>OUNO010000958.1_pt2 | contig 30113 bp, 27 predicted proteins | sample 1779811 | NCBI WGS metagenome assembly OUNO01 (sample SAMEA3914804, study PRJEB12502) | metagenome | biome: forest; material: soil | place: Canada | collected 2010-06-25 | depth 0.3 m
CCGACGCGGCCGGCATCGCCATGGCCTTCACCGGGGTGCGCGGTTTCCGCCACTAGAGCGCTGGATTCGGCCGCAAGCGACCAGATGCCGCGTCTGTCGTTAAGGAAATGCCTTTAGACTGCTGATTCGGTCGACGCCTTTAAAAGGGGGGCAAAGATCGTGTCAGTGCTCGAGACTAATCTGATCGACTACATCTTCCTGGAAGAGGAAGAAGAGATTCCGGTGCTGGTGGTCAGCGATCCGCTGAGCTGGCGGCCACCGGAGGATCGACGCCACCTCCAGGCATTGCGCGACAAGCTGAAGGCCCAGATCGCCTTCGTGGAGACCGGCCAGATCAATGGTGTGTGGCCCGCCTATAGCGGCGGGCTGGTGCGCGTTCAGGTGTACGCCTCCTGCTCGCTCACCGAGACCGCGCGCGACTTCTATGACGTCGTGAGCAACGCCATGGCCGAATCGAACATGGAGCTGCGGGTCAAGCTTCTCGACGCCTGAGGGGTGCTTTTCGCGGTGGGGGGCTGTTGCAGCGCTTGTGCGCTCGCCGCCCCTCCCGGCCGTTCGGCCGGCCCTCCCCCACTTGCGGGGGATCACAACGCTATCAGCCCGCTTGTCTCGTGCTGCGCGCAGCGCCGACCGCTCACACGGCCGGTACCGCCATCGCCGGCTGTCAGTCCCGGCCAAGACGGTAAGATTAGGGAGTAGCACTCCAAATGCGATTGCCCTGCCCGAAGGAAGGGAAGAGATTTACTCCGCTGTCACCTCGGCGCAGATGGCTTCGGCCGAGGCGAACAGGGCTGGATCGATGACGAGGTCCGAAGCGGCGGCGTTGTCGTCCACCTGAGCGGGCCGGCTGGCGCCGACGATGGCCGAGGCGACGTCAGGTTCGCGCAACACCCAGGCCAGGGCGAACTGAGCCAGGCTGCAGCCGGCTTCCCGCGCCAGCGGCTTCAGCCGCTCCACAGCGCCCAGCACGTCCGGCCGCAGCCAGTCGCCGATGAACCGGCTCATGGCGTCGCTGGCGGCGCGGCTGTCGGCCGGCGGTTTGGCCCCTTCGGCGTATTTGCCGGTGAGCACGCCCTGGGCCAGCGGCGACCACACGATCTGCGAGACGTCGTGCTCGTGGCACAAGGGGATCACCTTCTCCTCCGGCCGCCGCCACAGCAAGGAATATTGCGGCTGGCTGGAGACGAACCGCTCTCCGCCGGCGAGGGCGAAGGCGGCTTCGATATTCTTGGGCGACCACTCCGAAAAGCCGATCCAGCGCGCCTTGCCGGTTTTGACCACCTCGGTGAGCGCCTCCATGGTCTCCTCCAGGGGCGTCTCCGGGTCGTAGCGATGGCACTGGTAGAGGTCGACGAAATCGGTGCGCAAACGGGTCAGTGAGGCGTCGATCTGTTTGCGGATCTGGGCCCGCGACAGGCCGCGATCCTCCGGCCCCATCTCGCCAAACACCTTGGTGGCCAGCACATAGCTGTCGCGCGAGCGGCCGGCGAGCGCCTCGCCCAGAAAGCTCTCCGCCGCCCCGCGGCCATAGACGTTGGCGGTGTCGATGAAATTGACGCCCAGCTCGAAGGCGCGGTCCACGCACGCCTTGGCCGCGTCGCGCTCCACCCCGACGCCGTAGGTTAGCCATGATCCCAGGGAGATCTCCGAGACCTCCAGGTCGCTTGCGCCCAGCTTGCGGTACTTCATGGCAGGTCTCCTTGGTGTGCCGTCAGGGCGGATTCCAGCTCAGTGCCGAGCTGGGCCACGGTAAACGGCTTGCTCACTAGGCGGGTGCCGGCGTCGAGCACACCGTTGTGGACGATGGCGTTGCGCGTGTAGCCGGTCATGTACACGACCTTGAGCGAGGGCACGCGCTGGGTCGCCGCCTCGGCCAGGGCGCGGCCGTTCATCTCCGGCATGACCACGTCGGTCAGCAGAAGCGCCACCTCGTGGTGGGCGTCCAGGATCTCCAGGGCCTCGCTGGGCCCCGCGGCCGCCAGGACATCGTAGCCGAGCTCAACCAGGGCCTGTTCGGCGAACTCGCGCACGCCGCTTTCATCTTCGACCAGCAGCACGCTCAGGTTGCGCCGCGGGCTCCGCCGCGGCTTGGCCGTGGCCGCCTTGGGGGCTTCGACCGGGGCCATGGAGCGCGGAAGATAGAGCTTGACCGTCGTGCCGACGCCCGTCTCGCTGTAGATGCGGATGTGGCCGCCCGACTGTTTGATGAAGCCGTGAGCTTGGCTGAGACCCAGTCCGGTGCCCTTGCCCGGCGGCTTGGTGGTGAAGAACGGCTCGAACACCTGGTCCATGATGTCCGGGGCGATCCCGGCGCCGGTGTCGGTGATCGCCAGCATGACGTACTGGCCCGGCGTCAGGTCGGCGAGGTCAGCGACATAGGTCCGGTCGAGATAGACGTTGCTGGTCTCGATGGTCAGCTTGCCGCCGTCGGGCATGGCGTCGCGGGCGTTGATGGCCAGGTTGACGATGGTCGACTCCAGCTGGGCGGCGTCGATGTGAGCCCGCCACTGGCCCCCGGCTGAAACAGCTTCGATGACGATGGCCTCGCCCAGGGTGCGGCGCAACAAGTCGGCGACGTCGTTGACGCTCTTGGCTATGTCGACCGAAGCCGGCTTGAGCGGCTGCAGGCGCGAGAAGGCGAGCAGTCTCTGGGTGAGGACGGAGCCGCGTCGCGCGCCTTCGAGCGCGTTTTCGGTAAGCCGCAGGCCGTCAGGCTCGCTCACCAGGCGTCGGCGGACCAGCAGGTCGAGGCTGCCGATGATGACCGCCAGCATGTTGTTGAAATCATGGGCGACGCCGCCGGTGAGCCGGCCCATGGCCTCCATCTTCTGGCTCTGGCGGAGAGCCTCCTCGGCCTTCTCGCGCTCGGCCATCTGGGCCACCAGAGCCCGGTTGGCGCGGCGGATCGAGCGCGAATCCAGGGTCATGATCAGGAACATGAGCAGGGCCATGGCCACCAGCAGGGCCGCGCCGGTGTAGCGGGCGAGCCGCCGTTCCGGCGGTTCGGTGCGGTCGCGCAGATAGACCGTGCCCAGGCGCACGCCCTTCTGAACCACCGGCGCGGTGACGATGGCCCGGCCGGCCGACGGTTTCAGGGTGCGGGTCAGCTGGGTAGACAGAAACGTCTTGGTGAACCCGGCCGCCAGCAAACCGCGCTCGTCATAGACGCCGACCGCGTCCACCTCCGCGTTGGCCTTAAGGGCGTTGACATAGTCCTGCAGGGCGGCGTGGTCGCCGAACGCCAGGGCGGCCGACGCCGTGTCGGCCAGCACGCGGGCCTGGGCGCCGGCCGCGTTGGTCGCCTGAGCCCGATACTGGTCCTCGGTGTAGAGGGCCACGGCCAGGCTGGCGCCGATCAAGGCGACCGCGCCCAGGACGACCAGGAGAAGACGCCTATAGTCGGGAGAGTGGCGCAGCGGGGTCATGGCTTGGCGATGGCGGGCTTGGCGGGAGCGGCCCTGGCGCGCACGGATACGGCCAGGCTGAGAAGCTTGGAGCTGAGGGTGAGCCCGCCGTCGGCGGCCAACTGGTCATCAACCCGGAAGCGCAGCTGGCCCCGGTCAAACGCCAGATCGATAATCCCGGGCGGCCCCGGGTTGTCGGTCACGGTCAGCACGGGCGAGCCGTGGACGGCGGCCAGGGTGTCCTTGACCAGGGGTCCAGGCGCACCGCCGACGTAGATGATCTGACAGCCGGCCTCGCGGGCGGCCTTGGCCAGCCGGCGGACGACGATCGGCCGCCCGGCCGCCTTCTGGCCGGCGATGGCCTGGTCCAGCGCGGCCCCGAGCGGATCTTTGCCGACGATGCAGATGACGAACGGGTCGGCGGGGGCGGCAAAGGCGGCGGGGGGCCAGTCGACGAACGGGGCCAGATTGTAGAGAAAAGCCGCCTTGGCCCCGGCCTCCGGGAGCTCCCCGGCGCGCACCAGGCCGGGGCGGGCGAAGACAGCCAGGCCCATGGCCAGGGCCACGGTGAGCGCCCCCGCCCCCGGCCGGCGGGTCATGCCGCCGCCAGCTCCCGCAGCGCGGCGTTGGCGATGGTGAGCTTGGCGAAGGTCCAGCCGCCTGGCGCCTTCTCGACCTCCTCCACAGTGCGGCGTACGGCCCTGACCGCCTCGGTCCGGTCCGACGTCCACGAGCTCACCGCCTGCGCGGCGCGATCGGACTTGTCGCCTTCCAGCGGCGGGCGGGCGGCCTGCATGACCGAGCCGGCGAGGCTGGCCTGTTCGACCAACATGTCCTCGATTAGCCGCCGAACGGCCAGTCGCTCATAGGTGTCGCCGCCGGCGGCCCGGGAGGCGGCCGCGGCTCTCAGCCGATCGAAGCCGAAGGCGCCGCCGACCTTGTGATAGACCTGAGCCGTCGGGCGCAGCGGCCAGGCCTTGGCCTTGGCCAGATCCGCGAGCGGGGCCGACAGCGCCAGGGGTCGCATCAGCGCCACCGAGTGGGCCACGGCCTTGGGCGCTCCGGCCTTGATCCAGGCGTACGCGCGCCTCACCGCCGCCTTCTGCTCGAAGGCCGATAGCACCATCGGCACCATGTCCTTCAGCGTATCCACCGCTGGCCGGTAGGCCGCGACCAGGGCCTGCACCCGGCCCGCCTGGGTTTCGCGCGCGGCGCGCCTGGCCAGCCAATAGGTCTGGCCGCGCAGAATACTGATCAGTTCGCGGAACAGCACCGCCTGGCCGGTCCACGGGGCCTTGCCGTCCAGTCGCTCCACGCGCGCCCAGACTTCGGAGAAGCGCAGGGTCTCGCGGGCGACCTCAAAGGCGGTGACCAAGTCGCCGGTGTCGCAGTTGGCCGCCGCCCGCAGGCGGCCGGGGAACGTTGGCCCGCACAGGTTGACCAGGTCGTTGTCGATCACCGTGGCGATGATCTCCCGGCGCAGGCGATGGTGCTCCATCTCGTCTTCGAACCGGGCCAGGGGTTTGGGGAAATAGTCCTCCAGCACCCGTGCGAACCAGGGATCGTCCGGCGCGGTGGAAGCGACGATGTCGTCAAACAGGTCGAGCTTGCCATAGGCCAGCAGCACCGACAGCTCCGGCCGGGTCAGGGCGCGTCCGGCCTTGACCCGCTCGGCGATGCCGGAGGCGTCCGGCAGACCCTCCAGGGCCCGGTCGAGCCGGCCCAGGCCCTCGAGCCTGGTCATGAATTTCGCCTGGTCGTCCAGTCCCTCGGACCCGTCCGCCTCCAGCAGCGACAGCGCCAGGGTCTGGTCGTAGTTGTGCGCCAGCACATGGGCGGCGACCTCCTCGGTCATCGACGCCAGCAGGGTGTCACGGTCGGCCCGGGCCAGAGCGCCGGTGCGCTCGGCCATGCCGGTGAGGATCTTGATGTTGACCTCGTGGTCGGAGGTGTCGACGCCGGCGGAATTGTCGATGGCGTCGGTATCGATACGCCCGCCCGAGAGAGCGTATTCGATCCGGCCGGCCTGGGTGAAGCCGAGGTTGGCGCCTTCTCCGACCACCTTGCACTTGAGGTCGCGGCCGTTGACGCGCACGGCGTCACTGCCCTTGTCGCCCACGTCGAGATCGGACTGGAGCATGCTTTTCACATAGGTGCCGATCCCGCCCAGATAGAGCAGATCGGTCCGGCTCTTGAGGATGGCGCGGATCAGATCGTTCGGCGCCAGGACTTCGGCCTTGATCTCCAGGAGGGACCGTACCTCGTCGCTGAGGTCGATCGCCTTGAGGGTGCGCGGCCACACCCCGCCGCCGGCGGAGATCAGCTTGCGGTCGTAGTCGTCCCAGGACGAGCGGGGGAGGTCGAACATCCGCCGGCGCTCCTGCCAGGCCGCCACCGCGTCGGGCTCGGGATCGATGAAGATATGGCGGTGATCGAAGGCGGCGCGCAGCCTGATGGACCTGCTGAGCAGCATGCCGTTGCCGAACACGTCGCCGGACATGTCGCCGATCCCGACCACGGTCACCGGCTCGCGCTGGATGTCCACGCCCAGCTCGCGGAAGTGGCGCTTGACCCCCTCCCAGGCGCCCCTGGCGGTGATGCCCATGGCCTTGTGGTCATAGCCGGCCGAGCCGCCCGAGGCGAAGGCGTCACCCAGCCAGAAGCCGTAGGATTCGGCCAGTTCGTTGGCGATGTCGGAAAAGCTCGCCGTGCCCTTGTCGGCCGCCACCACCAGATAGGGGTCCTCGCCGTCGTGGATCACCGCGTTCGCCGGATGCACGACCGCTCCGTGCGCATCGATGTTGTCGGTAAGGTCGAGAAGACCCTCGAGGAAAGTCCGATAGGCCTCCACCGCCGCGGCCCGCACCTGGTCGGGCGTTCCGCCGCGCGGCAAACGTTTGGGATAGAAACCGCCCTTGGAGCCCACCGGCACGATGACCGCGTTCTTGACCTGTTGGGCCTTGACCAGACCCAGCACCTCGGTGCGGAAGTCGTCGCGACGGTCGCTCCAGCGAATGCCGCCGCGGGCCACCGGCCCCAGACGCAGATGCACGCCTTCAACGCTGGGCGCGGCCACGAAAATCTCGCGATAGGGCTTGGGCTGGGGCAGATCGGCCAACTCGCGGCTGGCGACCTTGAAACTGATGTAGGGCTTGGGCGCGCCCGCGGCGTCCGGCTGGTAGTAGTTGGTGCGGGTGATGGCCGAAATCAGGGCGGCGACCCGGCGAAGCACCCGGTCGTGGTCCAGGCTTTCCACCCCCTGCAGGGCCTCCTCGATCTGGACCTCCAGGCCGGCGGCGATCGCCTCGCGCCCTTGCAGGTCCTGACCGTTGGCCGGATCCAGGCGGGCGGCGAACAGGTCGAGCAACAGTCGCGCCACGTCCGGGTAGGATGACAGGGCCTGGGCCTGGACGGTGCGGCTGGGATCCAGCCCCGACTGCAGGCGATAGCGGGTCAGGGCGCGCATCAGGGCCGCTTCGCGCCACGAGGCGCCCAACTCCATCACCAGGCGGTTGAAACCGTCACTCTCGATCTGGCCCGCCCAGACCGCCTTGAAGGTGGCTTCGAACGGCTCGCGCCGCTCGTCGAAACCCAGGTGCTCCCCGGCCGGGTCCTCGACCACGAACTCGTGCAGCCAGACCGTGCCGGCATGGCCCAATCCCGGGGTGACGGCGAAACCATCCTCCACCAGGGCCGCCAGGCCCATGTCGCCGAGGATCGGCAGCACCCGCGACAGATAGGCCGGCTCGCCGCCGCGCCGGTAGAGTTTGAAGCGGAACTGCAGCGGGGTGTCAGACCGGGTGCGGTAGGCGCGCACCGCTATGGCCCCGTCGTCGGCGCTGAGCGCTTCCATCTCCCTGGCGTCGATCAGGGCCTCGGCGCCGCCGTAACGGTCGCGGTAGCCGACGGGAAACGCCTCGGCATAGCTGGCCAGCAGCCCCGCGGCCGCGGCCGTATCGGGCGTAGCCTCGCGCACGGCCGCCTCGAAATCGTCCTCCCAGGTGCGCGAGATGCGGTTCGCCTCGGCTTCCAGGGCGGCCACGTCGGGATCCAGGTACCCGTCCGGCGGCACCCCGATGATGTAGTGGATGCGGGCCAGGGGATCGTCGGAATAGCTGGGCGTGCAGGCCGACACATGGCCGCCGAAAGCCTTGGCCAGCATCGCGCCGACGCGTTCTCGCAGACGCTCGTCATAGCGCTCGCGCGGGGCATAGAGCAGGATCGAGGCGAAACGGTCGTAGGGATCGCGGCGGATGAACAGCTTCACCTTCGGGCGGTCCAGGAGGTGCAGGATGTCCAGCGCGGTGGAGAGCAGCTCCTCCGCCGTCACCTGGAACAGCTCGTCGCGCGGATAGGTCTCCAGGATATAGGCCAGGCGAACGGCGTTGTGGCTGCCCTTGGCGAACCCGGCCGCGGCCAGCACCTGGTCGATCTTGCGCCGCAAGAGCGGGATCTCGCGCGCCGGCTCTTCATAGGCCTGGGCGGTGAACAGGCCGATGAAGCGGGTTTCGCCGATCGGCTCGCCAGCCGGTCCATGCCGGCGCACGCCGATATAGTCCATGTGCGCGCGCCGATGTACGCGCGAGCGCAGATTGGCCTTGGCCACCAAAACCGGGGCGGCCGCCTCGTTCCGCCAGCGCAGGGACGATGCCAGCACCGAGGGCTCGCTCGACCGGCGGAGCACCAGGCGGGCGGGATCGCGCAACAGGCCAAGGCCTGCCGCGTGGTCGTAGGTCGGCTCCTCGGCGGCGTAGGCGCCGTCGGCGGTGCGCGGATAGTCGTAGACGCGGGCGCCCAGGAACACGAAATGGCCGGCGTTCATCCAGCGCAGAAAGGCGAGGTCTTCGGCGCAGGCTTCCGCCCCGATGGTCTTTTCGAGCAGGGGCGCGACCCGTTCGAGGTCGGCGATGGTGTGGGCGAGCAGGGCCAGCATGGCCGGGAAGTCGGTGACCGCCGCGTGGACGTCGGCCATGGCCGCCAGCACCCGCTCCATCAGCCCGGCCCGGCGCTCCTCTCCGACCGGCGTCAACCAGACCTGGATCATTGAGGTGCGCACGCCGTCGGCCTCGGCCACCGGATGGAACATGGCCCGGACCTCGGCCCCGGACTCGCCCACCTCGCCCATGACGCTGTCGACCAGGAACGGCGCATCTGGCTGGACGATTTCCAGCACGTCCAGCTTTAGATCCCGCCCGCCGGCGCCGCGGGCGCGGATCAGGCGCACCGTGGGGGCGTCTTCCCGCCGCTCCTCGGCGAACCGCCAGAACGAGGCCAGGACGCAGCCGATGTCCGCCGGAGTGACCCCGGCCAGTTCGCCAGGGCGGAAATCCTCCAGCACCCTGGCCAGAAACGCACCCCGCCCCGCGCCCGGCGGCCGGTCTCCGAGGGCCTGGTCGAAGGCGGCCTCCAAACTCTCCGGGGTGAATTCGCCGAGGGCCGGCATGTCGGGCGTCATCCGGCTTACCTTAAGGACTGTCGCGCGGCTTTTGAACGGCAAGCGTGACAAAAGGGCGCCGTCCCGGTCTCCCCGCTTCGACGTGTTGGAAGATTGCGCGCATGTGCATATGTGCGCGAAGCTCCCGACATGATGTTCTAGCCCGCCAAGGCGATGCTGGATCGTCACGCCGGCGTGCGCTGAGGCAGGGCGACATGAACAAGCAAAGCCCCTTCCAGTCTCCGGGCGCTGGCCTTCTCAGCGCAGCTCCGCCGCAACGCTACCGGGACAACTATGCGCGCTATCTGGCGCTAGGGGGGCGCCTTCACCTGGAAGACGATCTCAGGGCGTTCCTGGCCGGCGGGAAGAACAACGGGGACATGGCGCGGTTCTATACCTTCTCGCTGGCGTTCGATCAGATCGTGAAGGAGGGGCTGACCGGCAATTTCGCCGAACTAGGCGTCTACAAAGGTAACACCGCGTCCCTGCTGGCCGCCTACGCGCGCCGATTGGGTGCGACGGCCTATCTCTTGGACACCTATGAGGGTTTCGACCAGAAGGACCTGACCGGCTTCGACGCTGACGCCAACTCTGAATCGTTCGCCGACACCTCGCTCGAAGAGGTCAGGGCGTTCGTCGGCGAGGCAAACGTCAACTATGTGAAGGGTTACTTCCCGGACACGGCGGCTCAGCTACCGGAGGGCGGCAAGTATTGCCTGGTGCACCTGGACTGTGACCTTTACGCCCCGATGGCGAGCGCGCTGGCCTACTTCTACCCAAGGCTGGTTCCGGGCGGTTTCCTGATCGCACACGACTACTCCAGCCTTCACTGGAGCGGAGCCGAGACGGCGATCGACGAGTTCTTTCTCGACAAACCTGAGTGTCCGCTCCCGTTACCCGATGGCGCAGGCAGCGTCGCCATACGGAAGCTGCGCCCCCGCGACCCGGAAGGGGCCTGGCTCGACAGAAAGCGCGGGGCGCTCCTCAGCACTGATTGGGCCGAGGCGGGCAACGGCGGACTCGCCGCGTTGCTGGGAGAAGGCTGGAGCGGCCCTGAACCCTGGGGCGTATGGGGCGTGGGCCATGGCCACGTCATGCACGTTGCGTTTCCCGAAGGTCGCCCAACCCCCGGTCTCGAGCTCGAGCTCGAGTTCGACGTGGCGGCCGCGGTCGGCGGGGCCTGCGCCGAGCGGGTCGTGGATGTTTTGGTCAACGGGCGCGTGCTGCAAACCTGGAGGTTCACGCTCGACGACAATCGCCGGGTGAGAGGCTTGCGCCTTCCGGCGAAATGCATCCGATCACGCCGAACCCGTGGGACGTCGGTGACCATCGAATTCGCGCCGCGATCGGTGGTCCGTGCCTGCGATGTCGATCCCGATTGTGGCGACACGCGTCCCCTCGGCGTTGGGGTCCACCGGATACGTTGGCGCGGGTCCTCTGGAGGGCGCCCCGGGTTTATCGACGGGCTCAAGTTCTGGCGAGCGGGCCGGGATGTCCAGGTTTGACACCTGCGGCCGGTCGGCGAGCGTGACAAAAGAGCTACGGGACACCTTTCCCATACGCTGATCGAAACCCCTCCCTATGGGAGAGGTTTCACAGCCAGCATGGCCAGGGCGTGGTCCAGGACGATCTCCGGCGTGATCGGCTTCACGCACTGAAAGTCGTGGGTGCATTTCTCCATGAGGGCGTAACCGCACGGCGAGCACTTCACCTGGGCCATCAGGGTGCGCACCCGGGGTCCGCGGGGGCCCCACTCCCGCGGCTGGAAGGCGCCGGAGTAGATCGCCAGGGTCGGCGCCCCCCGCCCAGCCGCCAGGTGAGCGATGCCGGAATTGTTGCAGATCACCAGATCGGCCATGGCGACGATTTCCGACACCTCCCGCCAGTTGGTCAGGCCGGCGAGGTTGTGGATGCGCGCGTCGGCGTCGTTCCCGGCCACGATCCCGCCCAGGGCGTCGGCCTGGGAGCGGACGCCGAGCAGGATGATCTGAACGTCACCGCGGGCAAGCAACTGGCCGACGAGCCCGGCGTAGCGGTCCAGCGGCCAGTCGCAGGTCGCCTTGTTGCTCAGCGGGGCGACCACGATCCTGGCCCCGGCCGGCAGGGCGGCGACGCGCCTGACCACCTCGGAGGGTTCGGACGGGGCCGGGATCGCCGCTGGTGCGGTGGAAAACACGAAGACCCGCTGCCGGATCAGTTCGACTAGCAGCGAGAGCTGCTCGCCGATATGCAGCTCCACGGGCCGGAAGCGTGAGCTGGGCTTGACCGCGCCCACGCGCTCCAGCCGCACGCCGGAGAACTGCAACGCGCCCACCGGCGTCCATCCTTCCAGATGGACACGGAATTCGAACTTGCCGAGGTTCTCGTCCGGAGTGTCCTCGTCGTTTTCGAACTCCAGCACCGGGCCGGCCACGGCGCCGGTAAGCTCTCCGCGGCGGATGGTGGCCGAGGTCAGCATGACCTGGTCGCGGGCCACTTCCACCGTCAGCTTGGTGGTCGGCCAGACGTAAGCCCCCTGGGCGCTCAGGCCAAAGCTGGCCGTGAACCGGCCGGGCGGCAGCTTGAGGTAGGGACCGAAGATGAAATGACCTGTGGGGATCCTGCCGTGGCTCTGGTGGATTCGTCCCTCGTTGGGCCCGAGCCGGGTGACGAAGCGGTCGGGGTCGATGTCCACGACGCGATGATCGTCGCCGGAAAGATCGTCGCGGCGCTTGGGCTCGGGCGGCAAGATGACATCCAGAAACGGGAACGTGGCGCGGTGGCCGATGCCGCATTTGATCGTGGCGTCCACGCGCCTCAGCAGGTCGCGGGTGTCCTCGTCCACCCGCAGATCGACGGCAAGGTCGAACCCGTCCTTCACGGCGGCGTCGAACACCGCGATGTCCTGGTGCGGCCAGCCCCGCCAGCCATGATCGTCGAAGTAGTCGTAAGCGACGACTTCGTCCGCCAGCCAGCTTTCGCGCGCCGCCGCCAGGTTCCAGGAGCCGCAGATCAGGGTGATGTGGTCGTCGGCGAACAGCGCCCGCAGCGTCCGCATCGCCGGCACGCCGATGATGAAATCGCCCAGGTGGTCGAGCTTGAGGACCAGGATCCGGCGCGAACCGGCCGGACCGAGAGTCTTGCTCTCACCAACGATGATGGGGGCTGCGGCCGGATCGTCGGTCATGCAACTCTCAAGGCCCCGCCGTCCCCTTCGAGCGGCGCACTCACAACAGGATGTGGGCGTTGTAAAGGCCGGGCGCCAAGCCGGGGGTAATGCACCGGACTCTGGCGCTCGCCGCGCCGATAGCTATGCTGCGCCGGCTTTGGCCCTTGGAATCAATCCGATGCGGCGCGGCGGCGGGATCGCCGGCCTGGGGCAAGGGGGGACGCGCCCGACGCCATGAAAATCGTGCTCGCCTCTTCCACCGTGCCTTTCATCAAGGGCGGCGGCCGGTTCATCGTCGACTGGCTGGAGGAGAAGCTCATTGAATACGGCCATGAGGCGGAGCGGCTCTGGCTGCCGTTCGAGGACCGGCCCGATAAGCTGCTGGGACAGATCGCCGCCTTTCGCCTGATGGACCTCACCGACGCCGGCGACCGCTTGGTGGCCTTCCGCCCGCCGTCCTATGCGCTCAGGCATCCGCACAAGATCGTGTGGTTCATCCACCACATCCGCGCCTTCTATGACCTGTGGGGCGGCGACTACGCGCCGCCCCCGACGCCGGCCAGGGACGCGATCCGGCAGGCGCTCGTCGCCCTGGACACCGCCACCCTCGGCGAGGCCCGGGCCATCTTCACCAACTCCCAGGTGGTGAGCGACCGGCTGATGAGGTTCAACGGCCTGGCCTCGACGCCGCTCTATCCGCCGATTCTCAATCCCGGTCAGTTCCGCAGCGGCGACTATGGTGATGAGATCGTCGTCCTCAACCGGGTCGAGCCGCACAAGCGCCAGATGTTGATGATCGAGGCCATGCGACATGTGAAATCGCCGGTGCGCCTTCGGCTGTGCGGGCGGTCCACCTGGCCGGTCTACGCCGACATGATCCGCGAGGGCATTACCAAGGCCGGGTTGGGCGCGCGAGTCGTGTTCGAGGATCGCTGGATCAGCGAGGACGACAAGGTCAGACGGCTCGAGAATGCGCTGGCCATCGCCTACACCCCGTTCGATGAGGACGGCATCGGCTATCCGTGCGAGGAAGCGGCCCACGCGCACAGGCCGGTCATCGCCACCACCGACGCCGGAGCGGTGCTGGAGTTCGTCAACCACGACCTCAATGGTCTGGTGGTCGAGCCGGAGCCCGCGGCCATCGCCGAGGCCATGGACCGGCTCTATCTCGACCGCGCCCTGGCCAGGCGCTACGGCGAGGCCAATTACGCCCGACTGGCCGCGCTGGAGATCGAGTGGTCGCACGTGGTCGCGGCGATCACCCAATGAAGGTGCTGGTGCTCAACACGACGGTCCCCTTCGTCCGCGGCGGCGCCGAGGCCCTGGCCGATGAGCTCGTCGCCCGCCTCAACGCCACCGCCGGCGTGGAGAGCGAGCTCATGCGCCTGCCGTTCCGCTGGACCCCCTCGGAGCGGCTGATCGAGGAGATCCTGATCGCCCGCTGCCTGCGCCTGGAGAACGTCGACCAGGTGATCGCGCTGAAATTTCCCGCCTATCTGGTTCCCCACGCGCGCAAGACCTTGTGGCTGCTGCACCAGTTCCGCCAGGCCTACGACCTCGGCGACGTCGGCCAGGGCCTGGGAACCGAGCCCCGCGACCTGGTGCTGAAGAAGGCGGTGACCGCCGCCGACAACGCCGCCTTCGCCGACGCCCGCAGGCTCTTTGTGAATTCGCCGGTCACCCAGGCGCGCCTTAGGAAATACAACCAATTTCCGGCCGAGGTGCTGTACCCACCGATGAACGACGAGCACCTGTTCTCCGGTGGTCCGCCCCAGGGCTATGTGTTCGCCGGCGGCCGGGTGGCGCCGGGCAAACGCCAGCATCTGCTGATCGAGGCCCTGGCCCGGGTGCGCGGGACCGCGCACCTGATCATCGCCGGGCCGCCGGACAGCGAGGACTACGCGCAGTCCCTGCGCGACCTTGTCGTCCGGCACGATCTGGAGTCGCGCGTGGAGCTGCGTTTCGGGTTCCATCGGCGCGAGCAGATCGCCGCCTGGGTCAACGGCGCCCTGGCCTGCGCGTGCCTGCCCTATGATGAGGATTCGCTGGGTTATGTGGCCATGGAGGCGTTCACCGCCGGCAAGCCGGTGCTGACCGCCGGCGACTGCGGCGGCCTCCTGGAGATCGTCACCGAGGAAACCGGCGTCGTCGCCGAGCCGGAGGCGGCGTCCATCGCCGAGGGCCTGGCGCGGTTGACCTCCGATCCGGCCGCGACCGGGCGGCTGGGCGAGGCTGCCGGGGCGCTGTGGCGGGCGCGGGGGATCAACTGGCCGGACACAATTGAAAAGCTGCTGGGCTGAGATGAGTAACTTGCCGCCAGAAGGTGAATTGGAGGCCCGGGTGGGCCAGCTCGAACGGCAAGCCTTACTGGTCGAGACCCATTTCACCGAGGCCTTCTGGAAGGCGCTCGATGTCGCCTATGATGCCATCATGCCCCACAGGCAAATACACTGTATAGTTTGTGACCACACTGACCTCAGAGATGGTTTCGAAATACTGATCGATCAATGTATATTTCACGGCGGACGACTGGAGCGTTACCGTTGCCCACAGTGCGAATGCATATTCGGTCCCATGAAATATCTGGATCTGGATGAGGCGTTCGTCTCGCGAGACTACAAGCTACTGTACTCCCGCTATTCAGAAGGCGACTCGACCACGAGCGAAATAAGGACATTCCACTCCCTCCAACCCGAACCCGGCGCGACCTACCTCGACTGGGGAAGCGGCGGGCCATGGAGCCGAACGGTGGCTCAGCTTCGGCGCGAAGGTTGGCAGGTCCTGGCTTACGAGCCGAGCGCGGAGACCGCGGGAGACTACCTCCTCAGCCGTCGAGACGCTCTGGCCTCACGTTTCGACGGGATATTTTCCAACAATGTCATCGAACACTTTCGCAATCCCGTCGCCCAGTTTCGGCAATTCCACGACTTGCTGAACGAGCGCGGCGTCATGGCGCACTCCTCGCCGTGTTATGACTACAATGTGACCTATACGCGATTTCATACGCTGTTCCTGACCGGCAGGTCACTCGGTGTTCTCGCCGAGCGCACCGGCTTTGCGATCGTCAACAGCGTCCGCGATGGCGATTACATAAATCACGTGCTCTCGCGGATATGATGACCGCGTCCGGCCGTATATCGGGGAGCGTCCCGACGGCCACGCCCGGTGAGTTGGCCCGGTGACGGTCGTGTTCCTGCACGTGCCCAAGACCGCAGGCTCGTCGCTGACGGGCATGCTGACGGCGAATTTTGCCCCTGAGCGAATCTACCGCCCTCAGCCGCACGGTGAGCTGAAAAGCCGGGCGGCGCATGAACTCGCCGATTTCGACCTCATTTGCGGACACTTCGACTGGTCCGAATTGGAAGCGATCCCCGGACCCACACAAATCGTGAGCGTTCTGCGCGAGCCGGTCCAACGCTCGCTCTCGCTCTATTGGTACTGGCGGGCTCACACCTGGGCTTACGGCGTCGAGGAGCTCGGCTCGCGCGGCGTACAGTATGCCAAGTCCTTGAGCCCGGAGGACTTTTTCACCACCGCTCCGCCGGACGTGCGGGGTAATTTCGAGAACACCGTCGCTCGCCAGCTGGCTGGCGCCGGGTACTGGAAGCTCGACACGGGCTTTACGATTCCGGACCGCGAAGTAGCCCGCATCTGTCGCGGTCACATCGACCAGATGCGCTTCTGCGGCGTGACCGAGCACTTCGACGCCACGGCGGCGGCGATCCTGCGCCGTCTGGGGCTTCCCGCGACCGCGAGCCGCCGCGAGAATACGCTCACGCAGCAGATGCAAGTGCCGGGCTATGAGACGGTGGCGCCCACCCCTCCATCGGCCGATCTGGTGGCGCGCCTCAGGCAGCTGACAGCGATCGACTCCCATCTCTACCACTATGTCCGACGGCGCTGGCCGATGCGCCGCGCCGTGCTGAGCCATTCAATCTGCAGCCTTGGGCGTGGTGTTCGACCCCCTTCAGAAGGATAAATGAACGGGTGATCGATTTCGCTCGACTGAAAAGCCTCCTGCCGCGGCCGCGCGGTCACGCGCAGGCGGCGCCCGAGCCCCCGACCCAGGCCGCGACCCGCTTCATGGGCGACCAGTCGGGCCGGCTCGACGCCTACCGCCAGGCCGCCGAGGCCTATCCGTTGGCGGTGTTGGCGCTGTCGCCGCTGGAGGCGGCCGGGCTCAAGCAGAAGCCGTTCGACTGGAGCGCGGGCCACCCGTCGTTCTTCGAGCTGATGTACCAGATGCTCAATGGCGTGCAGGCCCTGGGCTTGCCGGCCAACGCCAGGGTCGTCGAAGTGGGTTCGGGCGCCGGCTGGGCCACCTGCTTCCTGATGGGGCTGGGACACAAGGTGACCTGCGTCGAGCCCAGCGCGGCCATGATCGCGGCCGCCCGCGAGAACCTCGTCCAGTTCGCCACCCGCCACGCCTTCGAGACGCTGGCGCCGAACGTGGATTTCGCCTGCGCCACGTTTGAAGAATGCGAGATCGCCGATGGCTGGGCCGACGGCGTGCTATTCTTCGAATCGCTCCACCACCTGGCGGATGAGCGACAGGCGGCGGCCCAGGCCTATCGCATCCTCCGGCCGGGCGGGCGCCTGGCCATCGTCGGCGAGTTCAACTGGAAGCCGGGCGATGAGGGCCAGTCGGCCCTGCTGAACGCCGAGATGGACCGGTTCGGCACCTTGGAGAGCCCGTTCACCCACCTGTATCTCGAGCAGGTGTTGCGCGAGGCGGGTTTCGTGGACATCACCCGCCACCATGGCGTCAACGGCTTCATCCCTGTGGAGCGCGAGCAGGCGAGCGTGCGCGAGGTCAGCACCTTTTCCGCGGCCAACCTGAACAACTACACCGCCCGACGGCCTTAGAGACGGATGGCGGCCGCTCATAAGAGCGTCGCTGGGCGCCCAGGCCACGCGGCCACATCTAAGCCACGGAATTGTGAGTTTGCTCTATAGCCGACGGGCGTAGCGCAGTTGAAAGCCGTGGCGCTGTCCTGGTTCGTCGCAAGGGGCTCGCACACCTGGGAAGTAGAGATGGCCATCTATACGTTTGTTGCCAACATATCCTCGCAGTTCGCGGATTGGCACACCCCGTCGGCCTCTAAGTCGTCGCCTCGGCCTGGTCGGGCGAGGCCTCTGACCCGCGTCCGATGCCCTGCGGATCGCCGTCTCCCGACAGCAGGATGGCGATCCAGCGCGAGCCCTCGAACTGCGACAGGATGACCATGGTGAGCACGGTCAGCGGCGTCGACAGGAACGCGCCCGGCAGCCCCCAAATCGTGCCCCAGAACGCCAGGGACAGCATGACGATCAGCGGGTCCATGTTGAGACTGCGGCCCTGCATGCGCGGCAGGAAGATGTTGCCGACCACGAAGGTGATGGCGAACAGCCCGCCCAGGATGGTCAGGGCGTGGCCCCAGTCGCCGAACTGCAAAAGGGCGAACAGCGCCGGCATGGCGATGGCCGCCACCGCCCCCAGTATGGGGACATAGTTGAGGATGAACACCAGGAAGGCCCAGAACGCCGCATGCTCCAGGCCCACCAGCATCATGACCAGGAAGGCGGCGATGGCGATGATGAGGCCGGTCACGGTCTGGACCCACAGATAGCGCTCGACCGCGTCGCGGATGTGCAGGAAGACGTTCAGGGCCTCGTGGCGGGCTTCCCGGGTGGCGAACAGCCTGACCGTCTTGCGCTCGAAGGCGTGGCGCGAGGCGATCAGGAAGCCCAGGTAGATCAGCACCAGCACCGCGGCCGAGCCGAAGTTCTGCAGCCCCTGGGCCACCGCGCCGATGGACTGCATGGGGTCGAACCGGCTGAGGAGCTGGTTGACCGACTTCGGCGCGTGCGGGCCCAGGCGATGGGCTGCCTCGGCGACCAGGGCATCGAGCCGGGGCCGGTCGGCCGCCAGGGTAGCCAGGAAGCCTGCGGCGTTGGCCGCCACCACGAGCGCGGTGACCAGCACGAAGACGGCGGCGACCAAGATCGCGGTCAGGGTCGCGGCGTTCGATGGCAGGGCGGGCGCCCGGGTGCTGATCACCCGTGATAGGCCGTCGACCATCACCGCCAGGAAGATGGCCAGCAGCAGGGGGGTGATGATCGCGCCCATCCAGTGGAAGGCCGCGCCGGTGACCACCACGGCGATGATCACCAGGGCGTTGCGGGCGGTAGTCGTTGGCGGCGGCGGCGGAGCCATGGCGCTTGTTAGCGCACAATGCACCTCTCCCAAACATCCTGCTTTGGCCTGCGGGCCGCGGGGACGGGGATTGGTTCCCTCTCCCCAGGGGAGAGGTTTATCAGGAGACCATGATCGCGATCCTCACCACCACCGACGAGGTCAAGCTCGGCGCCGTGCGCGCCCTGCTCGCCGGCGAAGGCGTGGCCAGCGACGTGTTCGATCGCGCGGCGGGATCGCTCTGGCGGGCGGTGATCCCCATGCGCCTGATGGTGGCCGATGGGGACGCGAACGGCGCCCGCCGTATTCTGCGCCAGGCCGGCTTCGTCGAAGCCAAGGACGGCGACTGGGATCTCGCCTAGAAGATTCAGCTTTGAACCGATTCCGTCCCAAACCATCTTGCTCATTGCGCGCCCTGGCGCGGCCGCACCCTGACTTTCCTGGAAATCGGCGTCGCCAAGGGCGGGTCGCTGGCCATGTGGCGGCGCTGTCTCGGTCCTCTGGCGCGGTTCGTCGGCGCCGACATCGACCCCCAGTGCGCGGCGCACGGAGGCGACGGCATAGACGTGCGCATCGGCGATCAGTCCGACCCCGCATTCCTGCGCGCCCCGGTGGACGAGCGCGGCGCGCCCGACGTGGTCCTCGACGACGGCGGCCCCACCGGATGCAGCAGATCGCCGCGACGTTCGAGTTCCTCTATCCGCCGATGGGCAAAAATGGCGTCTATCCGGTGGAGGACCTGCACACCGCCTATTGGCCGAAGTTTGGCGGCGGCCTCACCGAACCGGCCAGCTTCATCAACATCGCCCGGGGATTGGCGGACCAGCTCAACGCCGACCACGCCCAGGGGCATCTCAAGCCCGACGCCTTCACCCGCGAGACGTTTTCGATCGCCTTCTACGACAGCGTGGTGGTGTTCGAAGAACGCCAGATCCCGCGCACGGGCGGCATCGAGATCGCCGGCGGCAAACCGACCGGCCGGCGCTGATCCTCCACCCCCTATCCCCCGCTCATCCCCGGCGAGAATTCACATCCTCCTCCCCCTTGAAAGGAATTATATCGTTGACAAACACGGTTGCTGACTCTATCAATTGAGTCAAGGAGATAAGCCATGGCCGTGTCCGCGCTTTCCGCGAAATTCTTCCACGACGAAGCCGCCGCTTTCGGGTGGTTGGAAAGCGTTCTGTGGCCGCATGGTCCGGTCTGTCCGCGTTGTGGCGGCTTGGACCGCATCACCGTCGTCAACGGCGGCCGTGCTGGTCTGTGGCGTTGTGGCCCATGCAAGCGCCAGTTCACGGTCACGGTCGGGACCGTGTTCGAGCGCAGCCACGTCAAGCTGAACCTCTGGCTTCAGGCCGCCCATCTGATCTGCTCCAGCAAGAAGGGCATGAGTTCGCTCCAGATCGGCCGCATCCTCGGCGTCACCTATAAGACCGCATGGTTCATGATGCACCGTCTCCGCGCGGCCATGGGCCTCCCGTCCGAGCCTTTGCAAATGGGCGGCGAAGGCAAAGTGATCGAAGCCGATGCGACTTACGTCGGTGGCAAGGAATCGAACAAGCACGTCGGAAAGCGCAACCCGAAGAACATCGGCGGGGCCGGCAAGGCAATTGTGCATGTGCTGGTAGAGCGCGGCGCTGGCGCCCGCTCGCATCATATCGCCGATGTGAGCGGTAAGACGCTGCGTCCGATCCTGGCCAAGCACGCCCGCGCCAGTTCGTCTCTGATGACCGACACGCATGGCGGTTATCATCACGTCGGCAAGGAGTTCGCCCGCCACGAGATGGTGGACCATGGCCGCGACGAATACGTGCGCGGAGACGCCTACTCGAACACCGCCGAGGCTTACTTTGCGATCCTGAAAAGGGGCGTCTACGGGACATTCCACCACGTCTCCGAGGCCCACCTTCACCGCTACCTCGTCGAGTTCGATTTTCGCTGGTCCAATCGAAAAGCAGTCGGCGTGGACGACGCGGGCCGCACCGTGGCGGCGCTTCGTGGTATCGTTGGCAAGCGGCTGACCTACCGGGACTCATCGGCCTTGGCCGCCACCGCGTAGTTCTCAGGCTCATCACGATGGACGGCGACAACGAGTTTCGGTTCAGGATCAGCGCCTACACGCCGGGCACGATGCCGCTTGGGCGCTTGGCGGAGTACCTGGCCGAGTTGGCGACCATGCTCGGCGAGGATCACGCGATTCACCTCGTCGAAGTGGACGAGGGAAGCACGGTGCTCGTTCATAAGATCGACCACGAAGCTGTACCGAAGATCCGAGATCGGGCCGCCGCCATCCAGGCGGGTCGTGCTCCCGTCACTTCCATGCGCAGCTACAAGAAGGTCAACCACATGCTGCGTGATGACAACGGCGCGGCCGCGCTGCTTGAAGGCGTCGCAGAGATTCTGGAGTTCCCAGGAAAACGTGCCGTGTTGCCGCCGTTCATGACCGTTTCTGAACGAGGAGAAATCGATGGGGAAGTCGTTCGGGTCGGTGGCATCGGCGATCCAGTCCCCGTCCTGCTTTCTACAGAGGGACACACGGTAAGCGGGTGCTGGGCGCGCCGATCCGTCGCCAAGCCGCTCGCTCAGCGCCTGTTCGAGCCCGTCCGACTCTTCGGGGAAGGCCGATGGGAGCGGAGTCCCGAGGGCCAATGGTCGCTGATCAGCTTCCGGATAGATAGTTTCGGCCAACTCGAAGACGAGCCACTATCCGAGACGGTCAACAAGCTGCGAGCTATCCCGGTAGATTGGGGCGAAGACCCAATTGCCGACTTGCTGGCGTTGCGACACGGGGAAGAACTCGATGGTGGTGTTTGATGCCACCATGCTTTCGCTACTCTTTCGCCCCGGGTCTCCGGGGCCGCTTGATCCCTCGACTGGCGCCCGTGTCGAACACGCCGACCTTCGAGTCGCTGCGCTTGTGGAGCAGCTCGAAAAGGCGCGCACCGTCATCATCATTCCAACGCCCGTGCTCAGCGAGGTACTGATCAAGGCCGGCAACTCTGGTCCGGCAATCCTCGCCGCTATCCAGCGATCATCGGCCTTCCGGATCGTGGGCTTCGATGCCCGCGCTGCCGTGGAGTTGGCTCAGCTCACCAACGATTTGGCATCGCGGGCGGATAAGCGAGCCGGAATCGAAGCACCGTGGTCCAAGATCAAATTCGACCGACAGATAGTGGCAATCGCTCGCGTCAATCGCGCGGCGGCCATCTATACCGACGACGACAAGCTGATCACCTTCGCTGTCCTGAACGACATATCGTGCATACGAGTCGCCGATCTTCCGATTCCCGCTTCAGCCCGCCAGGGTCAGCTCCCATTTGAAGCGGGCGAGCCAAACGAGACCCCGAATGATGAGCCAGAAACCGCATAGTCGTACCGATAGCGCGCAAGCGAAGCGCTTCATCAAGGCCGCCCGCGAAGCCGGATGCAGCGAGGATGAGGCCGAAATCCGCGAGAACATCAGACACATCGCGTCGGCCAAGGTCAAAAAGTCAGAAGCTCCGAAGTGACGGTTAAGAGACGCGGCCAAACAAGAGTCTTATGTCGATTCAGTTTATTCTTCAGCCTGCTAACCGTATTTGGCTGCTCCAAATATCCGACTAACGGCTGGAATCTAAGTCCATATACTGAGGCGTTCGACGGTGCCGCTAACGCCGGTTTTGTGAAGTATTTGACCGGCGAGAATTACGTAAAATATTATGGCGAATGGATGACAGACAATAAGGGCAGGGGCAATATCATTCAATCTCCAGAATGCCAAGTAAGTGAATTGTCTACGAAGTGGTTGGTTCGTACAAAACATTTGGGGCTACTCACCGCGTGCTCTGTCGTTACGTTTACTTACCTGCGCCCCAAAACTTGTAAGGATAGCGACGGATGCTCCGGCCTGAAAGTTTCCTCTGATATCTACGCTGACCCAAAATATAGAGCTGAAATAATCTCCATTCTACGCGACCCCTGCAAATCTCTGGTTGATCCAAGCACCGTCTCATCACTTCCCGTTCGGAGAAGTAGGCCTATCGGCATAGGGTTGGGGGTTGACGAACTCTGGACGATTCTGAGGTGCGAGAAGGGTGGCATCCATGCCTATGACATCCGAGCGTCAGACGATGGCACGCTTCAGTGGGGCGACTGACACCTGACGGGTCGCGGCGCAAGCCACGACCTCCTCACATGGAGAATGACTGATGACCCCAATGCGCGGGATGTTCTTGAGTGTGGCCGCCGCCATGGCGGCCGTTCCTCCGACCGCCATCGCCGCCGTGTCCGGCCCGGCGCAAGCTCTGGCGACCGTTCAGCGGTTCGACGACACCTTCAACAAAGGCGACGGCAAGGCGATGGCCGCCATGTGCGCGCCAGGAGCGGTGATCATCGACGACTTCGCGCCGCACGTGTGGAAGGGCGCGAGCGCCTGCGCCGATTGGTGGACGGCCATTGGCGCCTTCGACAAGAAGTCCGGCGTCACCGACGGGATCGTGACCCTTCGCAAGCCATGGCATGTCGACGTGACCGGCAATCGCGCCTACGTCGTGGCGCCGACGACCTACACCTACAAGCAGAACGGCAAGCCCGTGGTCGAGTCCGGTTCGGTCTGGACTCTTGTCCTGGACAAGGCCGGCGGCGCGTGGCGTGTGGCAGGCTGGTCCTGGGCCCAGCACTAGAGGCGTCGACCGGGAGAGGCCAATGTCGGAGACCTACGATTTCGTCGTCGTGGGCGGGGGCTCGGCCGGGGCGGTGATCGCTGCGCGCCTGAGCGAAGACCCGACTTGCCGCGTCGCCTTGCTGGAGGCGGGCGAGCGGCCGCCTGAGGCCGAGTTGATGCCGGTGGCCTGCGCCAGCCTGCAGCTCGATCCGGCCACCGACTGGATGTACACTGGCGATCCAGGAAAGGCGGGCCTGGGGCTGCACGGCCGCCGCATGCCGGCGCCCCGCGGCAAAATGCTCGGCGGGTCGTCGGGCATAAATTACATGGTCTATGTGCGCGGCCATCCTGGCGACTTCGATGCCTGGGCCGGCCGTGGCGCCAGCGGCTGGTCCTACGCCGACGTGCTGCCCTATTTCCGCAAGATCGAAGACTTCACCGCCAGCAACGAGATCGCCGTCGATGCTGACGCCCATGGCCGGGGCGGCCCTGTGAGCGTCGGCGTGCGCTCGCCCATCATCCCCGCGGCCCGCGCCTTCGTCGACGCGGCGGCCAAGGCCGGCATTCCCGGCGGCGACTATAATGGACGCGATCGCGGCGGCGCGGCCGGGGTCGCTTCCCTGGTGCAGACCAACACCCGCAAGGGCAAGCGATCGAGCACCTATCACGGCTTTCTCGAGGGCGAGGCTGAGCGACGGCCCAACCTGACCGTGATCACCGGCGCCCGGGCGTGCCGCGTCCTCCTGGAAGGCGCCGGCGAGGCCCTCGCCGCCACCGGTGTGGAGTACAGGACCGGGGCCGGCGAAACGCGCTCCGTTCACGCGACGCGCGAGGTCATCCTCAGCGCTGGCGCGGTCGGCTCGCCCCACCTGCTGATGCTATCCGGAATCGGACCCCGCCGCGAACTTGAGTCGGCCGATATCGTCTGCCGGAATGAGCTGCCGGACGTCGGCAAGCATCTCAAGGACCACATCCAGTGCGCGATGTTCTTTCCCGCCCCGGGTATCGGCGTTCCGATGACCGAGGTCGGCGTCTCGCTCGGCCCTGACGCCCTACGCGCCCCGGCCGGCCCGCTGCCCGCCGACCCGGCCGAGGACGACGCCCTGAGCGGCGAGCTGGCCGCCTTGAAGACCGAGGCCGAACGGCGTCTGGCCGAATGGCACGCCACCGGCGACAGCCTGGTGGCCTCCTCGCTCTACGATGGCATCGCCTTCTACTCGACCGGGCTTGGCGATCCCCACAGCCACGACGCCCAGATCGGCTTCATTCCCTGCGGCTACACCGAGGACCTGTTCTCCGCCCGGCTCAACATCGACACGACGCGCTATTTCGCTGATCGCGAAGCGGCGCTGGCGGCTGAGGCCGAGAGCATCATCGTTCTGGCCATTCCGGTGCTGCCGCGCAGCGAGGGTGAGATCGTCATCGAAAGCGCCGACCCGGCCACGCCGCCGCGAATCGACTTCAACTACTTCGCCGATCCCCACGACCTGAAGGTGATGGTCTCGGTGATGCGCCGGGTCCTGGACATCGTCGACAGCTGGCCGGGCCCGCACAAGCCTGGCCCCGTCAATGTTCCACCGCACCTGGCCGCCAAGCACGGCTTCAAGCCCGGCGAACTGCCGAGCGACGCCCTGCTGGAAAACCTGGCGCTGCACTACGCCACCACGGTCTATCACCTGTCGTGCACCTGCCGGATGGGCAGCGTGGTCGACCCGCGCCTGCGGGTTTTCGGGGTCGGCCGCCTGCGCGTGGCCGACGCCAGCGTCATGCCGGAGATCGTAAGCGGCAACACCAACGCCGCCTCGATCATGATCGGCGAGAAGGCCGCCGAGATGATCGCCGCTGATCATGGCGTGCGCCTGAAGGCGTTCGTCGGCGAGCCGGGGATGGCCAGCTAGTCGCTGGCGCCGGCGAAGCTTGACCCATCGTCGTCTGGCGGGCATGGGAGCGCCGCTACGAACTACTTTAGGGAGAGACAGTGTCATGCGGATTATCGGCCTGGGAATCGCCCTGGTCCTAGCCTTCGCCGCGCCCAATCTGGCCTTCGCCGCCGACAAGGCCGCCGTGAGCAAGGATCAACGCACCAAGGGCATGGCCGCCGCGCCCGCCCTGGTGCAGGCCGCCGGGTCCGACTGCAAGGTTGCCGACGCGCGCTACGTCGGCGAGGCGACCGATCCAAAGACCAAGGCCAAGACCACGCTCTACGAAGTCGCCTGCGAAGGCAGCGAAGGCCTGCTGGTCCAGCAGGTCAGCACCGAGACGGCCCCGTCGGTGTTCACCTGCGAAGAGGCGGCCAGCGCGGTCGCCAGCGGCAACAAAGGCGCCACCCAGTGCATCCTGCCGGGCAATGCCGATCCCAAGGCCGGGCTGATCCCGTTCGTGACCAAGACCGGCATCACCTGCACCCCGGACAAGGTGCGCGCCCTTGGCCACTCGCCCACCAATGCGTTTTTTGAGCTCGCCTGCCACGAGGGCCCGCCGGGCTACATCCTGCAGATCTCATCCCCGCCCCGGCTCGACAAGCCGGTCACGGCCGAGCCCTGCCTGATGTTCGAACCTTCCAGCAACATCCACTGCGAACTCACCGACCGGGCCGCCCAGATGTCGATCGTCGACAAGCTGATGGCCCAGACCGGCAAGCCGTGCGTGGTCAAGGACCGCGGCTTCATCGGCATGGCTTCCAGCGGCGTCACCTACTTCGAAGTTGCCTGCCAGGACGGCAAAGGCTACGTGGTGCAACAGTCTCCGGGCGGAGCGCCGGCTAAGGCCATCGATTGCGTCAACGCCGACGCCATCGCCGGCGGCTGCAAGCTGACCGACACGCGTCAGGCCAAGACCGACCAGAACAGTCTTTATTCCCAACTGGCCAAAAAGGCGGGCTTCGACTGTACGGTGTCGGGATACGCTCCCTTCGCCGAGACTGTGCCCGGCAAGGAGGTCGTCGAACTGACCTGCTCAAACCGCCCGGACGGCGCCGTTGCCGTGTTCCCGATCAGCGGCGGCGGCGCCGGCGTCGTCTACGACTGCGCCCATTCGGAACTGATGGCCTTCCGGTGCTCGCTGACCAAGCCCGCCGCCGCCTATCCCAAGCTCACCGCCGATCTCAGGACCCTCGGCAAGGCGACGTGCGTGGTCTCGGAATCGCGGGTGGTCGGGGTCACCAGCGACAAGCGCGGCTACATCGAAGTCGGCTGTGCCGACGGCCTGCCCGGCTATATGATCGAGTACACCATGTCGCCGCTCGCGCCCAAGGGCAGCTTCGTGTGCGCCGAGGCCCAGGGCATCTCCGGCGGCTGCACCCTGCCGCACAACAAGAAAGGCTAACGGCCGCGCTCTAGACACCTCTCCTCTGGGAGGGTGTTTCGACCAGGGAACCGACCGGCGTCGCAGGCGCTACTCTAGGTCCGTAACTGTGGAGTACGTATCATGCATAGCAAGGTGCTGATCCTTGGCGCGGCGCTGGCGTTGGCGCTCGGATCCTCGGCCGTGGCTCGCGGCGGCGGCGGGGGCGGAATGAGCAGCTCCATGGGCGCCATGCCCAACAGCGCCGGCGGCAATGCCGGCGTGTTCCCGGGCGGCGGCCATACCATGGGTACATTCCCCGGCGCCGGGGCCACCAACGGGACCTTCCCCGGCGGCAAAAACGGCACGCGACCGACCCACACCAACCATAGCCACACCAATGGCGTATTCCCAGGCAAGGGCCACACCGGCGGTGTCTTCCCGGGCGGCGGCCACACCGGCGGTGTGTTCCCTGGCTAAGGGATAAGGTTCGGGGGGCGGTGGTGGCTGAAGGCGACCCGGGGCGAGCGAGCCCCGATCATCCGCCGTCCGACATCGTCATGATGGACGCGGTCGGCCTGGGCCGCGCCATCGCCTCACGCCAGCTCTCCTGCGCCGAGGTGATGGCCGCCTTTCTGGACCACATCGAGGCGGTCAACCCCAAGGTCAACGCCATCGTCGCCCTTCAGGACCGCGGCGCCTTGATGGGCGAGGCGAGGGCCGCCGACGCTCAGGTCCAGCGCGGCGAGATCGTCGGGCCGCTGCACGGCTTTCCCCATGCGGTGAAGGATCTGGCCTGGGTCAGGGGGATTCGCTCGACCTCCGGATCGCCGATCCTGAAGGACTTTGTCCCGGCCGAGGACGCCCTGTTCGTCGAGCGCCTGCGCGCCGCCGGGGCGATCTTCATCGGCAAGACCAACACGCCCGAGTTCGGCAAGGGCTCGCACACCTACAACCCGGTCTACGGCGTCACCCGCAACGCCTACGACCAGGTCCGGTCGGCCGGCGGCAGCAGCGGCGGCGCCGCGGTCGCCCTGGCGCTGCGGATGGTTCCGCTTGCTGACGGCAGCGACTATGGCGGCAGCCTGCGCAATCCGGCCGGGTGGAACAATGTTTTGGGCTTTCGCACGAGTTTCGGCGTAGTGCCGGTGGCGGGTCCGGACGTGTGGTCGCCGACCATGGGCGTCGTCGGACCGATGGCCCGCAGCGTCGCCGATCTCGCCCTGCTGCTGTCGGTGCAGGCCGGCTACGACCCGCGCGCGCCTTTGTCCGTGGCGGGCGACGGCGCCCGGTTCCTGGCCCCACTGGAGGTCGATCTCACCGGCAAGCGAATCGCCTGGCTCGGCGATTTCAACGGCTTCGCCCCCTACGAACCGGGGGTGCTCGAGGTGTGCCGCGCCGCGCTGGCGACCTTCGAGCAGCTGGGTTGCGTCGTCGAGGAGGCCGTTCCGGACTATCCGCCCGAGCCGGTATGGCAGGCACAGCTCAAGCTGCGCGCCTGGCAGGCCGGGAGCGGCCTGGTCGACTTCTACAACGACCCGGCCAAGCGGGCGCTGATGAAGCCGGAGGTCGTCTTCGAAGTCGAAAGCGGCATGCAGCTTTCCGCCTATGAGGTCGCCCAGGCCGGGGTCGTGCGCTCGGAGTGGTCAGCCGCCGTGCGCCGATTGTTCGACCGCTACGACTATCTGGTCGCGCCGACCGCCCAGGTGTTTCCCTTCGCTGTCGAAGAGACCTGGCCCCGCCGGATCGCCGGCCAGGAGATGGCGACCTATCACGAGTGGATGAAGGCGGTGTTCCTGATCACCATGAGCGGCTGCCCCGCGCTTGCCGTCCCGGCCGGCTTCGGCCCGCAGGGGCTGCCCATGGGTCTGCAGATCGTCGCGCCGGTGCGCGAGGACATGGCGTGCCTGCAACTCGGCTTCGCCTACGATGGCGCCACCCATTGGCCGGCCAGGCGACTGCCGCCGCTCCTCACTTGACATATCCGTTAGTGTTTGCTTACGGTAAGTCATGCCTTACGCACTGCGCGCGACGCCGAACGCCTTCACCGCCCTTGGCGATCCTACCCGGCGGCTGATCTTTGAGAGGGTGGCCGAGGCGCCCAGCGCCGTGGGCGCCCTGGCGGCGCGCCTGCCGGTGAGCCGGCCGGCCGTCTCGCAGCACCTGCGCGTCCTGAAAGAGGCGGGCCTGGTGACAGAATCCGCGGACGGCGCGCGCCGGATCTATCGCCTCGACCCGCGCGGCGTCGCCGCTATGCGCGATTGGCTGGACGGCCACTGGGCCGCGGCGCTGGCGGCCTTCGAACAGTTTGTCGACGAACGGCATGAGGACGACCCGACATGACCATCGCCCCGATAGTGCGCACGGTGACCGTCAAGGCGCCGCCGGCGCGGGCGTTCGACCTGTTCGTCTCCAACATGGAGCGTTGGTGGCCGCTCAGCCACCACATCGGCAAGACGCCGTTCACGGCCGTGATCATGGAGCCCACGATCGGCGGCCGCTGGTTCGAGCGTGACGCGAGCGGCGCGGAGTGCCAGTGGGGCGAGATCCTGGCCTGGGAGCCGCCTTCGCGCATCCTGCTCGCCTGGCGGCTCAACGCCCAATTCGAGTACGACCCGGCCTTCCTGACCGAGGTGGAGCTCAGCTTCACACCCGCCGAGTCCGGCGGCACCGCCGTCACCCTTGAACATCGCAACCTCGAGCGCTTCGGGGCCGACGCCGAAAAGCTGGCCGGCGAGCTTGGGGGCGGCTGGCCGAGCATCCTGGCCGACTTCGCCAGCTACGCCGATGTCCCATCCAAGCAGAAGGAACCGACGCCATGACCGACTTTATCGTGCACAGCATTCCCGGCAGCCCGTTCGGCCGCTCCGTCCTGGCCACCCTGGAGGAGAAGGGCGCCAACTATGTCCTCTCGCCCGTGGGCCCCGGGAACTTCAAGACCGAGCCGCACATCTCGCGCCATCCCTTCGGGCGCGTGCCTGTCCTCGATCACGGCGATTTCAGGCTGTATGAGACCCAGGCGATCCTGCGCTATCTGGATCGAATCCTACCCGCGCCGGCTCTGACCCCCGCCGACCCCAAGGCCGCCGGGCGGATGGACCAGGCGATGAACGTCAGCGACTGGTACCTTTTCCAGGGCTGCGCCAACATCATCGGCTTTCAGCGCGTGGTCGGCCCCAAGCTGATGGGCATGACCCCCGACGAGGCCGCCATCGAAGGGGCCATGCCCAGAGCGCGCCAGGTGTTCGCCGAGCTCGGGCGGCTGCTGGGCGACCAGGCCTATTTCGTGGGCGACGCGCTCAGTCTGGCCGACCTCATGATCGCCCCGCAGCTCGATTTCTTCGCCATGACCCCGGAATGGGGGCCCCTCACCGCGGGCGCGCCCAACCTCGTCGCCTGGCTGGACCGCATGAACGCGCGCAAGAGCTTTCGGGTCACCACCTGGGACGCCGTGGCCGAGATGGCCAAGGCGGCCTGAAGGCTGGAGCCTGAAAAGAAATGGCCCGGGCCGATGCCCGGGCCGGCCCCCGTTGCGGATAAGGCTGGTCTTGTAAGGGCGCTCCACCGCCAAGGCCATGGTTAGCCATGTTCGCGCGGCAGATCAATGTGACAAAACTGCAATATGCGCGGCCCTTTCATGCGCCCGGCAGGGTCTCCAGGAACCGCACCGGCGCGCCCGTCCCCTCGACGATCACTTCGCCCTCACGCATCACCGCCACGCCGCGGATGACCGTCGCCATCGGCCAACCTTGCGCGTCGAACCCGTCAAACGGCGTCCAGCCGCTGCGGGTGGCCATGTCCTGGTGGCGCAGGGTGCGGCGGGCTTTCAGGTCGACGATGGTCAGGTCAGCGTCGTAGCCCTCGGCCAGGCGGCCCTTGTCGGCCAGGCCAAAGATGCGCTGCGGCCCGTGGCTGGTGAGATCGACCAGGCGTTCCAGGGTCAGGCGGCCATGAGCGACGTGGGTCAGCATCACCGGCAGCAGGGTCTGGACGCCCGGCATGCCTGACGGTGAGGCCGGATAGGGCCT
>OUNO011323165.1_pt1 | contig 30060 bp, 19 predicted proteins | sample 1779811 | NCBI WGS metagenome assembly OUNO01 (sample SAMEA3914804, study PRJEB12502) | metagenome | biome: forest; material: soil | place: Canada | collected 2010-06-25 | depth 0.3 m
GCCTGCGCCGCCGCCTGGCGCGCCCGCCGTGTTGGCACCGCCGCTCGGCGCGCCCGCCGTATCCGCACCGCCGCTCGGCGCGCCGCCAGAGGCTGCGCCGCCGCCTGGCGCGCCCGCCGAGCCAGAGCCGCCTCGATCCGTGCCGCCCGCCGCGCTGTCACCGCCATCGCCTCCTGTGCCGCCTGGTTCGAATTTGCTGCCGCAGGCAACGCACAGGGCTAGGAACGCCAGAATGGGAAGGGGTTTGGTCATCGGTGACTCCGGTTAAGCGAAAGTGACGGGGGTGTGATCAGAGTACCCTGGCCCGCGTCAGCGCAGTCAGCAAGGCCGCACAAAGGTAGGCCTTTTCCGCACGATCGGCGTGAGGCACGATTGACAAGGCTAGCCCGGAGCCACGCCGCAGCGCGCCACGGCTTTTGGTGTTCCCGTTTGCAACGACCTCAGTACGGCGACGCGCGTTCGCTCTCCAGCAGCGAACGATTCCAGGCCACCCCCGGCAACTGCGGATCGAGCTTGCGGGCCCGCTCGTAACTGGCGGCGGCTTCGTCGAGGTGTCCGAGTAGATGCAAAGTCGTTCCCAGGCTGGCGTGGGCCGCGGCAAAGCCCGGGAAGGCGCGGATCGCGCGGGCGTAGGCCGCCCGTGCTTCATCGAGGCGCTGCTGGCGGCGACGTTCGCCTCCGACGTCGTACTCGACCACTCCCAGCGCCTCGACACGGCTCAGCGGCCGCGCATATTCGTGCGCCTCGCCGCCCGGGATCGGAAAACGCTCGCGGTACCAAGCCTCGGGCATGGCCTCCCCACGACGCAGCATCTCCATGTTGCGCGTGTGTGCGGCGTCCCCTAGCTGCACGTAGAAGTGGCCGGGCATGAGCACGCCGTTCGCGCTGACGCCACACGCTTCGCACAGCGCGAGCATGAGCGTGCCGAGGCCCACGCAGCTCCCCCGCCGCTCGCGCAATACCGTGGGCAGGATCACGAAAGAGAGGCTCGTGCTGGTCACTTCACGCACGAAGCCGAGCCGCTCGAAGAGTAGCTCACTGAGCGTTTGGGCCGCAGTGTCGATAGAGGCACCCCTCAACATCGGCTCGGCCAGCCGTCGAATGCGCGTGAGCTCTTGCGAGGCGAAACGTTCATCGGCGCTGGAGAGCTCACCTGCTGCTCGCGCGACGCCCAACAGAGAGCGTGCGAATCCGAGCGGCGGGTCACTCGTGTGGCACGCCGCGGCTCCGAGCGCGATCAGGAACGTTCGACGCTTCATCGCGTCTTGAGCGGCTCCCATTCTTCCCAATAGTTGTACAGGTCGCGTGCGGTCATCATCCAGACGACCAGCTTCTTGGTACGGAGCGAGGCTTCACCGCGCTTGAGTAGCTTCTGGCGCACGTTCGGGCCGCCGCCGTAGCTCATCACCAAGTCCAACGGGTAGGAGATGCCGCGCGCGATGTGCGCGGAAACGCCAGCATGTTCCGCGTCCGTCAGCTCGTAGACCCCAGTGAAACTGTCACCGAGCAGCACGATAGGGCTATCCGGATCGTCGTCGTAGGGTTGCTTGTCGGCGCCTAGCACGCGATGAGCAATCAAGCTTTCCGGCGTGTAGCGCTTTTGCTCGGCTTCTGGCAAACGTGACTGCAAATCGCCGAAGCGCACGAATGACGTGTCTTCTGTCGTGAAGTTGCGAGCGTGCTTGGCAAGTTCACCGTACCAGCCGTACTTCTGGATGCGCGCGCTCAGGATGCCCGCCGCCAAGCGCAGACCGCGGTCGCTCCAGTGCGTGTCCTGATGTTGAAACAGCGGTTCGCGATCGTTCGGTGCGCTGGGCTCTTTTGCGGCCAGCATGCTGGGCAATAGATCGACCACCTCGACGCCTTGCTTGGACAGGCTGAGCAAAAACTTGCGAAACCACGGATTGACGATGTGCCCCGAGAGACCCTTGAAGCCTGGATCGAGCTCTTCTGGGTACACCTCTTCTTTGGTCGGCACTGGGACGAACAAGAAATCGACGCCTTGGCGGTCGAGCTCTCTCTTGAACTCGAGGATGATCGGCGTGGGGTTCTTACCTTTGCGCTGCGCTTCCAGGTCGCCGCCCGACACGTACTCTAGGCCGTTGCGGTAAAACAGGAAACCGGCTTTGCCTGCGACGGCTTTAGCGGTCTTGGGCATGGTTTTCAAGATGCGGCGTACCCCGTCGCGAAACGGAGCCACCTGTGTCGCCCAAGTGCTCCATGAGCCACCGCCGACACGCTCGAGCTCGAGCTCCAAAGCACGCGCGACAGGCTCTGGCGTCGGAGCGGGTTTGGTCCTGGCTAGCTTGAGCGCCGGCTGTGCCGACTTACCGGGGGCACTACTCACGTCGCTCGCAGCGTCGCTGGCGATCAGGAACACGTTGTAGGTCGGTTTGCCTTGTGGCTTGCCGCGCAGCACGATCGTCGGATTCTCGAAGCTTGCATCGCCGAGCTCGCGCTTGATATCCGCTTCTGTTTGCTCGTCGGGAAACTGCTTACCGACCGTCATCAGATCGGTGTTGAACGACGGATACCAATAGGAAGACAGCTGATTGGCCCAGGCCTTCACGTCGCTCGCGCCGAGCACTACGTTCGAGTAGTCACCTTGGATGGCGGCCACCAAACCCGGCGGCGTTGCGGTGCTCGAGACGCGACCGTAGAGTTCGTGGTAGCCGTCGCCGTCTTGATCCGGCGAGGTGGCGAAGGCCTTGAGCCAAGGTTGAAACTCGACCTTCGCCCACAACTCGGTGCCACCGGAGCCCGACCGATGCAGGTAGAGCTCGACCAGCGTTTGCCCGGAGCTGCCCGCGGGCAAGCTCAGGCCCCACTTCTCGTCGTGGACAGCTGCTCCTACCGCGGCGAGCTCGGCCGCGCCTTCGACCTTGTGCGCCTGCAAGAACTCGGACAGCGGCGCAAATGCCAGCGGCTGCCCGCGCTCTGCTTCGGAGAGCGGTAGCTTGTCGAAATCACCCGTGAGGGTATCGCGCTGGAGCTTGCCGGCGAATGGCTTCGAGGTATCGGGGCGCTGTGTGGGCTCAATCGCGGTCTCCGGTTCGGGATCGGCGATCATGAAGTTCGCGTGATAGGCAGCGTAGTCGAGCGCTGCACGCGTCGGACGGTCGACTTTGCGCACCCAGACCTGAGATTGGGTGCGCCGATAACCTTGGTTCAACGTGTGTACGTCGGCGCGCTCCGGCACCGGTGCCTGCGCTGCAGCTCCCCACGGGTATTGCGCGCCAGCGCCGCTACAGCCGAAGGCGCCTAGCAGGCACCACAGAGCGCGCCGGTCACGTGGCAGCATAACGACCTCGTCGGTAGTTCCACATCACGCGCAAGACACGCAACCCGTAGCTCAGTGGGTTCAAGTGCGAGACCTCGTCGCCATAGTGAGTCGGGATCGGTGCTTCGCCGACTGAAAGCCGGCGGGCGCGAGCGCACGCGATGAGCTCGAGATCGAAGTCGAAGCTATTCGACAGCGCGTGGTAGTCGAGCGCGAGCGCGCGGCGCCCGTACACCAGATAGCCACTGTGATAGTCGGTGAGCGCCAGCCCCAGCGTGTGGTTTTCGATGCGGTTGAGGAGCGCGTTCCCCACGAATTTGTACAGCGGCATTCCGCCCGAAATGGCCGTGCCCGAGGCAATGCGCGAACCTTGAATCAGATCGTGACCGGCGCGCGACAGCGCCGAGCACAGGTTGGGGAGTACTTCGGGGCTGTATTGCCCGTCGGCGTGGATACAGGCCACCACGTCGGGATTGAGTAGGCGCGCAGCGTCCAGGCCATCTTTCATGGCGGCGCCGTAGCCCCCGTTCCGCGCGCGTTCGATCAAGCGCAACTCGCAACGATTGAAGCCGGAGTCACGGACGCGCTGCGATGTTTCGTCGCTGCTACCGTCGTTCACGACGATCACGAGTCGTAGCTCGGGGGCGTCGAGCGCAGCGATACGCTCGAGCACGCCTTTGATATGGTGCGCCGCCTGGTATGCGGGGATAACGATGACCCAAGCCATGTCAGCTCGCTCGCCGTTGCTCGCCGAGCGCCAGCGACGCAGCCACTTCTCCGCCGTAGCGTTGAACATAATCGCGGACGATCCCAGGCAACATCGCGCCGAGGGTTCGAGTCGGTTGCCAGTCGAGCAGACGTGTGGCTTTGCGAACGTCTGGAACGCGCTCGGGGGTATCGTCGTAGCCGGGGCCGTAGAACTCGCCTGCCGAAACGCTGGAGAAGCGCGCTTTCGGCGCGCTCGGGTTCTGCTCGGCGTACGCGTACGCAAGTAGCTGCGCGAGCTCGGCAATGCTCACGTTGTTCTCCGGATTGCCCAGATTGAGGATCTGCCCATCGCACGCTTTGGGGCGTGCCACCACGCTCAACACGGCCTCCACCATATCGGTGACGCACATGAAGGCTCGCTTCTGCGTACCGCCATCGACCAGCTCGAGCGGTTGCTGACGCAGCAGGTTCGCCATGAAGCAGGCGAGCACGCGCGGAGTGCCTTCGCCGTCGATGCCGGGCAAGAAGTCCATTCGCGGCCCAATCGTGTTGAACGGGCGAATAATCGTGAAAGGCAATGCGCCGTGCCGACCGCTCGCCCAGATGACTCGTTCGAGCAGCTGTTTCGCGCAGGCATAGGTCCAGCGCTCGAGGTGTACTGGCCCCATCAGCAAGCACGAGTCGTCTTCGGACATTTCGGCGCAGCGGTCGCCCGCACCGTCGAGCGCGTGACGGCCGTAGACCTCCGCCGTGGAAAAGTGGACCAAGCGCAGGCGCAGCCGCTCGCACTCCTTCACCATCGGCAACAGGTCGGTGAAGCTCGCATCGATCACCTGCAATGGGATGGTCGAGTATTGGGCGGGGTTGCACAGCGCCGTGAGTGACAGCACCACATCCGCGTGTCGCGTCACTTCAGATACGACGCTTGGATCCGCTACGCTGCCGACGACCCGCCGGATTCGTGGATCGTCATGCTCGAGCTTGTGCAAATCGAGATCGACGGCATCGATCTCGCAGCCGAACCGATCAATCAACCCGGGGACCAAGTGCGAGCCGAGAAAGCCGCCTGCGCCCAATACTGCGATCCGTTTGAGCGTCACGGCTTGCCCTTCGCGCGCTTTTTTCCGTGTGCAGGCTTCTCGCTGTCTTTGCTGGGCCCCGCTGCTTGCTCGTCTGCTGCCGCCAGCTTCTCGTCACCCGAGGCGCTCGCGGCACTGCTCGCACTCGCGGCGGACGGGATGAAGATGTCTGGCCAGCGATCATTGCCCGAGTTGTGCGTGAGCCGAACGGCCTTCTCGAACGGAGTGCCGACCTCCCAAAGGTAGATCTCGTAGTCGGCAATGTCGTGATCGTGACCACGTTGGGTGATCCCCCAAACCATCCACTTTCCGTCCCGGGACAGCTGCGGGAAGTACTCGTGCGAGCGTCGGCCGGGCATATCCATGAATTGCAGCTGATCTTCGTCCAGCTCTTGTTTGGGCGGCGTGCCGTCTTTGATTGGCATTTTGAAGACGCGGCTGCCGCCGTTGCCCGTCGGGTGCACCCAGTAAATCGCGGACTCGTCTGGCGTCCAATTGATTTGGCAACCGAGCCCGGTTTGCGTCCAAGCCTTCTTGGCAATGTTCCAAATTCCGGTCTCGCGCTTCGAACCGCGCAGCGTGATGGCGATGAACTTTCCGTCGGCCGAGATCTCCGGCTGCTGCAACAGCGCGCCGCTGAGATCCGAGACGCCTTCACTGTCCATGATCAGGGTTTCTTCACCCGAACCCAGCTTGCTGCGGAAGATCTTGGTGCCACGCACGAAGAGCACTTCGTCGTTCGAAACCCAGCTGCCCCAGCTGGCGTCCTTGATCACCTTTTCGGGCTCCCCGCCTTCGGGGGGGATCGTATATAGATCCCACTTGTCGCTACTGTTCGCGTCGCGCTCGCTCACCCAGCCGCTCTTGCTGCGACAAAACAGGATCTTCGAACCGTCTGGAGCGAAGCGCGGAAACCAATCGACTTGGTCACCCTTGGTGATCTGCTTCACGTCGGAGCCGTCGGTCTTCATGGTGTACAGGTCGTGATTTTCCTCGCGCGAGCTGGACCACACGATCAAGCCTGCGGCCTTGTCACCGACCTCTTTCATGGCGGCCAGCTCGTCCGCGGGGGGCGCGTCGTCGGCGCCTTTGGGCGGAGCACCGCTAATCGACGAACAGGCGCCGAGCGCGAGCGCCAGGACGCTGCCTGCTAGGCGAAGCCAATGTTGTCCATTCATGTTGCATTTCCTTTCTCGAACAGTGCTTGGGTCTTCGAGTGCTCGCTGGCGAGACTCGGAATAGGAAAGCAGCGCTGGAAGCCTTCGGCGACTCCGAGCGGCGCGTAGCCGAGGTCGCGCATGGCCTCGCCGGGGTCCAAGTTCGCGTCGTTGACGACACCGGCGATCGCGCTCGAGGTGAGCGCGGGCCGCTCCGAAAAGAAGGCGAGCGCGCGCGCTGCGGCTCGGAACAGCGCTACGGGCAACGGCAAAATCGGGCGCTCGCTGCCGTGGTGACGCAGCAGCAGCTTCGCCAGACCGAGCATAGAAATCGCCTCGCCGCCGCTCAGATTGTAAGTTTTTCCGTGAGCAATCGAATTGCCGGCGAGCCGCGTCAGGCCATCAATCACGTCTTCGGACCACACGGGGCGCTTCAGGGCGCTGCCCGAGCCGATGAAGGGCACAATCGGAAAGCGCCGCAGGCCGGCGAGGAACATCATCAGCTCTTGCCCGCCACCGGCCTCGTACACCAACGTCGGGCGAACGATGGTGTATGTCAGCCCCTGGCAGGCGCGCACCAAGTGCTCAGCTTGCAGCTTCGACTCGGCGTATGCGGTGCGTACCGGGTAAGTGACGGAAGCAGACGAGACATAGATGAAATGGCGCACGCCGGCGCGGACCGACTCATGCACCATGTTCGCGGTGCCTTCGAGGTTGACGCGCGTGAACACACGCGGGTCGTGAGAGATGATGACGGCGGCGAGGTGGTACACCGTGTCTGCGCCCGTGCACAAATCCGCGAGTGATGCGGCGTCGGCCACGTTGCCTTCGCGGATCTCGCAGCCCAAGGATTCGATGCGCGAACGCAGCGGGTCGTTGGGCAATACCAAAGCGCGCACCCGAAACCCCGCGTTCAGTAGGCGTGTGACCAAGCGGGTGCCCATAACACCCGCCGCACCGGTGACGACTGCAAGCTTCATGGCGTGCCTCCCTTGCCGTTCGGTTGCGCCCAATCGAGCCGTTTCCAGTCGCCGACCGACAGCTCGCGCGAGGCAAATTCCCAGATCACGACGCGCTTGCCTTGCAGGCGATCGCTGCCGCTCGCGAGCTCGCGGGCGAGCGTTTGCCGCGTTGCATACGCGCCCGAATCGTTTTGAGCGATCACGTCGACCGGGCGGTCGAGCGCGAGGGAGAGCTGCGGCGCTAAGCCCGCCGCTTCTCCCCAACCCATACCCTCGAGCGAAAAGATGTTCGTGAAGCTGTCGCCGAGCAAGAGCACGTCGGCCTGCTCATCGGCTTGCCAGGGATTGTCCTGTGCGTCGTGGACCGAGTGCACGATCACCGACTGTGGTTGGAAGAAGGTTTGGGTCTCGGGCAACTTCAACATGTCGACCAAATCTCCAACGCGCGCCATGGGTTGGGGGACGGCGTGCCAGAGCCCACTGCTCGCTGGCGCCGGCAGCGCCGCGACTTGCTGCACGTAGCCCGCGAGATCGCGCGCGACTCGCTCCATGAAGCTCGGCGCCCAGTGCGTGTCTTGCACGAGGAACAGGCTCGGATTCGAGACCAAGCCCGGGGCCACGTCGAACACCGCCACACCGTGCTCTTGGAGCTCACGCAACAACCTGCGAAAATCCGGATTTTCTGGGCGCGCTTGCGGCGCAGAGCGACCGTGTAGCGGCTCGCCGGCGAGGGCCGCCTTGTCCGGCACGGGCATCAGCACCAAGCGGATGCCGCGTTGTGCGAGCGCCGCATGAAAGGCCAGGATCGCGGGCCGCGGGTCAGCGACGATCGCCGACTCGCCCGAGTCGAGCACATCCTTCTCGCGGCTGCGCTGCACGTCCGGATCGAGGAAGCCCGGCCCCGACACGTGGGCCAAGCCCGGCTTGTAGTACAGGTAGCCACGCTGCCCGACCAAGGACAGCTTGTTGCCGACGCGACCGAAATGAGTCAGCAGCAACTGCAAACGCGGCTGGGTATATGACTTCGCGTACGAGCCTTGCTCGATGTCCTTCTCGAGCTGGCGCAGGCTTTCCGCGCTCGGCTTGCGGTGGATGAAGTCCGAGAACGGCGAGTCTTCGCCCTCGCGGTGCTCGAGGTAAGCTTGGCTCAGCGGAACGGCGCAAATCAGGCTCAAAAATAGGCCCACGAGCAACCCCGCCACGCCGCGCTGTACGTCGGTATGAATGATGCCGCGCCGCAACAGCTCATCGTGAGAAGGGTCGCTCGGGCCACCGAGCTGGGGCAACGCGAGCGGTGGTGCAAGCGGACTCGTTTGCATGCGGCCTCAGAACTGGAAGTACAAGAACGGGTTCGTGGTTTGAGTCCACATCAAGAGGGTGGCGAGCGCGAGCATCGCCATGGCGCCCATCGCGCGTGGCAATGACAAGCGAACGGTGAACTGCCAGGTGTTGGGCATGCCCCAAATCACGATCGCAGACAGCACGAACAGCGTTGAATAGTATGGCGCGTACAATGCCCCGCCCGCTACGTCAGCCGCCGCGGTGGCATGACCAAAGCCGAACAGGGAGGCAAAGTAGCTGGTCGCTTGGTGTAGCGTCTTGGCACGGAAGAACACCCACGACAGGCACACGATCAGGAAGGTGCTGGCCACGCCCAGCGCGGGCGGCAAGTGGCGCAACGGGTGCCTTTTCCCAAGCTTTCTTTCGAGTGCCAGCATCCCACCGTGAATGCCACCCCAAATCACGAAGTTCCAGCTGGCGCCGTGCCAGAGGCCGCCGAACAGCATCACGGTCATCAGGTTCACGTACGTTCGGCGTGACCCTTTGCGGTTGCCGCCGAGCGGGATGTACAGGTAGTCGCGCAGCCAAGTAGAGAGGCTGATGTGCCAACGGCGCCAGAACTCGGTGATGCTGCGTGACTTGTAGGGCGAGTCGAAGTTTTGAATCAGCACGAAGCCCATCATCAACGCGAGCCCGACCGCCATGTCCGAGTAGCCGGAGAAATCGAAGTAGATTTGAAAGGCGTAGCCAAAGATGCCGAACCAGGCGTCGTAGGCGTGCTGCGACCCACTCGCGAATGCCGTATCGGCGATATGAGCCATCGGGTTGGCGAGTAAGATCTTCTTGCCCATGCCGAAGGCAAAGAAGGCGACGCCGCGCGCGAACTTGTCCAGCGTATGCTGGCGAACGCGCATTTGCTCTTCCAGCGCGGCGTAGCGAATGATTGGGCCTGCCACCAAGTCCGGGAAAAATGCCTCGAAACACATGTAGTCGGTGAAGCGGCGCATGGGCCGCGCGTCGCCGCGATACACGTCGATGGCGTAGCTCATGGCCTTGAACGTGTAGAACGAGATACCCACCGGCAGCACCAGGTGCACGACGGGCAAGAGCGCATTGCCGAGCCCCAACCACGCACTCAGCGCGTTGATGTTCTCTGCTGCGAAGCCGGTATACTTGAATACCGCGAGCAGCCCCAAGTTGGTCACGATCGAGACGGTGAGCACGGCCTTCATGGCGCGCGTGCGAGGTACCTCGGGCCCGATCACGGGCGGCAGGCCGCCGACGTCGGGTAGGCCCGAGAGGCGTACCAAGGCCAGGCCGCACACGTAGTCGACGCTGGAGCCGAAGAACATGATCACGGCCCACAGTGGGTTGGCCCAGCCGTAGAACACATAGCTCGCGACGGCGATCAGCGCGGTGCGCGCTCGGAACGGCGTGAGGTAGTACGCGCCGAGCACGAGCGGCAGAAAATAGAAGATGAAAATGTGGCTCGAAAAGACCATGCGCCGCTCAGCCCCAGCTCACTGCGCAGGCCAGGGAAACCAGCCCTTTTGCTGCATGGTCATCAGCATGCGCTGCACCCACACGAAGTGACCGTCGAGGTTGAAGTGGTGGTCGTCCTCCATGCCGAGGCCCTTGGCGGAGACCAGCGCCGAGTTCGAGACGGTGCTCGGGATCTTGGCAATCTGCGGCATGATCGTGTTGGCAACGTCGCCGCCTACTGCGAACTCTCCCGTGCCTTCTACCTCGTAGTCGTTGATCAGCATGGGCAAGTTCGGCTCACCGACGTCGTTGCGGATGGCAGTGGTCAGCGTGTTGATGCAGTTCGCGAAATTCGCTTGGTCTTGCGCGGTGCCATGGCGCTCGGTGATGCCGAGGTAGATCACGATTGCGCCGAACGTGACGCGCCCCTTAATCGCCTTCGGAGCCGCGATCAGGTTGCTGTAGTACAAGCCGCCGGGCACGAACTGCGAGCAGTAGGCCGAAGGCACACCGTAGCCGAGCGAGATGAAGTAGTAGCTCGGTGAGAGCGCAGCCGCCTCTTTGACGATCGAGGTGCCGGGCCCCGCCGCGTCGGTGTCGCCAGCCGTTTTCGGCTCTATCGCGAGTTCCGGCGGCTTACCCACGTGATACATGAAGGCGTGTGGGTTGGTTTGTTGGAAGTGATATGGGCGAGACGCGGTCGGGACCGTGGCGCGGCCCGCCATGTTCGAATGCCCGATGTGAATGAACGCGATCGCGTGCTCCTTGGGTACGTCGACGCCGCCCAAATTGATCGTCACGCCCGAGAGCGGAGGGCTACCAGCCGAGCCGACTGCGCCGCCCGTGCCAACGCTGCCGCCGGCTGCCGGCGTGCCGCCGCTCCCTGCAGTCGAAGCGCCACCGAACGCCATGCCGCCATTCGAGGCGCCACCCGCGGTCGACGGAGCTCCCCCGGCTGCGACGCTGCCGCCACTCGAGATCGGCGAGGCGCCAGCATTACCGACAGGGGCTGCGCCGCCCGAAGGCCCGAAGTCACCTCCCGAGTCGACGGCCTGTTGAGGGTGCGGGTGCTCGGCGACACCGCAGGCTGCGACGCACAAGCCGAGCGCTGCGAAACGATACCAGCCGCGCGGCAGAGCACGAGAGCGCGCGGGCAGGCGAAGGGGCGCGTGGTTCATCGATTTTCCTCCAGATTGGCCAATACTTGATTCGTTTCAGGATCGAATGGGTTCACGGCCACGGCTCGTCGGAGGTAGCCAATCGCCGCACGGCGGTTGGCCCGACTCAGCGCGACCAGAGCCAGCAAGTTCAAGCTCGAGACATCCCGAGCATCGCGCTGCAAAAGCTCGCGCGAGATGGCCTCGGCATCCGCGAAGTGGCCGGTGCCGAAGCGACAGCGCGCGCGCAACGCTTCGGCTTCGGGTCGCGCTGATAGCGACAGCACTCGCTCGGCCTGCGCGAATTCGCCGAGGGCGAGCTCGAGCGTGGCGAGTTGCAATTGCGCGGCGCTCCGAAGCTCATAGTCACCGGCGTAGTCTCGGTCGAGCTGTGCGAGCACGCGAGCCGTGAGCGCGGGGTCGCTCGCTTGCAACGGTGCCACGAGCGGGATGTCTCGGCGCGCGAACACCACTTCGGAGTCATTCATGAAGGCGAGCTTCCAGTCCGAGCTCGCGGCCAAGGTGCCGACCAAGCGTAGGTAGTTGTCGGGATACGCGACCGGCAAAGCGACGTATGAGAAGTGCTCGCGCGCTTGCAGCGCTGCGAAGCGCTCGGGCTGCTCGGCAATCGCGAGATATGCTGCATATTCCTGGGGAGTGTGCAGAACGAGCCGCGTATCGATGTAGGGCTGGAAGCGCGGATAGAGAGACCAAATCAAGTAGCCGCCTTGATGATCGGCCGAAAAGACCCGCCCGCCCGGCAGAGCCGCTAGCGCTCGTGCGCTGGCTTCGGGCATTCGAAACGGCGTCGGCCGCCGCAAGCTCGGCTCGCGCGCCGCGGCGGTGCCACACAGGCAGAGCAGGCCCAAGAATAGGGTCGCGTTGAGCCCGCGTGCCCAGCGACCGCTCGCGCGCCCCGCGAACCGCAACGCGCGAGCGCGCAGCACCGGCGCCAGGTAGCTCGCGGCGATGGGCGTGGCGAGCCAATAGAACAGCAGCACGTTGCGGTTGCTCAGCAATGCCAGCAGCGCGAGCGCGCCGATCAGCAGCGCATGCGCGGGCCGAAGCCGACGGCCGGCGCACCAGACGGCCAGGGCGAGCACCGCGAGCGCCCACTTGAGGTGCCAAAACTCGCCCGACCACTGCTCCAGCGAAAACGGCGCCACGTTCTCGGCGATCGAGCGAGCGAATACGTTGCTGCCGTTGGGCATGAGCCGCCCCAGCAGCTTGGCAGGCAGCGCGATGGCGGCGGCTCCGAACGGAGTAATACAGCTCGCGAGCGCACAACCCAGCAGCGTGAGCCCGAGCGCGCGCAAGTGCCGGCGCGCAGCACCGGGATCGGCACGGTCTCGAGCGAACGGCCAATACCGCGCCTGGCCGAGCGCCATCGAAAGAAGCCCGCCGAGCGCATAGGCACCGACCAACGCGAGCCCGAGCGCGGACAAGCCCTGGCAATTCACCCACGCGACTTGCAACAACGGAAGCAAGACGAGCACACGATACCGTCGGGTGCGTTCCGCGCGCTCGAGCACCCAAAAGAACAGCGCCATCAACAGCAAGCTCACGATCACTGGGCGCACCAGCAACAACGCACGGGCGGCGAACAGCGCAGCCGACAGCAAGCTCACGAACAGACCGCGTGACCAGGAACCTGGCCGGCGCTCCACTGCAGCCAACAGCACGCAGGCGCCCACACCAATCACGAAGCACTTGGCCAAGACCAGCCCCGCCAAGCCGAGGCGCGAGTGAATGGCGTACGCCGCGAGCTGAAACAGCCAATGCACGTCCGCCCAAGGTCGACCGCCCGCGCCGATCGAGAACGGGTCGACGAACAGCAGCTGCCGGCGAGCGACCATCTCTCGACCCGCTGCCAGGTGCCACCAGATGTCCCCATCGGCCGCGGGAGCCAGGCCGGCACCCGCTGCTGCGAGGAACAGCAGCGCCCCCTGCACCAAACGGGAACCGCCCTGGTTTTCGGCTTGGACCAAGCTCATGATCCCTCAGAACGGCGAGACCGTTACGCCGAGGGCGGCAGTCCAGGGTTGAAGCCCAGGGCGCAGCGGATTCACGGCCCCTTCGGCCGCAGCGCCGCCGATTTCCCAGCCGTAGGGCAACGAGACGCCGGCCAAGATGGCGATCGTGTCCGTCGACCACTCGAGCTCTACGGTGCCCGCTACCGACGACAGTTGCTCTTCTTGATCGACACCGCGGTCGCGATCGACCCCGAAGAAGCGCTGCACCGTCAGCCCGAGCGAAGGCACGAACGGCCCCATGAAGTAGCCTGCGTAGCAATAGACATTTGCGACCGGCGCGCGATAATTCCCAAGCTCGTTCTGGCCGCCGCGATAGCCTGCGGAGCTACCCAAGACCACGAGGCCCCAGATCTCGTCTAGGGTGTGATCGAGGACGAGCGTCCCGGTGACCCGACCGAGGCCAAGCTGCTTCTCCTGAGTCAGCAGATCATTCTTGTACCTCGCGTCATGGGTTGCCGTTGGGAAACCGACCGAGAGGGTGAGCGCGGTGTTGTTGATTTCACCGAAGCGGCGCGTCACGAACGCGCTCACGTCGCCTGGGCCAGAATTCGAGACGTCGACGGGCAGCCCGTAGTAGTTCCTGTAATATTTGTAGAGCAGGGGAACAGAGAAGCCAGCGTTCCACTTCTCGCCCAAATCCCGCGAGATCTGATTGTTCAACGAGAGGATATAGCCATCACGCAAGTGCGTGTAAGTGCCCAGCGATTGCAGCTGAAACAAGCCGCCGCTAGTGCCCCGGCCGATCCATTTGATGCCGCCGCCAGCGCCAGTGGACGTGCCCGCTCCGCAGCCGCCGATCGTTTCCCAACTGGCGAGTAACCCGCTCAGGCGTTGCACGCGCAACGAGAGCGTTCGAGGGAGCGCCGCTCCGCTCGGCGCGCTGCGAGTGCCCGCTCGACGGAGCACGGCCATGTTTCGAGAAAAGGCAAACTGCTTGGCGGCGACGGGGTACAGCGCTGCACCGAGCAACACGGTGGCGACGACTCGGGCACCCAGACGGCTGCCTGACTTTGGATTCACGCGGCTCATTTCCCTGAGCAGATCAGGCGGGGTCCGCTTGGAGGCACCAGTAGCGCGTCGACTTGCGGTCCGTAGCCGCGTACTCGTCCACGAGCGGGCCCTTCCAGATCGCCTTCAGATCGGACGACAGCTTGAGCTTGTGCACGTCACCCGTGCTGAAGCTGCGTACTTTCCCGGAGACTTGCCCCTTCATCTTGTCTTTGATTTTGGAGCGCGCTTGCAGCGGCTTGTAGTGGGCGACGAGCAAGAATTGTTTGTCGAGCGGGCCGCCTTGCACCTGATAGCGCATCACGTACGCGTAGTCGTACAGGTCATCTGGCGGCATTTTTGACGGGATTTCGACCAATTTTGCGGTCACCTCCAAGGGGGCTGCGCTGTCGGCCGACGCGTGCTGTGACAGGCTTGTCGCGACGAGCAGCAGCGCGGCACAGAAAGCGTGACGAGTGAATCGGACTGGCTTCGACGACATCGGCGTTCCTCTCGAGTGATGCAAAAGCAAAAACAGTCGCTAATGGCCGCCGAGCGAGCGACCCATTGACGAGAATCAGGTTTCAATTCGACGGTTCGTTCGCGACGCGCGCAAGGGCACCCGAGCTGTGATGCGTGGGACCACGGCTACCGACTGGTTTGGCTCGAACAAAGGATAGCTCTGTGACGCGGCGCCGAACACGATCGACCCAACACGCTCGCAAAAGCAAACGGAGTGCCACCCATGACCAAGTTGCAGAAGTGCAGGCAATCGTGATCGACGCGGTGCTCTGAGCATCAAATTGCGCTCGCAGCATGTTGCTTTGGCGCATCGCCTCACGCTTTGTGCGCAGCTTCGTCCGACAAGACGTGCGTGCGCGTGAATGCCTCGCCTCGATTCGAGCACACGAGTCGCTTTGGTGTTGCTTGGAATTCCCCAGGAAAAGGCGAACCTTCATGGTCACTCCAGAAATAATGAGTCTCGAGGTCGCCCTCGTCGTGCGCGATAGTTAGAAAGCGTTCTATTCGCGTACCGAGCGCACTGAGAGCCCTGGCAACGCAGTGTAAGGAGGCGAACACTTCCGTCGGACCAACGATGGTGGCTGCTCGGGCCATTCGCTTGCTTCGATGCACCTTAACGAGACGCGTTCTGTAGCGCGCTGCTCGACGCTGCCGAGCGCTCCCCGCGCGGCCCGTGCTACACGGGGGAGCGTGAGCGTGCGCTCCATCACCTTGAGGCTACCGACACCCGTGCAGCGGCTCACCATCGCCGGCTTGAAGGGCGAGCTATGGCTGAAGCAAGACGGCGCGATTCACGAGCTGTACGGTGGAAACAAGGCGCGCAAGGCGGCGCTCTTGCTGGCGCACGCTACGGAACGCGGCGCGCAGCGCGTGCTCACCTTCGGCGCCGCGGGTAGCCACCACGTGCTGTGCACTACGCTGCTCGCGCGCGGCTTTGGGCTGCGCGTCGGCGCCGTGCTCATGCCGCAGCCTGCGACGGAACACGCGCGCGCGGTGCTGGGGCGCAGCTTGGCGGCGGGGCTCGAAGCGTATCCCGCGCACTCGGGCTGGGCTGCGGCCTGGCGCTTCTTGCAGGCGCGGCAGCGCGGCGACTACGTGGTGCCGCCGGGCGGTTCGAGTGCGCGCGGCGCGCTGGCCTATGCCCTTGCCGTCCTCGAGCTAGAGGCGCAAGTAGCGGCTGGCGCGTTGCCCGCGCCGGATTGGATCGTCGTGCCTCTGGGCTCGGGAGGCACTGCGGCCGGGCTATTGGCGGGGCTCGCGCGCTCGCGGCTATCCTCGCGCTTGCTCGCGGTGAGCGTGCTCGGCAATCGCTGGGGCGCAACGCACGTTCGCTATTTGGCCACGCGCGCGTTGCGCCTTCTGCCCGCGGTGCCGCTGGCCGACGGCTGGCGTGAGCGGCTGGTGCTAGACGCGAGCCAGCTCGGCCGTGGTTACGGTTGGGCGACCAGCGCGGGCGAACGAGCGGCAGCGCTCGCCGCCGAGCAGGGCTTACGGCTCGACCCGACGTACACGGCGAAGGCCTTCGCAGCCGCGCTCGAGCTAGCGCGCAAGCCGAACGAGCGCGGCGCGCCGTTGCGCGTGCTCTATTGGCAAACGCTCAGCGTGCCCGAGGGCGGGCCAGCTTCGGACGCACCATTGCCTGCCGAGCTGTCGCGCTTGCTCGTCTCAGAGTGAGCTCGCGGGAGCCGGCGCTTCTACGGTTTCGCGCTCTTTGCCGTCGAGCAAGCAAGAGACGTTCATGTCGCCGAGCACGTTGATCGCGGTGCGACAGCGATCCAAAAACCAATCCACGCTCAAGAGTAGCGCGATATTCTCGACCGGCAATTTCACGGCCGTGAACACCAACGTCATCGTCACCAGCCCGGCTTCCGGGATGCCGGCGGCGCCAATCGACGCCACCACGGACGTGAGCACGACCAACACCTGATCGACCAACGACAGGTGTTGACCCAGTAGCTGCGCGACGAACAGCGCCGCCATCGCTTCGTACAGCGCAGTGCCGTCGTTGTTGAAGTTGGAGCCGACGAGGGCGCCCAAGCTAGCCGAGCGTTGACGTAGCCCGACGCGGTGGCACAAGCGGTCGAACGTAACGGGCATGGTGGCAGTCGAGCTGCCCGTGGAAAAGGCCATGAATAGCGCGTCGCGCGTGGCCGAGAGCAACGTCCAAGGGCGCACCCAAGAGCCGAAGCGAATGCGCGCGAGGTAATACACGGCCTGAATCACGAGCGCCGTGAGCACTGCCAACACGAACATGGCCAGCGCCGCAAACGGCCGAAACCCGCTGCTGCCGATGATGCTGGCCACTTTTCCAAACACCGCTAGCGGCACGAACGCGAGCACCCAGCCGAGCACGCTGAGGATGGTCTCGAATCCGAGCGAAGTGATCCGTTCGGCGAGCTCACGCTGCGCGTCTGGCAAGCGCCGCGCTGCCACACCGAATGCAACCGCGATCAACACCACGCCGATCACGCGATTGTCGACGAACGGGCCGAGCAAGCTCTCGGGCACATTGTCGAACAACTGATTGAGCACATCGCCCTTGAGCTGCGGCATCGCGGGCGGCGGCGGCAAGTGCGCATGCCGCCCAGGGCCGAGCACGTTGGCCACGAGCAAGCCGACCACGATGGCCACGAGCGTGTTGAGGAGCAACAAGCGACCGATGCGCCAGGCCAGCGCGCCGCTGATCTCGGCGGTGAGTAACGCCTGCACCACGGCCACCAGAATCAGCGGCGGCGCGAGCGCGCCCAGTAGGCGCAGGATCAAGCGCGCGGGCAGGTCGAGCGGATGCGCGTGCGGGCCGAGCAGCACGCCGACGACCACGCCGAGCCCCATGCCCACGACGATGCGCAGGTACAGCGGTAGGCCCGACCACCACCCAAAGGGTCCATGGGACGCTGCAGGGGGTGGGCGTTGCTCCGACTCGGACATTCGCCCCTTGTACCCTTACTCGCGCGGTTCGACAGGGGGCGGTGGTGCGGGCGGGCTTTCCGGCGCAGGGATGGGCGCAGCTGGCACTGGCGGTACCACGAAGGGCATCGGCCGCGGCGGGCGCGGCGGAGCCGCCTTCCAGAAGCCGCCGTCGGAGAAACTGACCCAACCCCAGCGCAGCCAGCGCAAGAGCGAGACCGCGAGCCACAGCGCCCAACCGAGCATGGCGCCGCGATAAGCCAACATCGGCACCGACAGTACGAACGGCGACTCGGGGATCGCGCTCGTGCGATCGTCGAACCACTGCAGCATGCTGGAGTACGAGCTGTTGCCCTGGATCTGCATGTCCGGCGTGCCCATCAGCCCTTGCTGAACCGCGTACACCAAGATACCGAGCGCCGTGAGTGTCCAGCCCACGAGCGCCAGCTGCCCGAGATCGAACAACCAGAAGCGCTGCGCGGGTTTCGCGCGTCGAAAGCCGAGCGCGACCAGCCAACCGACGACCAACGCCGCGGTAGGCAGCGGGATCTGCGACAAACCAATCGTCAGCAAGAGCCACTCATAACGTCGCAATGGCACCCACGAGACTTGACTGAGCCCGAGCGCGACCGCGATCAGCACCAGCAGCAGGCTCCAGAAGAGTACTGCGGGACCGAGGCGCGGACCGTGCAAGAACAAGATCCAGCGCGCGTCCGAGAACACGACGTGCGTGTTTGCGTTCACGGTCTCGGTGCCGAAATCGATGGGCGGCGTGTGGTAAAACGCCGACACACCCTGCGGCAGGCGGAACGCGAGCTGCATGCTCTGCGCGCCGGGCACGATCGAGAGCGTGACGTTGCGGCCCTGTTGGCGCAGCGGTTGGGCATTGCCGTTGATCGTCACGGACTCGAGCGTCGCGCCCTCCGGCAAGCGCAGCACGTGCTCGCCACCGCGGCTCGATCGCAAATTGAAGGTCAGCTTGGCGTCGGTCGCGCGCAGACCGGGGCGCACCTCATAATCGCTGTTGTCGATGGTCAGTGTCTGGCCACTGATGCCGGCCGGTCGCAACAGCTCGATGGTCACGGTCTCGCCCGGCCAGGGTCGCCATTCCGGAATGCGCACCGAAGGGTCGCCATGCACGACCGGCACGCCGGTCAGCGTCGCGTGCCAAATAGGACTCAAATCCAGGCGCCACAGCTCGGCCCAAGCGACCGTCTTGGGCGCGACCAGCGGCACGGGCGACTGCTCTTGCAGCACCGACTGCCAAGTGACTTCGCTGGCCTCGGGCGCCATGTTCACCAGCACTTTGCCCTGCGCCACGCGCACGTCGGGCGTGGTCACCGATTCACCGTGCAAGAGCGGCACCTCGAGTACCACCGCGGTGCCCGCGGGCGTGAGGCGCACGACGCGCGTCACGACTTGCCAATTGAGCCCGATCAGCAGCGTACGCTCGACGCGCACGAACGGCGGTAGCGTGCCCGCGGCCAAGGCCGCGCTCTTGCCGTTGCCGTCGCTCACGGCGCGCGTCAGCTGCAGGTGGTCGTCGGCTAGGCCGTCTTCGTGCACGCCTTCCAGCGTCCAGCCCTCGACGCTGACCTCGACGTGGTGCGGCTTCAGGGGCAGCGCTATCTGCACCGATTCACGGCTGGGCAGCGCGCCTTCCACGCTCACGTCATGGGTGCCTGCGGCCACGCGCAGCCACAGATTGCCGTCCGTGGTGCGTAGCAGCCCTTCTGCGACGTTGCCGTCGACCAACACGCGCTCCGGCAACCATTGCGCTGAACCGCCGGGCAATGGCACGGCCGTGGTCGCGCTGGCCTCGATCGACAAGCGCGTGCGCAGCACGTTGCCATGCACGTCGAGCAACATGCGCGAGCTGGACGCGCAGGTAGGCACGCAATCTGGCTTCACCAGCAAGCGATCGCGCAATTGATCGAGCACACTGCTGTCCGGCACTTCCGCGTGCGCGGCCGGCGCGCTCAAGCCCACCAGCAGGAACGCCGCCAGCGCCGCCGCGGGTCGGCTGAAGCCGGGCCAGCGCGAGGTGCCAAACGGCAGCAAGCGCGCGAACAACAGGCCGAGCAGCAACGCGCGGAGCAAGGCCAAGACCAGGTTCACCGGCGGCGACAAGAAGTAGAAGTGCAACCGCTGCGCGCGCTCGACCGGGCCGCTGAAGGTCACGCTGGTCGTCGACCCATTCCACTTCGGCAAACCCGGACCGGTCTGCACCATCGCGTTCGGGTCGTACGCCTCGTTGAACTGCTTGTAGTCGGGGCTGGAGAGCGAGCCGATCATGCCGAACTCACGCGCCTCTTGCAGGGCATGGGCGCGGCCGCTTTCGTCCATCTCCTTGGCGGCTCCCTTCGGCGAATCAGCAGGAGCAGCGCGCGTGCCGGTGCCACCTTCTTTCTGATCCTGCGCCATCTCTCCAGTCGTTGGCGGGGGTGCTGCGGGGGCAACGCCAGCGACCGCGACCTCCTGCTTGGCCATGTTGAAGTAGCTGCCGTCGGAGCCGGTGCTCGAATCGCCCTCGGCGAGCGCGGGGTAGATGCCTTCGCGTACGTGCTGCACGATGAAGGGCAGCGTGCTGAGCAGCAACACGACGAGCGCGCCCAAGCGCAGCACCGAGCACGCCACGCGCGCTTTGCCCGCCGGGATCACGCGCGCCAAGGCTTCGGTGATCAGCGCAGCCGCCCAGAGCCAGCGCGCCGCGTCCGTCTCTGGAAAGACCAACGTGAACGTCAGGCAAGCCAGCGCGCCCCACGCGGGGCCGAACAGCTTCGCGAAGGAGAGCGACAGCACGAGCACCAGAAACAGCTCGAGCAGCGTCCAATGTCGCACCCAGGTGCCGGGCACTTCGTCGGCGCCCGACGCATGAAACAGCCGGTAACCCGGCGGAATGTGCAAGGTGGCGCTCACTTCGTGAAAGTCGTGGTCGTAGCCGACTGCCGGAACGTCGGCAGGGCTGCCGGTGATGCGGCTATCTGCGCTGGCGCGCAGCTCGCCTTGGCGCACTTCGACGCCAGCCTTGGTCGCCGCCTTGTCGAGGTGCGTGATGAACTGGTCCTTGTCGTTCACTGCGACGCGGCCGAGCACCGTGGGCGGCAGCATCTCGAGCCGCGTGGCGCGGTGCACGGTGCCGGTGATGGTGTCGTTCACCGTGTAGCCCTGGCCGTCGAAGTCGAGCCACAAGCTGCGCGTGAGCGACAGGCGGTCGGGCTCCGGCTCCACATCGCCGCGGCGCTTTTCGACCAGCAGCATCTTGTCGCCCAGGCCCATGGCGTACGCTGGCAGTGCTTTCCAAGCGTCGGGCAGCGAGGTTTGCTGCGGATCGATGGGGCGAGCGCCTTCGACCGAGGTCAGGCGCAGGGAGGGCTTGGCCTCGAACACCCAGACTTCTTCGCCGTCGCGCCACGGACCGTCGGGGGCCGGCCGCGACAGCTCGCCGACCAGCCCCTCGCTGCGCGCCACGATGTCGATCGTCCAGGTGCCGGGGCGCGCCTGCACGCGCAGCCGCGTGTCCGGCTCGATGCGCGCGGGCAGCTCGCTGGTGATCGACATCGGCACGAAGCCCGGAGGCAACGCCTTGCCCAGCACGAGCTCGCGGCTCTTGCCCGACACGTTCAGCACGACGTGCGTCGTGAGCAGGAGCGGCACGTCGTCACTGACACGGCGATGCACGATGATCTCGAGCCGGTCGCCCTCGGCGGCAGCGGTCGTCTTTTGCAAGAACAGCTGGCCCGCGTCGTCGCGCCGCGGCTCGCTGACGCGCGTGCCTTCGAGCGTGAGCGACACGATGCCGGTCTCGGCCGGAACCTGCAGCGAATCGGGCAGCGAATCCCAGGCCAGCTCGCCCGTGATCGCGTGATCGCCGGGCGCGAGCTCGACGCTGGGCAGCGAGCCGTGCTCGACCACGACCAGCTTCTTGCCGCCCTCCGCGACCTCGAGCGGCCAGCGCGTGGCGTCACCGGGCAGCGGCACCCATTGCCGTGCGTCCAAGTGCCAATGCTGCTCGAAGCGCCCGCCCTTTTCGCCCAGCGTGAGCGAGAGTGTGGTCGGCCAGGCGCAGTGCACGGTTTCCTCCGAACCTTGCACGCTGGGGCACAGCGCTTCTTCCTTGCCGTCGAGCACCCAGGCAATCCAGGGTCGAAGCGGCTCGGGAGCCTGTTTGGGATCGAGCCGCTCGGCGCGCGCCAACGCGGGCCACAGGATCAGCGAGCAGGCGAGGAGCAGGGTGAAGGCGAACCCCCAATTTCGGCACATACGGCAGGACATTAACACTCGCCAAGCGAGTGAAGCGAGCGGCTCGAAATAGCGATATCCGTGTACGAATGTCGTACACGCAGCACTCTGGTTCGCATCGTTCACTAGGGCTATGCTGATTCCAATAGGGGCCGTACCCCTCATTTCGTAATGCTGTCTTGGCTCAGAGCGCCTGATCTCCCGAACGAAGACGACGCGCGACGCGCGCGTCAGCTGTTTCGAATGCTCATGGCCATGGTCGGCCTGGCATTGCTCAGCCTGCTCAGTGCGTTGCTCGAGCCGCGCAACAAGGTGAGCGTCACGCTCTTTTTCTACGGCACGGTCTTGGCGTGGCTGATCGGCGTGGGCTTCTTTGCGCGCCGCGGGCACGTGCTCGTCGCGGGCTGGGTGCTGTCGATCTTCTTTTGGTTGTTGATCGCGGTCGTGACCCTGTTGTTCGGCGGCATGCAGGGCCAGAACGCGGGCTGCTTCACGGTCTGCATCCTGCTTTTGGGCTCCGTGGTGAACGGGCGCGTGGCCGTGATCATGGCCATCGTGACGTGCATTTGGTGTGCCTTCGTTGGCTACCTCGAGCTGCATGGACTGCTCCCCAAGCCACTTGGACCCTACAGCCCAATCAATGCTTGGGCCGCCATCAGTGTCACCGTGCTGCTCACCTCGGTGCTGCTCGCCAGCTCCCTCGAATCACTGCAGCAGATGCACGCACGCGCCGAACAGTCGGCCCATGAACGCGACGAAGCACTGCGCCGTTCCATCCAAGGCCAGAAGATGGAGCTGGTGGGCAACCTGACCAGCGGCATCGCGCACGACTTCAACAACCTCTTGACCGTGATGTGCAACGTTTCGGAGCTCTTGCGCATGGAGCGCATGGCCGAGCGCTCCGAAGTCGCGAGCCTGCTCGACGACTTGGACGAGGCCACCTCGCGCGCCACGTTGATGACCGGTCAGCTCTTGTCGCTCGGTCGCGCGCCGGTTGCGGGCCCGGAAGTGGTCGATATGAGCGCGGTCGTACGCGGGCTCGCACGCATGCTGCCGCGCCTACTCGGCTCGGGGGTGCAGCTCGACGTCGATGCCAAGACCACGGCCTTGGTCGAGGCCTCACCCGCTGCGCTCCAGCAAATCGTGCTCAATTTGGCGGTAAACGCGAAAGACGCGCTGCCCGAAGGCGGGCGCATCGGCATCAGCGTGAGCACCCTGCCCGGCCAAGTCGTGCTGCGTACGGAAGACGGCGGAGTGGGGATGGACGAGGCCACGCGGGCACGCATCTTCGAGCCCTTCTTCACGACCAAGTCGAGCGGCACCGGGCTCGGTTTGGCCACCGTGCGCGAGCTGGTCACGCGCTATGGCGGCACGATCGACGTCCAGAGTACCCTGGGCAAAGGGTCGAGCTTCGAGGTGCGCTTCCCGGAACGCACGCCCGACATCGAGCCGCGTCGCGTACGCCAACCGTCGGATCGCCCGCCCGCTCCCTCGGGCCAACGGCGTCTGCTCTTGGTCGAGGACGATCAGCTGGTGCGGCGCAGCCTGACTCGCTGGCTCATTTCCGACGGCTACGAAGTGATTGCGGTGGCCGACGGACAAGAAGCGTTGAGCGTGCTCAAAGCCGCCGGTGACATCGCTTGCGTGGTGTCGGACATTGCCATGCCGGGCATCGACGGCGAGCGCTTGGCCAGCTTGCTCGCCGAACAACAGCCCACGCTGCCCGTCGTGTTGCTGAGTGGCAACCGCACGCCCAGCGCGAGCTTCGCCGCTTCGCCGCTGCGCGCGTTCGTACCCAAGCCGCTGAGCCAAACCACCTTGGCAGACGCGCTCGCGCGTCTGCTGCAGCGAGCGGGCAATTGAGCGTGGTGAGCCGCGGCGCGCTCGCGCTGGGCGCATCGCTGCTCGTGCTATCGAGCGCCCACACGGTGCATGCGGAAACGGTCGGCGCAGCGACGCTCGAACCGGCCGCATCACGGCTGCGCTTTGCGGGCGGCCTCGGCTTTGGTCTGGCGGCAGGCAATGCGCGGCCTGGGCTGGCGATGAGCGAGCTCATCCCGCCGCCGCTGGTGTTCGCGTTCGACGGCGCCTGGGCGCCGGTGCCGAGCTTCGACTTCGGGCTGAGCCTGTTCGCGCGGCTCGGTTTGGGAACTCCGCATCAGTGCCCTGCGGGAGGCAGCTGTTCACTCGCCAGCAGCGGCGATTTACTGCTCCGTGCGCGCTATCACCTGCGACCGTCAGCGGCGCTCGATCCGTGGTTCGGCTTGGGTGCGGGCCTCGAGGTATTGGACAGCCATTCGGAGCACACGGTTTCCAACTCGGACGTGTTCGGCTCGTCGCACACGGTCAAGCAAAGCGACCTTTACTATGGCCCAGTGCTCGCGTTGCCCGAGCTGGGCCTCGACTATCGCCCCAAGCGCTCGCTGGCTTGGGGTGTGCTCGTGGCCGCTTCGATTGCCCGCTACACTGCGCTCAAGAGCACGACCGAATCCGGCGGCGACCCCGAGGGCAGCAGCACCGCGCGCATTCGCTCCAGCTCCCTACACACGTGGCTGATGGTGGTTGGTCAGGTCACCTTCGACGTCGGGCTGTGAGCCTCGCTCAGGGCAGCGTGCTCCACAGCTTCCAGTAGCCGTACGTCGCGAGATTGCCGCCGTTGTTGTGCATGCCGGGGATTGGGCACCACACGAGCGGGAAGCCGGGCATGCAGCCCTTGTAAGAAACGCAGGTGCTGCTGTCGAACTGCTTCTCGCCCACGTCCCACGGTTCGGTCTCGGTGCTGCACCCGTTGCGGACGCGGATGCTCTCGAGAGCCGCCATCGTGCGATCGAGCATGGTGCCGGTGTCGCCGGTTGCGCGTTCGATCACCGCCGGCACGGGCCCCATGCAGTCCGGATGGTTGTTTTGCAGGCCTGCCGAGGCCCAAGCCGTAGCCTTGATCACGTTGGCGCGCGTGCACGACACGAGCGCAGAAAGCCAACCGCCACTGCTCCAACCGGACATGTACACCTTGCCGGTATCGATGCAGAAATTCGCTTCTGCTTCGGCCAACACCGCGTCGAAATAAGGCAACTCGGGCGAGTCGGCGTGGTCGCCGTCGGGGCCTGCCGAGTAACAATTGTGATTCTTGGGATTCGCCAAGAGCTCCACTTGAATCGCATTCTCGGCGACGGGGCCGCTCGAAACCTGCGTGTCTTCGGCCTTGGATTGACCGCAGCCTTGGCCCCACACGACCACCGGATACGCTTTGCTCGCGTCGTAGTTCTTGGGCGGGCGCGTGAAGTAGGTCCGCGTGCTGAAGTCGGCTTTGTAGGCGTCCGCCACGGTGACTTGAATGCTGTGCGTGGCCCACGCGGTCGGCGAATCCGTCACGAGCTTGCCGCAGCCGACGCTGCGACCGCTCATGTGCGTGCTCCCACCGGCACCGAGACCACCTGCACCAGCCGCGCTCGCGTTCCCCGCAGCGCCGCTCGCGCCGCCGCTGCTCGGAGCGCCGCCGCTGCCGCCGCCTCCGGTGCTGGATCCCGCAGTGCCGGCCCCAGCAGTGCTCGCCCCGGCGCTGCTCGTCGCGCCGGCGCCGCCGCTCGGTGCCGCTCCGCCGCTCCCAGCGCCAGCGTGGTTCGTCATGTCGCCACCGGAGGAATCCGTTGGGCTCGCGTCCGAACAACCGAAGAAGCCCAAGGCTCCAAACATCAGACACACAGGCAAGAGCAGTGGTTTCATGCAGGTGGCTCGGTTCAGTTAGTGTCCGCGCCGCAGTGTCCGTGACAGCCGTCGCGTCGTTCCCAGCGCGAATGCCCAGCGCCCCGGCTGTAAATTTCTGTCCCCTCAGTCAAGCCCGCTCACTGCGAGCGCCTGCTGGGCGTGGGCAACGGGCTCGTAGGAAGTCTCAGGGCTAGCGGTCCGCTGCGCTCACGCCGCCCTGCGCCTCCGCCGGAACCCCAACACCACGATCGCCAACAGCGCCAATGGCCCGCCCGACGCACCGCGGCTGCCCGCAATCCGACAATCACAGGCCGTGATCAGGATCTCCTGGCAATGCCCGCTCGTGTGATCGCAGTGCAAGCCGCGCGCGCAGGCAGGCACACATTCCACGTAACCGTCATCGGGGTTCGGCTGCGCGCCGGCTGCGCCGCCTTCGGCGAGCACTCCGCCTTCGCCGCCTTGACCCGCTTCAGGCTGGCCTGCTGCACCGGCCTCGGCTTCGCCGCCGCTGCCCGCTTCATGAGCCTCGGGCGCGCCACCTTCGCCGCCGCTGCCCGCTTCCGCAGAGCAGGATCCGGGAGGGTCGCCTGGATCATCCACGACGGCTGAGCACGTGCCGGCGCCGCGGGAGGTCACGCAGGCGACGCACGCGCCATCGCACGCGGCGTCACAGCACACGCCGTCGGCGCAGTGTTGGCTGAGGCACTCTTTGTCCTTGTCGCAAGCTTCGCCGAGGGCGCCGCCGAGCTTGCAGAGCCCCGACAGACACAGGTAGCCCTGGCTGTCGTCACAGTCGGCGTTCGATTGGCAGTTGGTCTTGCAGAAGCCACCTTTGCACAGGTAGCCGGGCTGACAGTCGAACGTGAAGTACGACGCGCAGGTGTAGTTGATGCACAGCGCATTGGCGGCGGTGCTCGTAGCGCTGGCGCAGCTCGAGCTGGCACCGGCGCCGCATTGCGTGCCGAATGGGTGTGCCGCTTGGCAGGAGCCGTTGCCGCTGCAAACACCGGTCGTGCCGCAGAACGTGCCCATGTCGTCGCAGCCGTTCTTCGGATCGGTGTCGACGGTGATCTCGCCGCAGACGCCCGTCACCCAATCCCCGCCGTAGGAGTGCGCGGGGTCTTTCAAATCGGCGAGGCACGACGAGCACACGCCGTCACAGCCCGATTTGCAGCACACGCCCTCGACGCAATAGTTGCTCAGACAATCGCTATTTTGCGTGCAAAGCGAGGCGTTGGTGGCTGCATATTCATGCTCGAAGACCGCGCCCGTGTTGGGCATCGCTTCGGCGCCCCAGTCCGCTCGGAACGGTGCGCCAAGGAGCACGAGCGGGCCTGCGGTCGCCACCGAAGTGCCGAGCGCGATTCCCGGATCGAAACAGGGCGGGAGCGGAAATTGCTCGATGATCAGATTGAGTGCGGTGAGCTTCTTCTGCAGGCTCCAAGCGCCTCCGGATTGCGTGAACACGTACGCCCCGCCGCTATCGGGTACGTTGCTGCACACGCCGTTGCCCGGAGCGGTATCGATCCCGGGCGCGCCGACGAGCAATGTGTTGTTCGACAGCGCCAGGGCGTAACCGAACTTATCACCGGCGAGACCATCGTTCGCGGTCAGTGTAGTGAGCGCGTGCGGCGCGCTGTTGCTCGTGACACTGACCGAGCCCACGGCGGCACCCTTGATCAGATCGCCAGGCGCGCCGATGGCCGTCGTGGTGTCGCTCATCGACAAGGCCGAACCGAAATGGGGCGCGCTCGACGTCAGGCCGCTGCCCGTGCTGTTCCAAGTCGAGCCCGCTTGCACGAACCAGTCCACGCCGCCGCCGCTCGCGCTGTCTCGGCCAACGGCAGCCGTCGCCCCCGAGACGGCGAGCGCTGCCCCGAAGTGCAGCCCAGCCGCAGCCGCAGCCGGCGCGAATTTCCGTTGCTGCACCCAGCTCACGCCCGTGCGACCGAACGCATACGCCGCGCCGACTTCGGCGAGCGCGCCCGCGGCTTGAAAGGGCGCCCCGATGAGCGCGTTGTCTCCGGACAGCGTCACTGCTGCGCCGAACTGTGCGCCCGCTGCGCCGTCAGCCGGCACGAGACGCTGCTGCTGCGTCCACTGCGTGCCATGGCGCACGAAGACGTACGCGGCGCCGGCATTCGTGCCCTGGTTCGATTTGCTGGCTGCGCCGACCAAGATCGTGTCCCCGTCGATGGCCAGTGCGCCGCCGAACAGGTCGCCGCGCGCCGCGTCGAGCGCGGTCAGCTTTTGTTGCGGGGTCCAACGCGCGCGCAAGCCGGGCTTGGGCGGCGGCACGCGCGTGAAAACGTACACCGCGCCTGCATCTTCGCCCTTGTCGTCATCGCTGTACGCGCCGATGGCCGCTGTATCTCCCGACACGGCCACGGCGTGCCCGAAGAAGTCATTGGGCCAGTACGAGGGCGGCTTGAAATCACTGGCCAGGATGTTCTGTTGGATCTCCCAAATCAGTGGATCCACCGTCAGCGGCAGCGTCACGCTCGAAGCGTCGATCTCGAGCGACAGTGACTCCTCGCCCGTGATGCGCACGCGGTGCTCACTGCCCGCCGCATCGACCCCGTACGGATCGCTGTAATGCACGGCGCGCCCGCCCGCTGTCGTGAGCACGGCCTCGCTGCCGTCTTTCTCGACGTCGGCGATCGCGCCTTCGGCATCCAGAAAGCGCAGCCGAATGCGCAGCGGCGCGCCGCGCTGAGCGCACTCGGGCAGTGCGCGGATGGTGAAGCCTTGCTCGAGCCCCGCAGGGCCGAGCGTGTACCATTCGCTGATTCCGTCATGCGGGTAGGAAACGCCCGCGTGGTTGCCCTCCGAAACCGGCTCGCTCGCGCCGAGCTCGACCATCGCCCCTGCGCAGCCCCAAGCGGTCGCTGCGAGCTCCATGGCCTGCGGCTCTTCGGCACCCGTGGCGGCCACGACCGAGACGCGGCCGCGCGCGAACGTAGTGTGCAGCGCCATGGTCCGGTGCCAAGCCGAGAGCACGCCCGGCTGCTCTTCCTGCAGCGTGTAGTCGGAGCCGGCCTGGAGCTGCTGAATGCGCCGTGCGCGCTCGCCCGCGGGCAACGCATGCCAGGCCTCACTGCCCAGCTCGACGTCGGCAGTGTTCGTCGCCTCCGGGCTCGGAGCACGCTGATTGGGACTCACCTCCGGGTCACTGCAGCTCGCCAAACAGGCGAGGCTCAGCACCGCGGCCAGGCGGCGCGCTGCGTGTGTCAGGAGTGTGAAGGATCTCGAACGAGAGTCAGGGCTAGGCTGGAACAATGGGGCGGCTCGCGGAACTCGCGAAGCTGCGCCACATCAGGTTTCCGCTCTGCGTCCGTGGCGCGACTCGCCGATGGCAGAATCCGAAAGCGGCTCGCGGTCGTGTGCGAAGGCTAGCCTGCGCAAAAACCAAACCGAGCCGGCCGAGGCCAAGAAGATCATGATGTAGGGCAGCTCACCCACGACCCGCATCGAGGTCCAGAAGCTACCCTGCGCGAGCTGCATCATGGCCAACAACACCGCGGCTCGGCAGGCGCTGATCACGGCGAAGCCGCGCGCCAGCTGCGCCACGGAAGGCGCCGGAAATGCCCATAAAAAGGCCAAACCGAGCAAGGTGAGCGCGATCAGGTTCTTCCACACCAGGCAGAAGCCGACCCAGCCCGCCGCCACGGCTTTGTCACCGAACGCGCCGGCCGAGAGATCCAAATGTGTCGGATCAATACCGCCGCTCACGCCGACGCGCAGCACGTAGGCCAGGCAGAACCAGAAGCCGAGCAGCGTGAGCCAACGCCCGCGCTCGTGCACCAGGTGCGCACAGCGGCGCCCAACCAACGAGGCGATGCCCGCCGTGGCCGTCACGGACAGCACCTCCATATCGCGTGAAACCCAAACATACGCCCCGAGCAAGCAAAGTAGCGCCAGATCGATCCGCCCGCGCAGCAGCGGCCAGAGCGCCAGCAGCGGGAGCAAGAGCAGCGCCGAGCGCCCGAGCCACGGCGGGGCGACCCGCCGTATCACCAAGCACACCACCACGGCCAGGCTGAGCCAGGCGATCTCGCGCAAAGCGCCCGGCACCCGGCGTGCAAGCTCGAAGGCAAAGACGCCGATCGAAGCTACGGCAGCGGTCAGCAGCAACTGCGTGTGCACGCTCCAACCGAGCCCGGTGAGGCCATCGGGAAACCAACCGCCCGGCAGCAACAGGACCCAGCACACGGCAAGCACTGCCAGATCGAGGCGCCGCCCGCGACGCGCGCTACCGATCTCGGATACGCCCCAGCGCGCGAGCGAGCCCGCGGCGAGCACGACCAGTGGCACGACCAGCGCGAGCACGCAGCCTTCGGGCTGCAAGTTGCGTGGATAGGTGACGGCCAAGATGCCCGGCACGAGCGCCGACGCGTACGGCCCGCAGCGCTCCAAGAGCGCCAAAAAGCGCTCCGGGCGCAAGAGCAGCAACAACGTGGGCAGGTTGCACACGCCGAACACGATGCCCGCCGAAAGCTTGGGCCAATCCCCCGGCAGCCGCTCGACACCGGCAGTGAGCGCAATCGAGATCAGCGCG
>OUNO010000727.1_pt2 | contig 30039 bp, 22 predicted proteins | sample 1779811 | NCBI WGS metagenome assembly OUNO01 (sample SAMEA3914804, study PRJEB12502) | metagenome | biome: forest; material: soil | place: Canada | collected 2010-06-25 | depth 0.3 m
GGCGCTGGCCACCGCAGCCACGGTGTTCATCATCAGCTACGGCTACAGCCGCATCATCGAGCAGTTCCCCTCGGGCGGCGGCGGCTACGTCGTGGCGTCCAAGCTGCTCGACCCGCGGGTGGGTGTCGTCTCGGGGGCCGCGCTGCTCGTCGACTATGTGCTGACGATTACCATTTCGATCGCCAGCGGCGCCGACGCCATCTTCAGCTTCTTGCCGGAAGGGGCGCTGGCGTACAAGCTGGTCGTCGCTTTCGCCGGCCTGGCGCTCTTGACCGTGATGAACATTCGCGGCGTCAAGGAATCGGTCAGCGCGCTCGTGCCGGTCTTCGTGCTCTTCTTGATCACGCACGCGATCCTGATCGTGCTCGCGCTCGCTGGCAATGCCGGCCAAGCCGCCCACGTCGCGAGCGAGGTGCACCGCAGCATTGGCCGGACCGGTATCGCGCTCGGCACGTTCGGCCTGCTCAAGCTGTTCGTGCATGCATACTCCATGGGCGGTGGCACCTATACGGGGATCGAAGCCGTGTCGAACGGGGTGGGCATGATGCGCGAACCCCGTGTGCGTACTGCCAAGCGCACCATGACTCTGATGGCCGCATCGCTCGCCATCACCGCCGGCGGTATTCTGCTGGCCTACTTGCTGGTGCACGCCCACCCAGAGCCAGGCAAGACCATGAACGCCGTGCTGTTCGAGCGCGTCGCAGGTTCTTGGCAACTTGGCGGTTTCAACTTCGGGCGTGGCTTCATCATCGCGGCTTTACTGAGCGAAGGCGCGCTCCTGTTCGTCGCCGCGCAAGCAGGTTTCTTGGACGGGCCACGCGTGATGGCCAACATGGCCACGGACTCCTGGCTCCCGCATCGCTTTGCGGCGCTGTCGGATCGGTTGTCGATGCGCAACGGCGTGATGATCATGGCCGCCGCCGCTTTGGGCGCGTTGATCTACACGCGCGGCGACGTCTCGAAGCTGGTCGTGATGTACTCGATCAACGTGTTCCTGACGTTCAGCCTGTCGAACCTTGCGATGGCTCGGTTTTGGATCCGCCACCGCGCCGAGCATTCGGACTGGCTCAAGCACCTGTTCGCGCACTTGGTTGCACTCGCGCTCTGCGCCACGATCTTGGTGATCACCATTCTCGAAAAGTTCATCGACGGTGGCTGGCTGACGTTGCTCGTTACCGCGTTGCTCGTCGTGGCCTGTTTCGCGATCAAGCAGCACTACGGCTCCGTCGTGCGTGCGTTGCGGAAGCTCGACTCGGATTTACCCTCTCCCCAGGAAGTGGAAGATGCGCTTGCCCTCGCCGCGCAACAGGCAGAAAGCGATCCGGCGTTCGAAGCCCATCATGGGTTGATGGAGCACCATAGCGCTCGTGACCCCGACCCCGAGAAGCCCGTGGCCATCTTGCTCGTCGGTGGCTACTCCGGCCTGGGCCGTCATTCGTTGCTCACGCTGATGCGCATGTTCCCCCACCACTTCTCGGGTGTCGTCTTCTTGAGCGTGGCGGTGGTCGACTCCGAATCGTTCAAGGGTGCCGACCAACTTGCGGCGCTCGAAGCGCGCACTCGCCAAAACTTGCTCTGTTACGAGCACTACGCGCGTTCGTTGGGCCTACCTGCCGCGAGTATGTTTTCCGTCGGTACCGAGGTCGCGGTCGAGATCGAGAAGTCGGCGGAGGAGCTCGCCGCGCGCTACCCCCGGGCGCTCTTCGTCGCTGGCCAGTTGATCTTCGAGGAAGACACGTTCTGGAATCGCGTGCTGCACAACGAGACCGCTTTCATGGTCCAGAAGCGCCTGCAGCGCCGAGGAATGCCGATGATCGTCGTGCCGGTGCGCATCGACTTGCGCGAGCGCCGCCCGCTCAGAGCCCCCGTTCTCGTCGCTTAGCCACCGCCTTTCGCTGGGCGATCCGCCGAAAACGGGGCCCGGGCCACGCCTGGCGCGTGGCTTCCGGCCCGCAGGCCGCTCGGCCTAGGCCGGGGGGTAGTTGTGTCCATTGCAGTTGGGCGGTACGACCAGTCCGAAGTCTTAGCGAAAGTGCGCTCCACGCCCGTGGCAGCGCTCCTGAGCTTCGATACCCGCAAAAAACGTATCTGCCTCGCTCCGTTGCGCGGCCTGCCGAGCACGCTTTCGCCGTCCTCGGTGTCAGTTGAAACCCCTACAACGACGCGAAGCGGACGCGCCCAACGAATCGACGTTCGACCATGAAGCCATCCTCCCCCGTGCTCGCCGTTGGCGAGACCAGCAATGTGCCGCTCGCGAGCGACGCGCAGCTCTCTTCGCGCGCGGCGTTGCTCCGTGCCAAGCCGGCGTCGCAACACCGAGAGACCGGCCGCACGCACGGCATGCCGTTCATCTTTTGGTTGCTCGAGCAAAGCGGCGCGCTGCTCCTGGCCGTCCCCACGGCGGTAGCCGCGCTCGCGCTGATATCGAGCGGCTTCGGTCTGAGCGTGCACGGCGCCATCGTGTTCGTGTCGGCGTGGTTGGCCGTGCCGCTATTCGGTGTCGTGCTGCCGTTGATGTACCTCGTTTACCGCTCGCATCAATCGGCCGACGGCGCGGCTGATTGGAGCGAATACTTCGGCTTCAAGGACGCGAGCCAGGGCAAGCAGTGGCTCGGCAAGAAGATCCCGATGGAGATCTTCTACGAAGCGTACATGGCCGAGCAAATCGACTTCAAGCAAGACGTCTACCAGGTCATGCTGCGGCGCAATCAGCTGTTCGAGTTCTGCTTCACCTGGGGCGACGTGAAGTTCTATTTTCGCGAGTTCCTGGGCCAGAACGTGACTCACAGCCAGGCCTCGGACAAGGGCGACATCGCCCACGTGTACGATCGCGGCAACGACTTCTACAATTGGTTCTTGGGCGAGTCGATGACGTACACCAGCGGCATCTTCAGAGATCCGGAAGAGACGCTCGAGGCCGCGCAAGAGCGCAAGCTGGAGACCGTGTGTCAGTACGTGCAGATGAAGCCCGGTGACAGGCACTTGGACATCGGTTGCGGTTGGGGCCCGATGATCACGTACGCGGCGCAGCACTACGGCACGCACAGCACGGGCATCACGCTCGCCAAAGAGCAAGCCGCCTGGGCCGCCGAGCGCGCAGCCAAGGCCGGCGTCTCGGACAAGGTCCGGATCATCGTCGATGACTACCGTAACTTGCCGTCCGAGAAGTTCGACAAGATTACGTGCCTGGAAATGGCGGAGCACGTCGGCATCAAGAACTTCCAGAAGTTCCTGCTGCAGGTGCGCAGCATGCTGAACGACGACGGCATCTTCTATCTGCAGATCGCCGGGCTAAGGCGCTCATGGCAATTCGAAGACTTGGTATGGGGCTTGTTCATGGCCAAATACATTTTCCCTGGCGCTGACGCGAGCTGCCCGCTCGGTTTCGTCACCTCCCAGGCCGAACGCGCCGGCTTCGAGGTCCACCGCGTGGAGAATTGCGGCGTGCATTACGCCGTTACCATTCACAAGTGGTACGAGAATTGGAAGAAGAACGAGGCCGCGATCGTCGAGAAATACGGGCAAAAGTGGTTTCGGATGTGGATGATGTTCCTGTCCTGGTCGGTGCTCATCGGCGGGCAAGGCAGCTCGACGGTGTTCATGGTCACGATGAGCAAGAACATCAAAAACGACAAGTCGACTGTGTCACCCGAAGAAGCCAAACAGGTTGCGTACAGCAGGCGTGACCGTTGGATCGGTCAGAAGCCGGTAGCGACGCAGCAATAGCCCGAGCGTTCTTGGTGCGGCCGCTCGAGCCGCAGCGCGACCCTTGATCGGCGAGTCACTCGCGGTCAGGGGTCGTTTCTTTTTGTGCGGCTCGCGCTCTCGGCGTGCCGCAGCTCGCGCTCTCGGCGTGCTGCGGCACATCCGAGATAAAGAGGATGTCAAAGCGCTCGTCTGCGAGATCAAATAAAGATCAAGATGCCGCGTCTCGCATTCTCGTAATCACGAGCTCAGATATTCGGTTTTGATGCGGTACATACAATTTTGATATGAACGAGAAACTCCCGTAGGCGGAAAGTCACGGCCGTCAACGCGGCGCACGCGGCGGGCGGGCATTCGTCTTGCTTTGCCGTGCGTTGCTCAGCACTAGGAGCTTCTCAATCATGGCGGACCCCGCAGACCTCGCCAAGCAAGTCGCCGACGTAACCAAGTCGGTAGGTGACCTGCAGACGGCGGCGAACATCGTTTGGACTCTAGTGACCGGATTTCTGGTCATGTTCATGCAGCTCGGATTTGCACTACTCGAGACAGGACTGACCCGCGCCAAGAACGTGACCCACACGATGGGCATGAACATCTTCGTCTACGCGATTGGCATTCTTGCTTTCTGGTTATGCGGTTTCGCATTTCAGATGGGCGGTGTCGGAGCGCTTGCCACTTTCGGTAACGATGCGACGCTGGCCCACGAGTTCGTGATCCACGTCGGTGGCAAAGAATGGGGGCTCGTCGGTCTATCGGGCTTCATGCTGAGCCCGAGCGTCTACACACCGGCCATCGCCGTGTTGTTCCTGTTCCAGATGGTATTCATGGATACGGCTGCGACGATCCCCACGGGCGCAATGGCCGAGCGCTGGAAGTTCCTGTCGTTCTGCCTGTTCAGCGTGCTGATCGCTGCAGTGATCTACCCCTTGTACGCCAATTGGGTGTGGGGCGGCGGTTGGCTCTCCACGCTGGGCAAAAACTACGGGCTCGGTCACGGTCACGTGGACTTCGCCGGCAGCTCGGTCGTGCACATGACGGGCGGCGTCATGGCTCTGGTCGGTGCCAAGCTGCTCGGGCCGCGCGTCGGTAAATATACCAAGGATGGCAAAGTCAACGCCATCCCCGCGCACAACATCCCGATGGTGGTCACGGGCACTCTGATCCTCGCCTTCGGCTGGTTCGGCTTCAACCCCGGCTCGACGCTCGCCGGCACCGACACCCGTACGGCCCTGGTCGCCACCAACACCATGATCGCCTCCGCTGCCGGTGCCATGACCGCGTGTATCTTCGTCTGGACGCGCTTCGGCAAGCCCGACGTGACGATGATCTGCAACGGTTTGCTGGCAGGGCTCGTCGCCATCACTGGCCCCTGTGCCTTCGTGAGCTCGGGCGCATCCGTCATCATCGGCGGCGTGGCGGGCGTGCTCGTCGTGCTGGCGGCGTTGTTCGTCGATCAAAAGCTGAAAATCGATGACCCGGTCGGCGCGGTCGCCGTGCACGGCGTGTGCGGCGCATGGGGCATCATTGGCCTGGGCCTGTTCGCGAACGGCACTTATGGCGATGGCCTCAATGGCGTCGCAGGCAACGTGAAGGGCCTCTTTTACGGAGACAGCGGGCAACTCGTCGCCTCGCTGATTGGTATCGCGGTCAACGTGCTTTGGGTCGGCGTCATGGCGTTCGTTGGCCTGAAGGTGGTCAATGCCCTGGTCGGCAATCGAGTCAGCGAGGAGAGCGAGATCGAAGGCCTGGACGAGGGCGAGATGGGCCTGCCGGGTTATGCGTCGGAAGGTGGCCACCCGGTGCCTCCCGAGATGAGCCTGCCGCACGCTGGGCAAGCCGCGCCCGCGGAGTGATGGGCTGACGCTCGCCAGCGCCCCGCTGCGTTCGAACCGCGGCGGGGCGCAGCGCGTCTCGATCAAGGTGCGGTCTTGGTCTTGGGTCCCGCAAGGAAGAACGCGGCCGCAGCAGCTCCGATCCAGAGCGGCAGCGCGACCGCGAGCTCTTGGCCGTTCGCTTGCGGGTCCCGCGTGGCCAGATGGAGCACCAATGCCGCGTCCGTTGCGGCAAATGCGGCCATCGTCGACCACAGAGCGACACGCAGCGCTCGCGGCTTGCCGCGCATCACGCCGACTCCGCTGATGCCCAAGGCGAGCGCCCAGGGCGGCACGAGCAGCACGTTGTAGTTCGACGCCGCTGCGGAGTGCGCCGAGAAGAACGTGAGGTAGCAGAGCGCCGTGCCCAACAGGCCGAGCACGAGCCCGAACGTCAGGTACAGCGCGCCGAGCAAGACGCGCCCAGCGGCCGTGCGCTTCGCAAGCAACCCGAGCCCAGCGAACAGCGCGCCCAAGGCGAGCCCGAGCCCTTGGTAACGCGCGATCCAGTTCGGGGGTTGGGCGGCGGGCAGCGTCACCGTGCCCTCGATCAGGGAGCGCTCGCTGCGGATCAGCGAGACGGGTCTGCCATCGCGCTCGACCTGCGTCGCGGCCAGCAAATCGTGCAGGCGTTGAGGCAGGAAAGCTTCGTCCCAGAACGCGATCGGCACGTCGGCCTGGCGCCCCACCGCGACATCCAGCCCCGAGTAGAGCAGCGGATCGGAGGCCACGAGCCGCAACATGTGCGAGCGGTAGCTCATGCTGGCGGGCTGCGCTGATTGCTCGTGCACCTTCCCGCCAATCACCCGATCGATCACGTCGCGCACGCGCGTCGCGCAGTTGTCTCGAAAATAGTCGTAACGGTAGTAACGGTGCTCCGGGCGCTCGTTCTCGCGCAGTGCGTTCGCCAGTGCCACGCGCTCGGCGGGGGTCAGCTCGAGCTCGGACGCCGTGAGCGAGCGGCCTTGCTCTCGATAAGAACGCAGAGTGCCGGGCAGGCTCTGCGCCGACAGCCAGTACGGCAGCTTGCCGGCAACGGAGTCGAGCAAGGCGGTCGGCGAGTCGAACGAGAAAGTTCCATAGTTGTAGACTTCGTCGCGCTCGCTCGTCGCGTCGTGCACCCAGATCGCCGTGTGCCCGAACTTGGTGAACGGGTGCTCACCGGGGCCCATGGTGAGCAGTGAGATCGTGAGCTCTTCGCCGGGCTCGCTTGCGCCAGCCGATTCGGCCGAGGCCAACACGACACCTATGAGGAGCAACGCCGAGAGCCTGCGCATCAACCTTCCAAAGGTAGCGCGTTCCGGACCGAAGTGTAGAAGCGACACTCGAATGAGATAATTTGCACACTGGTTCCGCGCAGCACTCGTCACACTGGTTCGTATGACGGAGCGTCGCAGTATGTCGGGTAAGGTCGTGGGGCTGGTGCTGATTGCCCTGGGAGTCGCTGTCGCGTGCTCCGCCAATAGTACCGGCAAGAGTAGCCACAACGGTGCCAACGGCGGCAGCGGCAACACCGGCAACGGCTCGAGCAACGGCGGCGGCCTGATCGTCGGTCAGGGTGGCGGAATCGACCCCAACGGCGGCGGCACGGGCGGGGTGCCCGCAGTGGTACTGGCGGACTGCAGCGCGGCCATGCCCTGCAGCAGCTCCGGCGACATCTGCGTCGCGACCGAGAACGGCATGGGCAAGTGTTCGCCCAAAGGCATGGCATGCACCTCCGACAAGGAGTGCATGAACGATACCTTCTGCTGCAGTGGCGCCTGCCGGCTCGACGGCGCTGCCGATGGCGTGTGCGTGCTCTTCGACACCAAGCCGCAGAACAACGCCTGCACCACGGCTATCAAGCAGGGCGTGTTCGCACCGAACCTGCAATGCCAATGGACCGGGCCGACCACGGGCGACGCGTTCCCGAATCATCGCCAGGTGCTCACCACGCCCCTGGTCGCGGACCTGCCGAACGATTCGGGCACGGCCGCCGAGATCATCTTCGTCTCCTCCGACAGCCAAGCAGGCGCGGTACAAGGCGACGGCACGGGCGGCCGCATCCGCATTTTGAACGGCCAAAACTGCATGCAGGACGAGGTCATCTCGGCAGGCCCTGCGGTGCGTGACGCGGCCACTCCGGCCATCGGCGATCTCGACGGCGACGGTAAGCCAGAAATCGTGGCGCACGAGAATTTCCCGAACAATAACAAGGTGATCGCGTTCACCTGGAAGACCGACCACTACGACGTGATGTGGGAAGGGACCGGCATGGCCAACCCCGATCCGGGCTCGTGGGACGGCGTGTCGCTGCACGACTTGAACAACGACGGCAAGGCCGAGGTCATCGGTCGCGGCGGTGAAGTGTTCGACGGATTGACGGGCAAGCTGATCGCTGCCGGCGGCGACCCGGTCATCCTCTGGTCCGACCCGGTGCTCGGTGACGTCGATCACGACGGCACGGTCGATCTCGTCGCCAACCAAGTCTTCTCTTGGAACGGCACTGGCTGGACCAAGAAGTACCCCGGCATGGGCGCGACGACCGCCGGCGCGGCAGCGACGTTCTACGCCTTCGCGGACTTCGGCACGCGCAGCGCGACGGGCACCTTCGATCACACGAAGAAAGACGGCATCGCGGAAATCGTCGCAGCAGGCCCGGTGGGTGGCTCGGAAGCGTCGGGCATGGTCGGCATCTACACGCTGCAAGGCGAAGCGCTCTTGAAGGTGAATCTGCCGGCCGGCACGAGCTGCGTGGGTGGACAAGCCCTCGGCGAGCGCGGCGGCGCCCCGACCATTGGCGACTTCGACGGCGACGGAATGCCCGAGCTCGCAACGGCCGGCGCATTCGCTTACCGCGTATTCGATCTCGACTGCGCTGACGCAGGTCAAAACTGCAAAGACAAAGCGAACTTCGTGCGCTGGTCACAAGCTTCGCAGGACTGCACGTCCGGCACCACGGGCTCGACCATCTTCGACTTCGAAGGCGATGGCGCGGCGGAAGCCATCTACAGCGACGAGTGCTTCGTGCGCGTGTACGACGGCAAGTCGGGCGAGGTGCTGTTCTCGACCTATCACAGCTCCGCGACCTGGTGGGAGCAGCCCATCGTCGCCGATCCCGATCACTCGGACCGCTCGAAGCTGATCTTCGGCGGCAGCGCCAACGCGAACGTGTTCGCCAACTGTGGCGACACCACCTCCGAGCCGCGCACGCCGGCGGATCCGGATTCGCGCAAGAACGGCCGGGTCGACAAGATCTACAAGGGCCTGCGCTGCGTCGCCGATACGGATTGTCCCTCGGCCACCTCCAAGTGCGACTCGGGTTTCTGCCGTTGCACCACCGATTTGGAATGCGGCAACACCTGGAACGCGCCGATCAGCGACGGCAACGACAAGGAATCGGGGTTGATTTGCACGAGCCCGATTGCCGGCACGCCGGGCACTGGGAACGTCTGCCGCATGCAACATGGCGCGGTCGACTTCCGTCCCGTTGCAGAGAAATGGTTCACGGGCGTGTTCGTGTACCGCGACGCGCTCGACCGCTGGGCGTCCTCGCGCAGCATGTGGAACCAGCACGCCTACAGCGTGACCAACATCAACGACAACGGGACGATCCCGAAGACGTCGGAGTGGATGCAGAACTTCCAGGATCCGACGCTGAACAACTACCGTCAAAACCGTCAGGGCAGCACTTCGGCGAACCTCGCCGATATCACCGGTGCGCTGAACAAGACCGATGCCTGCTCCTTCACCAAGGCGGGCGGCGTGCTGTTCACGGGCAAGATCTGCAATCGCGGTCTGCGCGGCGTCGGCGCCAACATGCCCGCGGCCTTCTACTTGGGCGCTGACACGACCGGCACCCCGGTTTGCCAAACGCAGTCCAATGGGCCCGTGCCGGTCGGTGGTTGCGCCAGCGTCACCTGTGAAGTGCCCGCGACGACGGTTGCCGGCGGCGCGACGATCACGATGGTGGCCAACGATGCCGGCAAGGGCTCGCGCCTCGTCGACGAGTGCAACTACGACAACAACACCAGCAGCGTCGTGATCGACGATTGCCAGCCCCCGAAGTGAGCCTCGGAGCTCGGTTCGGCTAGCCGCGAGCTGAGCATCACTGCGTAGCGCAAATCACGGAGCCATCCGCCTTCAGTAGCGGCATGGCTCCGTCGCGCTCGCAGTCTGCGATTTGATTGGCGCGCTCCCCGTCCGCGATCTGCTGAGCTTCGTCGCGCTCGACACAGCGGTTCGCCGTGCCGATGCCAATCACACCGCGCGCTCCGCTGAAGAGCAGGGAGACCAGGTCACCGTTTGGCACGAGGGCTCCTCCCGCGCTGACCGCGGCGCCAGCCACTTCCCAGCCGCAATGGCTGACGGCCGTGGCGAGCGACGGCACCACAGGGGGATGCACGCCGGTCGGTAGTGTGAAGCGCGCCACGAGCGACGTGACCGCGGGCGGAGTCGGGACGCGTGGCCCGAGTGCTTCCGTTGGGACCGAGCTGACCGATGCGGGCTGCGCCGAAGGCAGGCAAACCTGACCTGTGTTCTCTTCGGCAGAGGCTCCGTCGATGGCTGATTGGGACTGTGAAGCGAGCGATGACTGGATCGGTTCCGGCATCCCTCCCCATCGGCGAGGGGAGGGCTCCGGTTGCTAGCCCTCCTCCGATTGCCGGAATTTGGACAGCGAGCGGCTCGGGTCGATACCATTTCGATTTCAACCAGGAGCTCGCTCATGCGCCGCCCGCCCAAGACCCTACGAAACGCGTCTCGCCACACCGTCAAAATCGATTGTCAGGTCGTGCGCGAGCGCGATTTCAGCCTGATCGCCGATCGCGTCGTCGACTTGTCGGAGTCTGGAGCATTGGTCGGCCCGGCTGACCCCGCGCTCACCGGTGAGCGCATCCTGGTCTCGTTCCGGATCCCACGCAGCAGCGTGTGGGTCGACGCAGAGGCGACCGTGACTCGCGTCGTGCACGGACGTCGTCCGGGAGAATTCAGCCGCTCTCTGGCAATCGAGTTCGAAAAGCTCGAGCCACTGCCGCGATTCATGCTGCAGGAAGCGCTGCGTGTGGTTCCGCCGGCCCCGCCTCGCTCGGTTCCCGGACGCCATACCAGTCCGTCGCTGGTGCGCGGCCTACTCCAGTAGAGCCGACGCTCACTCGCTGGCCGCAACGCAGCTGCAGTTCGTCCCGCCACTCGCGGGCCACGTCAACATCAAGCTCGGTACTGCACCGCAGAAGGCGCCCTGCGTCGTGAATGTCAACGAGCCGCTCGCGCTGCAGGCGCCATCGGGTTGCGAGACCGGTCCGACTTTCAGCTCGGCATAGTCGCCAGGCGGGACGATCTTGCCGTTCGCGCCCGTCGTCACGCCCCCAAAATGTGCCGGGAAGGTGGGCCCGAGCAGAGTGAAGCCGACGTTTCCCGTATTGCGGACGCGGTACGTGGCAGTGTCGGGGCACTGTGCTGCACCCGAATACTTCAAAGGCAAGCCTGCGCTGAGCTTCGTGCCATCGGCATCGGCGAACTCCAAGTGAGCGCCGTAGAGCGTGGTGTGTAACGTGACCTCGTGCGTGGGTGTCCCGGGTTCGTTGGTGACGAATGACAGCGTCCCGCTGCTCATCGCGCCGAGCTCGGCGTCCGCTGACGGCGGTGGCGGAGTAACGAGCAACGTGCCCAGCATCGATGGCTCGATGCTCAGCGGCAGCTCACTTGCGATCTGGTAGTTCGAGTCGGCGCTTGCTCGAGTGATGCGAAGCGTCGTGGTGCCGTCGTTTTGGATCCGTAGCTGCACCGCTTCGGCGGCCTGTCCACATGTCGCATCCACCGTCAGCTCTGGCTTGAAAGTGGCCAGTGGGCCGTCGGGAATACCGACATCCCCGCCGCTGCTCTCGGTGTCGTCGCCCGCCATGCCACTTCCCCCGAAAGTTTGCCCAGCGTCGCCGGAGCTACCACCTTGGCTGGAATGGCCGCTTTCACCAGACGCGCCGCCACCGCTAACCAACGAGCTCGGCCGGCCGTTACTTCCACACGCGCTCAGAGCAGCAAGGGAAATGCCGAGCACAATCGGCGTAGAAGCTAGGAGCGAACGAACCCTTTTCATGGCCAACGTAGCGACCATACCAGAAAGTTCTTACACGCCACGCTCGCTCGAGGCGCCTGGCACGAGCCGTGCTTCGTGCGGAGCCCAGAGTGCCCCAGGTTCAATGCAACGCTCGTCAGCATCCTTTCTAATTCGCGCCTCAATCCCGGTTTTGTTCGCTGCTTTCTGTGCTTCGCTGGCTCGTCCCGTGTGGGCTGAGCAGCCGGTCGCGTTGCCGCCTACACCCCCCCCGTTGCAGCAGTCCCCAACGGTGGCGGGTCCCGCGGCGCCTATTGCTACGTTGCTCGCCGACCCGAACGCCTTGGTCGCCTGGCTGACGAAAATGAATCCGGATGTGCGTGCGGCGAGCTCACGCGTCGACCAAGCTTCCGATCAGGTGGGGGCGAGTCGCGTGTGGCAAAATCCTACGCTCGATGTGGGCCTGAACAACATCGCGGTCGGCCGGCTCAATCGCGTTGCGCCCGGGTTCACCCGCGCTGACGCGCTGTCTTATTCGATCGGCCTGTCGCAGACGTTCGAGCTGGGCAAGCGCGGTCCGCGCAGCGACGCTGCCAAGTTACACCGTGACGCTTCGGTCGAGGAATACCGCGGTACGTTGCTCGGTTTGATCGGCGACGCGCGCGCGGCCATGACCCGCGTTGCTTACGTTGGAGCGCGTCAGCACATTTTGGAAGACAGCTTGCTCTCCGCTCAATCCATGGCCGACCTCACCAAGATCCGAATGGATCGCGGTGACGTGAGCGGCGTCGATCACGCGCGGCTCGTGCTCGATGCAGAGCGCGTCGAGCGCGACGTCGCCGACAGTCGCTCCGACTTGCAAGATGCGCTCGCTGACTGCGAAGCACTGCTCTTCGCGCCCTGCCTCGCAGAAGGCGCATCGCTCGATGCCGCCGAGAAGTCTGCAGGCGGCCAATTCGCCGCCGATGATCTGAACGGCGCGATCGCCAATCGCCCCGACCTACGCGCGCTGCGCTTCGAGCAACGGGCTGCCGTCGCCGAGAGCACCATGTATCGTCGCAATGCGATTCCGGATCCGACACTCGGTGTCAGCTACACGCGCGACTACGACGAAGCCGCGGGCGCACAGCCGCATAGCGTGGCCGTCACGGCTTCTGTCCCGCTTCCGTTCTTCGATCACGGGCAGTATCAAGCGCTCGCCGCCCAGCATCGCTCCGATGAGCTGTCGGCCACGTTCCAGTCGACCCAGCGTCACGCAGCGTCCGACGCGCGTTCGCTCTTGATTCGGCGCCGGGTGCTGCAGAGCAAACTGGAAAACATCCAGAAGTCCGCGCTGCCCCGGTCCAAGGACGTCGTCGAATCCACGACCACCGCTTATACGCGCGGCCAAATCAGCATGACGGATTTGTTGCTCGCTCGTCGTGACCACGCCTCGCTACTGCTCGAAGAAGCAGATACGCGCTTCGCGCTCTTCAACGTCGAGAACGAGCTGCGCCGCGCGCTCGGCATCGATCAGAACTTAGTCGGCCAAAAGCCGCGAGAGGACAGCTGATGTTACAAGCCCACGCAGAAAACCAGATCCCGCCATCGCAAGGCCACGGCGCAGGAGTTCCTCCGCCGAGTGATCCGGCTTTCCGTTTTCGGCCGACCACGCGCATCGGTGTGGCCATCGCGATCCTGGTCAGCGCCGCCACCGTTTGGGCGTCCTCGCGCTTCGTGCGCAAGCCCTTGCCGCCTGCACAGACCCAGGCTGGGCTCACCATCGATCATGGCACCATCGGCATCTCCGCTGATGCGCCGCAGTGGCAGGTCCTGGGGCTCGAGACCGCGAAGCCCATCGCCAGCACCTGGACCGACGCAGTGCCCGCCTTCGTGAAGGTGGACGAAACGAAAGCCGCGCGCATCGGAGTACCGCTCGCCGGCCGCGTCACTCAGGTGTTTGCCGAGCTCGGGCAGCAGGTCGAGAAGGGCGCTCCGCTGTTCGCCGTCGCCAGTCCGGATCTCGCGGCGTTGCACGTCGACCAGAGCAAGGCCAAAGTCGACGTCGAGTCGGCCAAGAACGTGCTCGATCGTACGCGCGCGATCGTCGAAGCGCGCGCGCTTCCCGAGAAGGAAGCGATTGCCGCGTCGCAACAACTGCGCCAAGCCGAGCTCTCGTACAACGTGGCTTCCTCCAAGCTCGCCTCGCTCGACATCACCTCCAAGTCGGAGAACGAGTTCGTGGTGCACGCTCCGCGCGCCGGGCGCGTCGTCGAAAAGAACGTGCTGCCGGGGCAGGAGCTGAACCCCGGCGCCGAGGCCGCGTTGATGTTGGTCGCTGACCTATCGACCGTGTGGGTCGTCGCCGATCTCTTCGAGTCCGACTCGGACGGCGTGAGTCCGGGCGTGCCCGCGCGTGTCACCATTACCTCGCTTCCCGGCGTCGTGATCGACGGCAAGGTCGAGATGGTCTCCGCCGTGGTCGACGCCGAGCGGCACACCGTGCCCGTTCGCGTGCGCCTCGACAACACGGACGGTCGCCTCAAGCCGAACACCTACGCCAAGATGCAGTTCCAAGCATCGACGCCGCCCGGCAGTGTGGAGGTGGCCGCAGGCGCGCTCGTCTCCGACGGTTCGAAGCAGTATGCCTACGTGAAGAATGCGGCGGGCCGCTTCGTGAAGCGTGACGTCGTTGCCGGCGCGGTTCGCGACCAACGAGTGGTCGTGTTCAAGGGTATCGCACCGGGTGAGACAGTCGTCTCCAAGGGCGCCATCCTGCTCGACAACCAGATCGACCTGAGCGAGTAAGCGCCGCCCACGGCTCATCGCGTCACGCGATTTGCGGGCAACTAACGCCGCAAATCGCGCTCCCCAACCGAGGGTGGGGCCAGGAGGCGGTCGGGAGCAGAGCTCCCGGCGCCCGAGAAATGCGTTCCTCGAGGGCGCGTGGTAGTCTCATTTGGATTGATGCCGGGACGAAAACGCGTGGCTCGCCTCGGGCGGTCAGGGCCAAGGTCTTGGGCTGTGTCGGCGGGTGCTGCATTCGTGCTCGTCGCGAGCGCCAGCAACTGCAGCTTCCCCGATTATGACTTCCACTTGGCCGACGGTGCTGGCACCTCGGGCGTCGCTGGCGGTTCGCCCGGTGGCACGCATTCTGGCGGGTCGTCCGGCGATGCGGGCGCTCCCGACCCGGGCGGCGGCGGCGGCATGGCGCCGCAAGTGGGCGGAGGCTCTGGCGCCGGGAACGCGAGCGGTGGCGACGCTGGCGCGTCGGGCTCCGCGGGCGCCGGCTGTGTGTATCCCACGCCTCTGAATTATCCCCCTCACTGCTTCGACCACTCCCTCGCCGACGGCGAGACGGGGGTCGACTGCGGCGGCGACCAGTGCTCGGCCTGCGCGGGAACACAGACCTGCGCTGGTAACGACGACTGCCTGAGCGGCAAGTGCACGGCCGGCGCCTGCGTTCCCGTCCTCAGCCTCGACTACTCGGTCATCGTGGGCGATGCGTTCGTGCGCTCGCCGAAGTTCGTGCTGACCATCACGTACGCGGACCTTCTGTCCACCACGCTCCAAGACCTGACGATCCGCTACTACTTCAATCACAACGGCGTTACCGAACCGGTGATCGGGCTGGATTCGCAAGCCACCATCGATCCTGGTGGCGCGCAGATGGACGTGAGCGGCAAGGTTCAGACGCTGGTGCGACGCTTCCCGATGGGCCCCGCGTCCAACGCGAACGGGCGTAAAACCGACAGCTACTTGGAGATTGGCTTCACGAGCCCTGCGTCGGTTTCGAACGGCACGAAGGTCGTCATCACTCAAGATCTCGTGGCGAGCAGCACCGATGAGCTGTTCGATCAGGCGAGCCACTACTCATTCGTGAACGGGGCCGCCGCCAACGAAGCCATCACCGTGTATCGGGAAGGTAAGCGCGTGTGGGGCGTGGAACCGCCGATGGTGTCTTTCCCAGACTGCGCGTTCGCCGAGGGTGTCCACTTGAACGGCGCTACCATCGACGTCGAGAACGAGACGATCATCGCCGAAGGCGAGCAGCAACTCACGTTCGACGGCGGCTCCAGCTACTCGAATAGCGCTGCCAAGGCGCTGCCCGCGACCGACGCTGCGACCACGACCTTGCTCACGACGGCGCGCACCCTGAGCTCGTCGGGGAGCGCCACTTGGACCGTGCCCAACGGCAAATACTGGGCTTACGCCTGGCTCACGTCGGCCGCGAGCGCCGACTCCGGCACGCTGTCCATCCAAGACAACCCGGCCGACAAGTTCTACGGCCTGCAGAAGAGCTCGGGCGCGGCTTGGGGCCTCTTGGGGCCCTACCTGATCGACGTGAGCAAAGAAGAGGTTGCGCTCACTGCCACGGGTATCGTGCACGTGGCTGGGCTCAAGCTGTATCGACTGGACGAGTAGCGCGCCCGCTCCGCATCAGACCCGATGACCGCGGTAGGTGGCCTGGCGTCGCGATGGCGTGCCCGAGCCGCCGGACCCCGATTGCGGCGGCACTTCCGAGGTCCGAGGGGGCGTTGCCGAAGGAGAGGGCGGCGGGGCGCTCGCGCTGGCGGCATCCGCAATCAGCGGGTCCACGCGGCGTGAGGTCAAGGTCAGCGCCATCTTCAACGCGGGAGTATTCACCCCGTTCGTGGACAGCACGCACAGGAAGCCGTTCGGCACGCTGCGCAGGTACAGCTTGTGGTCGGCGAAGCGCATCACGCAATGATCGAAGTCGTCGCCGCCCGCGCACAGGCCGTCGTGCAGGCGCACGATGCGCCGGCCGACCTCGGTCAGCACCGCGTCGTCGAACATGGGCGGCAGATCCTTGCCGGCGAGCACGCCTCCCCGCGTGACGACGAAGCTGCCGTGCACGCCGTCGACATCTCGCATACCAGCCAAAATCTGGGCAATCATGGGGCGGGCCTTTCGGGTGCTGGGTCAGACGCCAAAACGTTCGCGGAGCGCGCCGACTTCGGCGTCGGCGGGGACCTTGAGTGCGACGAGGTTGCCGGAGCGCTCGCGGTGCAAGAACACGCGGTCCTTCGGGAAGCTGCACTCGAGTGAGCTGAAGCCCTCCATCCCGAGCATGTTGCCGATCAACTCGGCGAGGCGCGCGGTGTAAGCGGCGACCGGAGCCAGCTCTTCCGATTCGCCTTTTGCGCTCACGACGTTGCCCGCGGGGTCGAGCCGGACGAAGGCTTGAAACTGCGCGAGCGAAAGCGATTGTGAGCTCGGTGGGGCGTTCATCGAGGGTTCTTCTCTTTTCGCGAGTTTGGGCGTGTCACTGCTGCGCAGGGTCGCGGTCTGCGCGCGGTTGCCCGGAAACGAGACCAGCTTGTGACGCCCCGATTCGTCACGCGCCTGGGCAGATAACAGCAAAAGATTTTGCCAAGTCGAGCGGATGGTCGGAGCGTCCGGCCAACCGACGTTGCACGGCTCCACCGAACCGTCTCGCCACTTCAGGATTTCGAGCGCGGCGGGCTCGCCCACGTGATCCCCGCTCAGCGCGTGGATCATCTGACCCTTGTTGAAGAACAAGTAACCGATGCGATGGCCCGACGTGATTCGGAATACACGGTTCGAGTTCGCCAAGCATTCCATCTGCACGAAGTCGGGCAGCGTGGCGCCCTCGAGGCTGACTCGAAAGCCATCGTCGTCGACGGTGCCTTGATCAGCGGGAAGCGACATCGAGCCCCGCTTCGTTCGAGAAATGGTCGTGGAAAAGCATCGAAATCACCAGCCAATGATCTCATTAGCGCTGCGCCGAGCAAGGTATTTTTTCGAGCACCCGTCAGCAAAGACTACGAAACAAGCCAGCAATCTAGCCGTCGACGACGCGACTTTCTGCGTTGTTTCGCGATGAGACTACTGAACATCGGCCTGTCGATTCGTCGCGTAGCCGTTTGTCCGAAACATTGCGAACATCGAATCACTCGGCTGCTGCTCACCGATCGGTGACGAACGGAAGAACGACGCTCTGCGCTGCAAGCTCGCGCGGTCCTGGTCGAGACTCGAAATCGACGCGCGTCAAGCGCGCAATCAAACCGCGTTGGACTGCGTACCGAGCACTGTTGAAATGAATCGAATCAATCGCGAACGCTGCGCGATTCCCGAGTGATTCTCGCTCGAGAAACCGGTCCCAGATTCGCGGCGTTTGCAGCGCGCGCCTCGATCCGGCATTGGCTCCTGGCATGATTCGTTGGCTTTGGATTCCGCTGTTCCTCGGCGCGTGTAGCGCCTCGCTCGATCCCGCAGTGCGCAGGCCGGACGGCGGTTGGCACGTCAAGTGCGGCGCCGCGCTCGAGCGTTGCGTCAAGCACGCCGAGGATCTGTGCAAGGGCAGGGGCTACGTCGTGATCTCGGGCATGAGTCGTCGCACGCTGTACGGCGCAGAGCTCGGCATGAGCCAAGCCGAGGTGCGCGAAGCGGAGCTCGACATTGCCTGCGCAGACAAGCGCGGCGACTTGCCGACGCTGACCTCCGGAGGCCCCGCGCTACCGAGCGCTGCACCGCCAGCGAGTGTGTACGCGCCGGTCGTCGCTCCGCCACCACTGGCAGCGAGCGTAACGCCGGCACCAGCGAGCGCGCCGCCTCCGAGCATCGCTCCAACGCCTTCGCCCACGCCCGCGCCTTTGCCAGCTCCCCCGCCCGCGCACTGAGCTGCACGCACGGCGCGCGCGCCGCTCACTCGGTAACGAGGCCGATCTTCGCTTCGTATACCAACTTGCCGAGCTTCGGATCGTTGATTGAGATCTGATACTCGTTCGGCACGTCGAAGGTCACGCTGCTCGGCGTGCGGCCCGGCGCCGAGCCGAGATCTTTGCCCTTCGGCTTCAGGGTGACGCTGCCTTCTTTTGCGGGACCGAAATCGATCTCGAACTTGTGCAGTGTGTGCAGGATCTTGCCCTGCGTGCGCAGGGTCAGCCACCACCACTTGCCGTCCTTCTCTTTGAAGCGGTAGCCGTCGACGTCGACGCCCTTGCGTGCCTTCGCCATGCACGTGTTCATTTTCTTCGGGTCGTTGCCGGAAGTGGCGCTGCATTTGGTGTCGGCGGCTTGCTTGAGGTCGGAATCGTTGAACGAGAACATGAACACGACGTCCGGTGCAGTGAGGATGTCCTGCGCGCTGCGTGTGACCTTCGGGCCGTCGTCTGCCTTCTTCTCGTCTGCTTTCTTCTCGTCTGCTTTCTTCTCGTCGGGCTTCTTGGCGTCCGAAGCTCGAGCGTCGTCATCGGCTGGCTTGCTTTCGGCGCTGGCCTTCGCGCCCGCGCCGTCCGCGCTGCTCTCGTCGCTGCCCTTGGGAGCCTGTGCTGGAGGGCTGCCGCCACACGCTGCCAGCAAAAGCAATGGAAAACACAGGGAGAACTTGGCCATCCGTGGATCGATAGCACACTGAAAAGCGGCCCCACAGGGCTCAAGTTGCTACGCGGGGGGCCGTTTTACGCTGACGTACCGGTTCATCTTCTCCGGTTTTGGCAGGTTCCCCAGTATTGGCTTCCCCAGCGAATAGACTCCCGACCGACCCGATGGCTGCTGCGGCGACCGAGCCGTCTGGCAATGGGGCGGAGTATTCCGCCGACGGTCTGACCCAAACTCGCGTCGACACCGCTGCGCTGGTGGTCGAAGTGCCGGTACGCGCCTACAGCGCCTACGAGCCGGGCGTGATCGTTGCGCAGAAGTTTCAGCTCGTCCGTATTCTGGGTGAGGGCGGAATGGGGTCAGTGTGGGTGGCGAAGAACCTCGCCCTCGACGTGCACGTCGCGCTCAAGCTGATCCGCGCCGAGCTCGCGCGCAGCGTGCCTCAGCTCGGCGAGCGACTGCTTCAGGAGGCGCGCGCCGCGGCTAGCATCGAGCACCCTGCGGTGATCAAGATTTTCGACTTCGGCTTGACCGAGCTTCGCGACCCGTTCATCGCGATGGAGCTACTGCATGGCGAGAGCCTCGGCGGCACGGTCAAGCGCCGCGGCAAGGTGAACCCGGTCCGCGCAGTGCAAACGCTGTTGCCGATCACGGAGGCCTTGCTGGCAGCCCACGAGCTCGGAATCGTGCATCGCGATCTGAAGCCCGACAACATCTTTCTGGCGCGTGGCGCAGGCGATCGCCTGGAGCCGAAGGTGCTCGACTTCGGCATCGCGAAGCTCGATCAAAAAGCCGCGCCCAACCTGACGAGCGTGGGCACGGTGCTCGGTAGCCCCGCTTACATGTCGCCCGAGCAAGCGCGGGGTGAGACCGACGTCGACTGCCGTACGGACGTCTGGGCGCTGTGTGTCGTGTTGTACGAGGTGATCACCGGGCGGCTGCCGTTCTCGGGCGAGAACTACAACGCGCTCCTGTACGCAATCTTGGAAGGCCAACCCAAGACCTTCAGTGATCTGGGCATCAACGAGCCTTTGCTGTGGTCCATCATCTCGCGCGGTCTGGAGAAGGATCGGTCGCGTCGCTGCCCGGACATGTTCGAGCTGGGGCGCTCGCTCGCCATTTGGCTGCTCGATCGCGGCGTCCAAGAGGACGTGTGCAAGGCGGCGCTCAAGTCGAAATGGCTCGAACGGCCGCAGCGCAAAGCCGCTTCTGCGCGCAACTCGTTCTTCCCCACGGATCCGCCGCTCGACGGACCACCCCGCACGCTGCGTTCGGAAGAGGGCGAGGGTGCCGAGCACTTACCGGTCGACGAGAACGGCGAGCTGAGCAGCGGTGTGCTGCTCCGCCCGGCAGAGCCGTCCACCAATCAGCTATTCAACGTGCCCTATTCGGGAAAGCACGGCACGGGCGCTCGGCTTGCAGCGCAGGCCAGCGCGCCCGCCAGCCGGCGTTGGATCTGGTTCACCATCGCGGGTGCATTGCTCTCGTTCTCGGTGGCAGTCGGCTTGCAGGCTTGGTCGAGCTCGCCCCGGGACGACGACGAGCCCGCGGTCGTGCACACCGAGCAACTGCGCCGCAGCGCGCGCATCGGAGAAACCGAGGTTGGCAGTCTGGTCGAGATCCGGCGCCCGACGATCGCGCCCCGTGAGGTGCAGGAGCCAGAGCCGGCTCCGGCTCCGGCTCCGACCGTACGGCGTGTGCCGGCCGCCGAAGTGCGGTCCGAGCCGCGCCCGAGCGAAGCCCGCCCGAAAGCCGCGCGCACCTGGGAGTCCAAGCCCGCCCGCAACGATCTCAAGAACCCGTTCCGCTGAGAGTAACCCGCTCGTCCCTGCGCTCGTGAGCTCCTGACGGCGAGAGCGCTACTTGCTCATCCCGTGCTCGAGGCCGCCGCTGTCCCAGGTCACGCCGCTCGACTGGCCTCCGGTGCGACTCGGGCTGAGGTCGAAGTAGAGCATGAAGCCGCCGACCACCGACACGCCCGCGCCGCTGCCGGCGAAGAACGCTGCCGTGCGCGAGATGCCGCGCGAGTCGCCGCCGCTGGCCACCTGCGCCACCAACGCGGTACCGAGCAGACCCACGCCCGTGGCCAGCGTCGCGAGCGTGAACGCGCTCAGCTTCGGCTCGCTGTGCAGCAAGGCTGCTTGCTGCGCGCGCGCATCCGGTACCGGTTTTTCCGGGGTCTTCTGCAGCTCGAAGCTGAAGTCACGCGCACGGTGCGGATCGAGCTCGATCACGCTTTCTGTGCGCTCGTAGCCCTGAGCTTCGAGGACGATGCGGTGCTTGCCCGCGAAGCTTTCGCCCGTCCACGGCGTCACTCCCACGGCCTGTCCGTCGAGCCGTACGATCGCTCCGTCGGGCGTGCAAAGGACGGTGAGCTGCTGCAAGCCCTTCAGGCTCAGCGCCTGCTCCAGCTGATGCACGTGTCCCTCGACCTCGTGCGCGTCGGGAGCGTCGGGTAAGCGACGCAGGTATTCGCGGTAGTAGCGCAGCGCTCCGGGCTGATTGCCGAGTCCTTCGAAGGCCTTGCCAACGTTGTACGAGAGCTTCGAGTCCGGATACAGCCGGTTGGTCTCGAGGAAGATGTCGACCGCATCGTAGAAGCGCCCTTCGCGATAGGCCGTGACGCCCTTCTCGAACAAGAGCTTGGCGCGCGCCTTGGCTACTGTCTCGGGCTCACCCAAATCCGGTTTGGTCTCGGCTGGTGCCGGGGTGGGCACGTTCTTGGGCGCGGGCTCGGCAACGGCGGTCGCGGTCGCCGCCATTGGGCAACCCAGCACGCACAGCATCAGGACGTAACGAATCGCAGCCATGGCCCGGTAACGCTGTCCCGAAATACGACACTCGAGGCACGTGACTTAAGCCAGGCGCGAATTCTGCTTCGAAACCAGGAAAACAGCGCACAAAACGGCAACGGGCGCGACGAGGATCTCGTCACGCCCGTTGCTCAGTGCCGCTCTGCGATCAGGCGACGATTTCGTTGATGTACGAGAGCGGGGCGCCGGTCAGGTTCGCGCCGAAGTCGGTCACGCCCATGCCGAACACCTTGTTCATCACGGTGTAGTGGTAGTCGCGCATCGGGCGCTTGTTGAGCACGATGTGCTGGTTCTGCTTCAGCTTGCCACCACCGCCGCCGATGATTGCCGTCGGCAAGCGGTCACAGGAGTGATCGCTGCCGTGCATCGCGCCGCCAACCCAGATCACCGAGTTGTCGAGGATGCTGAGGCCGTTGGCTTCCTTGATCGCGTCCAGCTTGTTGCACAGGTCGGCGACCTTGCCCATCTCCCACCAGGTGATGGCGGCGAAGTCGTCTTGCGAGCCGTGCTGGCCACCGCCGTGGTACTCGGGGCAGGTGCCCGTGCTGGCAGTCGAACCGTCCGCGGTGAACTTGCGCTTGGTCACGTGGTCGTACGTGAACTCGGAGCGCTCGTCTTCCAGCATGTAAGTGATGATGCGGGTGACGTCGCACTGCAGCGCCATGACGATGATCGAGTTCATCGCGTCGGCGTGAGCGCCCTTGTTGTACGTGGCCGTGGTCTGCTTGATGCCGTCTTCCGTGACCGTGGCCATCGTCGGCTTGGTGCCGACCGAGCAGCCAACGGAGCCCATGCCGCCCATACCGGCGGACACTTGCGTCGCCTTCAGCTCGACGGAGCGCAACGAATCCAAGAACTCGTCCATGCGCTTTTGATCGGCCAGGCCCAGGCGCTTCCGGGTATTGGTCGCGTTCTCCAGGCACGCGTCGAGGATGCTCTTCTTGATCGCAACGCGCTTGGCTGCCGCGGCTGGGTCGCCCATACCGCCGCCGCCGCCACCCGGCATTGCCGATTGGGCAACGATGTTGAAGGCTTCGAGCGGATCGACCTTCTTGTACATCGGCTGCGTTTCGGTCTTCCACGAAACGCTGCGGCTGTTGGAGCACTGCTTGCCGTCGCAGTAGCTGTGCACGGTGGACAGGCCGAGCTGCAACGACGGCAGGGCGGTCCCGGCGCTGGTGAAGACCTGGTGGGCGGCCATGATCTGGTCGACCGAGATGCCGTTGGCTTCGAGCTGGGTGTTCAAGCGCTTCTTGACGGATTCCGGATCGACGCAGGTGAGCCAGGCGCCCGGCTGGCGACCATGGCTCGGCTCCACGCTCGGGCTGCCGTTGGCGTTGAATGCAGAACCGTTTTCCAGGTTCGTGAGCACGTTCATCTTGGCCTTCAGCGCGCCGAAGGGCTCGAGCACCGAGCCGAGCGTCCAGGAGGCGCCGCTGCCGTTCGGTATCCAGAGCTCTGGTGCGCCGTTGGGCAAGAAGATCGGCATGTAACGGATGGCGGGAGCAGTGCTGGCCGCAGCCGCGTTCCGGGGCAGCAGCGATTCCATCCAGGGGAGTGCCAGTGCAACACCGGCACCGCGAAGCAACGTCCTACGAGAGAAATGGTTGGTCATTGATTGTTCCTGAATGAACTCACTGAGCAGCAGTGCGGTTGCGGAAGGCGGTCGAGGCGGTGAGTGCGTGCAGCAGCTTGCTGACGGTCAGCTGGCCGCCGCCCTGCCACGTTTGCGTGATCGCCGCGGATTTGGCCTTGTCGTCGGTGCTGAGGCTGCGACCGAGGCCGTAGGTGTAGAGCTTCTCGGTGATGCAGGTTTGGAAGCGCGGGTCCTTGGCCGTTGCGTCTTCAGCGCCCTGCAGACCAGCGAACGTCGTGCCGTCGATGAGCGTCGTCGAGGGGTCGATCGTCGACTTGTCCGGGTACTGAGTCCGGAACTGGCCGATGCCGTCGTACTGCTCCATCGCCAAACCGTACGGGTCGATGACCGAGTGGCAAGCCTTGCAACCGGCCGCCGAGCGGTGTGCTTCGAGCACGGCGCGCACGTTGGTCGACTCGGGCTTGGCGTTGCCGTCTTCGAGCTTCGGCACACCGGGCGGAGGCGGCGGAGGCGGCGCGCAGAGCAGGTTCACGAGCACCCACTTGCCGCGCAGGGTTGGCGAGGAACGGGCGGCGACCGACGATACCGTCAGGAAGCCGACCAAGCTCATGAAGCCCGCGCGGTTGTCACCGGCGAACGCTTCGACGCGCGTCGAAGTCGTTCCGGTCACGCCCGTGATGCCGTAGAGCGAGGCGAGCGCCGGCGTGACGAAGTTGAGGTCCTTCTTCAGGAAGTCCGTCCACGGCAGATCTTTGCGTAGGAACTCGTCGAAGTACGAATACATCTCGGTGGCGGCCGCGTTGGCGATGTCCGGCGACCAGGTCGGGTACGTCGGCTTGTCGACCGCGTGCGGACCGACCTCACGAGCTCCGAGCCACTGACCCGCGAAGTTCGTCACCAGGCGGGCCGACTTCGGGTCCGTGATCATGCGCGTGACGGTGGTGTCGATCGCCGCGTCGTTGTTCAGGTTTGCACCCGCGGCCAGCATCGCGTCGTCCGGCGCGCTGCTCCACAGGAAGTAGGACAGGCGCGAGGCGAGCTCGTAGCCCGTGACCGGGTGGTCCGTGGTGACGCCGTTGTCGTACTCCATGCGGTACAAGAACTCGGCGCTGGAAAGGAGTGCCCAGAGGATCTCCTTGACGGAGGTGGCGTGATCTTCACCCTGGGCGCGGGCCGTCTTGTAGACCTTGGTGTAGGTGTCGACTTCAGCGTCCAGGATCGGGCGGCGGAAGACGCGCAGGCCGGTCTGCTGAATGATTGTCTTCACGCAGGCCATGTCGTCGGTCGTGGCGCAGGTCAGGACCTTGGCCTTCGTGGCGTCATTGGCGAACACGTCGAGCGCGAGCGTCTCGGCGGCGTCGACGTACAGGCCGTACTGGTCATCATTCATGCCGAGCACGGCGGCGATGTTGTCGAAACCATCCACCTCACCACCGCGCCAGTTGACCGTGGCGGGCTGGAGCTTAGTGCCCAACACGTCCGCTACGGTGGCGTTGTATTCCGCTGTGTTCAAACGATGCATCAGGCTGACGCCCGGCACGTTCGTGGTGGTGTCCGTGCCCGCAGCGCCGCCGCCGGGGTTGGTCGTCGAGCCGGCGTTACCGCCGGCGGGGTTATTGGTACCGGTGCCGCCACTGCCCATCGGGCCGTTGTTGTTGACGGAGTTCCCGTTGTCGCTGCCGGCGACCATGCCGGTACAGCCGGCTAGGGCAACGCCCAGCGCCAGGAGGGAGGAAAAGGCGACGCCTCGGCTTTGGAAATTCACACGCTCGCGCATGCCCAGTGAGTGTCCGGAAACCTTGAGTCGCGTCAAAAGTCTTCTCATTTTAGTTGCAGCGCCTTTTTGTGCCGGGGATGGTGACCCGACTGCGAAATCACGGGAGATCTGCACGACGACAGGCGCTGCTCTCCAGCAGGCCACTGCGTCGCGATTCGCTATTCTGAAAATGATTGCGAAGCGCGGCTTTGGCAAGCGCAGCGCAGCCTGAAAAATGCAGAAATTCGGCAACCAATGTGGGTTCCGTGCGACCGATGTAAGTCGCTCGTTTCACCCGCGCGGGTGATGGCGACGGTGTGCGGACTACGCAAGATTCGTAGCCCTCAATTGCGAGGGGCGAGCTGGCCTGCGGAGCTCGTCCCCGGACGGGGGCCCCCCGGGCCTTCGCGCGCGCCGGCGGTGCTTGCTAAATGCGCCAAGAATCGGAGAAGAACTGGACGCTCGGGGGTGAGGAAATACCGCCACACTGGGCCATGGACTTGCAGCGCGGCGCGACCGTTTGGGGTTTTCTCGGAACATTCTGCGCTTTGGCCGGCTTGTGCGCGCTCAACGCTTGCGGTCCGCTCGGCGGCATCGAGAACAGCGATCAGCAAGGGACCGGCGGTGAAGGAGCCGTCGCAGGCAGCGCAGGAAGTGGTGCTAGTGCTGGCGCTACCGCCTTGCCGGCGCCGCCGGCGTTCAAGGTCGTGGGCTACCAACCGTCGTGGGCCAATTCCACCGCCACGCTCCAGTTCGACAAGCTCAACTACATCAACTACGCGTTTGCGATCGAGAACGCCGACGGCTCGGTGTCGCTGCCTCAGCCGACGCGCCCGCTCCTCGACTTGGTGACGCGCGGTCACGCCTCGGGTGTTCGCGTGTTGTTGTCCGTCGGCGGCTGGAACGACGGCAACGACAGTGCATTCAACGCGCTCTCAGCCAATCCCGATGCACGCGCCAAGTTCGCGACGACGGTCGACGGCTTCGTCGATCAGTTCCAACTGGACGGCATCGACATCGATTGGGAGTTCCCCGAAGGCGACGTTGCGGCCTCGTTTACGGCGCTGATGCGTGACGTGAGCGCCAAGCTCAAACCGAAGGGCAAGCTGCTCACGATCGCCGCAGCCGCGGATGGCGACGGAACCAACGGCGTTACCGCCGATGCGCTGCAGTACATCGATCTCGTGAACATCATGGCCTACGACGGCGGCCAGGGCTCGGGTCACTCACCGTTCAGCCTCGCGCAGAGCTCGCTGATGCTCTGGCTCTCGAAGGGCGTGCCTGCGGCCAAGTGCATCGTCGGTGTGCCGTTCTACAGCCGCCCCGGCTACATCCCGTTCTCGACCCTGGTGACGATGAGCCCCAACGCTGCCAATCAGGATCAGTTGGACACGCAGTACTACAACGGCATCCCGACGGTCCAAGCCAAGACTGCGCTGGCGATGACCTCGGGTGGCGGCATCATGGCCTGGGATTTGAGCCAAGATGCGCGCGATCCGCAGGTCTCACTCCTGTCTGCGATCTACGCGAAGAGCCACGCTCAGTAACGGTCGAGTCGAATTGGGCAATCGCTCGTTTTCGGGCGGAGCCCGAAAACGAGCACAAACAAAACAGAGCCGATGCATTTTCGGCTGCGCGCGACCCCGTAGACGAGCCCGCTGACCCCTGGCAGTCTGGCTAATGTGAATTCACACGAGAACCACGGGTCGATCGAGGCGCAGGGCGGTGGCGGCTATCCGCCGGGAGGTTACGGTCCGCCGGGCGGCGGACAACCGCCGGGTGGTTGGGGTCCTCCGGGTGGCCCTCCGCCGGGTGCTCCTCCTGGTGGCGGTCAACCTCCGGGTGGCTGGGGTCCTCCGGGTGGCCCTCCGCCGGGTGCTCCGCCGGGCGGCGGACAACCGCCGGGTGGTTGGGGTCCTCCGGGCGGTCCCCCGCCGGGTGCTCCTCCTGGCGGCCAACCACCGGGCTGGGGTCCTCCGGGCGGTCCCCCGCCAGGTGCTCCTCCGGGTGGCGGCCAACCTCCGGGTGGTTGGGGCCCTCCGGGCGGTCCCCCGCCAGGTGGCTATGGTCCTCCGGGGGGGGCTCCTCCGGGCGGCGGTGGTTATGGGCCTCCCGGCGCCCCTCCCGGCGGTGGTTACGGTGCTCCTCCTCCCGGTGGCGGCGGTTACGGCGCTCCTCCTCCGGGCGGTTACGGTCCTCCCGGCGGTGGCTACAACCCGCCGCCGCAATACGCTCCTCCCGGTGGCGGCTTCCAGCCTCCTCCTTATCAACCCGGCGCTCCTCCTCCCGGGGGCGGTGGCTTCCAAGCCACCGAAGCGATCGGGTTTGGTTGGAACGCAGTGACCAAGGACTTCGCCGGTGTCGCGTTGCCGATTGCCGTCGCGGCGTTCGTGTCCGCACTGCCCGGCATCATTCTCGGCGCGATTCGCGGCGGTGTCGTCGGTGCGCTCAGCGCGTCGGGCTCGGTCGATAGCACGGTGATCCTGCTCATCAACTCCGTGAGCGGCGTGGTGAACTTCGTGATCGGCGTGCTCGTTCAGGCTTACATCATGGGCGGCATCGTGCTGTTCGCGTTGCGCGTGGCACGCGGCGACAAGCCCGAGTTTGGCGTGGTGTTCAGCGGCGGCAGGTTCTTTCTGCCACTATTCGGCGCGACGCTGCTCTACCAGTTCGCTGGGGGTGTCGGCTTCGCCTTGTGCATCGTACCGGGTTTGATCGTGTTCGCGGGCTGGGCGGCCTACTCGGCGTTCATCGTGGACAAGAACATGGGGGCGATGGACTCGCTCGGCGCGAGCTGGGCGGCGACCGCGCCCTACCGCATGAACATCATCATCTACTTCATCCTCGTGTTCTTCGTCTTCGTGGCAGGGCTTCTGGCGTGCGGTATCGGCGCGCTATTGGTCTCGTTCCCGGTCGTGACGATCGGCAACGCTTACCTGTACTTGAAGCTGATCGGTGAACAGCCGCGCTTGGCGGGCGCGCAGTAGAGAGACGCGAGTGTGCGGTGCCCTGCGCGACAGGGCGCTGCACGCCCGCGACGTTACTCGGTCAGTCGTGTGCTTCGTCTTGGCAGCAACGGAAACCGGTCGAGTAGTCGTGATAGATGACGGCGTGCGCGGTCGTCACGTAGTTGCAGCCGGGGCCGTTGATCTCCGCGTCGCCGTAATAGCCGCCGCGGAAGTAGCCGTGCCCGTTGGGCGCTACCTCAGCGCCCCACTCGTGCAGGTTGCCGACTAGGTCGAAGACGCCATAGGGCGAGACCGAGCCGGCGTAGGCGCCGGTCTTGGCGAGGCCACCGGGCCAGCGATTGAGCCGCGGATCGTTCATCAGCGATTCGACGTACGGCGCGCCCATGCCGAACACGGCCTGCACCGCGCTGCCTTTGCCCTCGTTGCATTTGCCGCGGAGATGGCGCGAGCCGCCGTAAGGGTAGGCGGCGTTGTGATCAGGCCCGCGGCAGGCGAGTGAGAACTCAGAGGCTGTGCACAGACGCTTGCCGGCGTTTTGACACGCGCTGGCCGCCTGCACTTGCGAGATGTACCCTTGTGGCACCACGCCGCTCGCCACCTTGGCGCGTACGCGCAGAGCGTCGACCGGCGTGTAGGGCGAGTGCGGCTGCTCGTGGTCGTTCTCGTCCAGCTCCACGACGTACGCCTCGTAGCGGTCCATGCAGTAGTGCCCGACGTGTGCCATGCCCTCGGGGCAAGCAGCCTTCGGCCCGATCACGAGGACGTTCGCCGTGTGTCCGGCGCTGGCGGCGGCCACGGTGCTCGCGAGCAGGCTCGCGCCGAAATGCTCGCTGGGCTCGCCGTTGCCGAGTGCCGGATCACCGGGAGCGAGTGTCGAGTGCGGATGCTGAGCTTGTCCGCAACCGAACAGGCAGACAGCAATCGCAATGGCACGGTGCAACTCGCTCACGGGCCAAAATTTGTACAAGCAATCGCCGATGCGTCAAGCAGACTCTGCTCCACACAGAGGCGCATTCTGTGCGCGGGGCGTGCTTTGACGGAAAAGTTCGTTGTGCGCGGATGTGTTCGAGCTGCGCCGGTGATGTTTCGCGCTGTGCTCAATCACCCCTGGGCATGAGCGACCACCCGTTTGCGCTCGGTCTCGGTCTCGGTCTCGAGCGTGCGCGCAGCGCCGCACGCTCGAAGACCTGGGAAGACGGCGCCTGGTCGTGGCTATCCGTCGTCCAGATCTCAGCCGCTCAACCCCGTGGCTTCATCGACCCCGAGCATGAGATTCAAACATTGCACTGCCGCGCCCGACGCGCCCTTACCCAAGTTATCCAGCCGCGCCACGATCAAGATCTGCTCTTCGTGGCCGAAGACGAACAGCTCGAGGCGGTTGGTGTCATTGCAGGCGGTGGGATCCAGGAAGCCTTCGTCGAGCAGGGCGGCACTGTCGAGCGGTTGCACGACCACGAAGCGCTCGCCTTGGTAGTGCCCCGCGAGTACTTCGTGCACGTCTTGCGGAGAGAGGCGCTTGGGCAACAAGCGAGTGAACAGTGGCACCGAGACGAGCATGCCCTTGTAGAAGTCGCCCACGACGGGCTCGAAGAAGGGTGCCGCTTCGAGGCCGGTGAGGGCTTGCATCTCGGGCAGGTGCTTGTGCGTCAACCCGAGCGCATAGGGGCGCGGGCCGCGCAATGCTTCGTGCTGCTCGGGCGATGCGGTCTCGTACTTTGCGATCAGCTTCTTGCCGCCGCCGCTGTAGCCGCTGAGCGAGTGCACCACCGTGGGATAGCTCTTGGGTACGAGGCCCGCTCCGAGCAGCGGCGCCAGCGCCGCGACCATGCCCGTGGCATGGCAGCCCGGTACGCTCACGCGCTTGGCATCGGCAATCAGCCGACGATGCCCTTTGCGCAGCTCGGGGAAGCCGTACACGAAATCGGGGCTCACGCGGTGCGCGCTGCTCGGATC
>OUNO010004930.1_pt1 | contig 29893 bp, 24 predicted proteins | sample 1779811 | NCBI WGS metagenome assembly OUNO01 (sample SAMEA3914804, study PRJEB12502) | metagenome | biome: forest; material: soil | place: Canada | collected 2010-06-25 | depth 0.3 m
AAATCAATCATCTCCACCCGAAGGGAACCACGGTGTCCAGTACAGACTATTTTGAACGCAAACTTGATGATAAGCGTCGTTTGACGATACCATCTGAATTACGTGACGAATTTTCTAGCGGCGTCGTGTTGACTCGCGGGTTTGGCGCCTATCTGCACCTATATCCTCAAAACACCTGGGATAACGAGGTAGAGCCAGAGCTAAAGGGTAGTGTTCTCGACGAGAGAGTCGCTGACGTCAACGTACGGTTACGTCGCGGCAAGACCAGTGCTTCGCTTGATATCAAGCAGGGTAGGGTCTCTATCGAGCAACATCTGCTGGATTATGCTGGAATCGGCCGTGAATTGGTCGCTGTTCGTGCTGGTAGCTACTGGCGCGTGATGCGTCCTGACACGCCCGACTGATTTGACTGATTTTTATGCCTGTTCTTTGACAATTTGAAAACTCTCGAGATCAACTATCTGGTAGTGAGGCGTGGATTCTAGGAACACTCTAAACGACCTAGCGCACCTTGCTCAACAAAAAACACACCTCCCAAAACTCCACCTCACATAAGTCTCTCAACAGAATTAGGTCAGGGTAGAAGCATCTTTTGCTACTCCCGCTATTGACCCAATTCGACTTAATAAAACAAACACACCTGCGAAAACAAACAGCCTCATTATCGGTTAGGTGATCTCGAAGCCCCCAAAGTGTATACTAGGGGACAATGAGTACAGAACATCCACCACAACATGTTCCCGTGCTGCTAGAAGCAGCGCTGCAACTGCTGGATCCACACAAGGGCGAGTCTTATCTCGACCTGACTGCTGGATACGGCGGCCACGCTAGCGCCTTTTTAGCGAAAACGGGAAATTACAAGGAGAGTGTCCTGGTCGATCGCGATGATTATGCAATTGAGCATTTATCATCCTACGAAGACCTTGGCGCGCGTCTGATCCATACCGACTTTGTCACGGCCGCTCAGCGGCTGATCGAAGAAGGCATACGATTTGACTTAATCCTGGTTGACCTGGGCGTGTCATCACCACAGCTTGATCAAGCTGGAAGAGGGTTTTCTTTTACAAATAGTGGTCCGCTGGATATGCGTATGGATCGTCGACAGCTACAAACTGCCAATGATCTGATCAATACGTCTACTGTCCGGCAGCTCGAAACGATTATTCATGGATATGGCGAAGAGTCCGTCGGACAAGCCCGACATATCACCGAGTTAATCGTCAAGAATCGACCATTTAGTAGTACTGAAGAGCTCGCCGAGCTGATCAAAGCGAATCATCGTGGGAAATGGGGCAAAATCCATCCAGCCACGCGTACCTTTCAAGCGCTCCGCATTGCCGTCAACGACGAACTTGGGCAAATCAAGCAAGTATTACCGCTGCTTCCACAACTCTTAAATAAAGAGGGGAGAGTAGGGGTTATCAGCTTCCACAGTCTTGAGGACCGTCTCGTCAAAAGCTACTTTAAAGACCAATTCGAGTCCGGGTTTGAAGCCGAACTCGCACCGATCAACAAGAAGCCGAGTCTAGGAGCCACCGAAGATGTTCACAATCCGCGTGCCAGGAGTGCAAAGCTTCGGGTCGCAGTGAAAAAATAAACAGAGGGAAGGGGCAAAACACCATGCCAATCCACATCACAGTTCAGTACATGGACACGCCACAGATTGTGGCCGTTCACGTCAAGTAACAACCAAAAAGTTTCTACCCTGGACGGTGCGTCTGGGGTAGGGACACCAAAAACATAAACAAGAAAATAAAAAACCACCATGTCCTACCAACAAAGTACTTATATTCCGAGTCGTCGCCAGCAAAACTGGTCTCGTAACCAAAACACGACTCGTTTCGCGTCTTCCATCAAGTTAGGTCCCGTTGCTCACACTGTCCTTGTGGCTCTTATGATTACGGTTCTCGGCTTGATCTATTTGACCCAAGCGACTCGTGCCACCGGCTACGACTATCAGTCGCAAAAAATTGATACGCAGATCGCTGACTTGAACAGTCAGAAAACTGATTTACAGATCGAAAACGCTCGTCTGACCGCACTTCAGACGGTTAAGAGTAGCACTGTCGCCAGCACAATGACGACCGCCAAAGACACCCAATACGTTAGTCAATAAAGTATGAAGCTAGAACTGCTAAAAGGAAGTCGCTCACGAATGTTGGCAGCTGTGATATTCATTATCATGGCTGTGTTTGTGGTGCGGCTCTTTTATTTGCAGATTATTCAGCATGATTACTATGTCGGCCTCGCCAAGAGCGAGCAGGAGAGTCGTTTTGATATCCCAGCCAGCCGTGGCCTAATTTATGCCAAGAGTGGCAATGATATCGCGCCGCTAGTGTTAAATGAGACGGTTTACACGGTGTTCGCCGACCCAGTGACCGTTGATGATAAGAGTAAAGTGGTTGATACTCTGCGACAGGTTGCTGGTGGCAACGTGCGCGATGGCTTTGACCAGTTGCTGAATCGAACAGATACACGCTACCAGATTTTGGCGACTAAACTCACCAGTGTCCAGGCCGATAAGATCAAAGCGGCCGATCTCCACGGTATTGGCCTGCAAGCGGTCAGCCAACGGGTATACCCAGAAGGCTCGCTGGCTGCGCAAGTACTGGGCTTCGTTGACGCTAGCGGAACTGGCGAATACGGTGTCGAGGGAGGCCTCAACGATCAGCTGAACGGCGTTGATGGATTACTCAAGACAGTGACTGACGTCAGTTCAGTGCCGCTCACCATCGGTAATGATAATGTCAGTATTCCTGCCAAAAATGGTGTCAATGAGGTGCTGAGTGTTGATCGCAATGTGCAAGCCCACGTCGAGCAGGCATTAGCCGATGGCGTGAAACGAACGGGGGCCAAAAAGGTGAGCGCGCTAGTTATGGACCCGAATACCGGCCGAGTTCTTGCTATGGCGAATCTGCCTTCGTATGATCCGGGGCAATACTACAATACAACCGACGTGTCGGCGTTTAACAATGACACGATTTCAGCGCCGTATGAGCCGGGTTCAGACGTCAAAACTCTGACGATGGCAACGGGCATTGATAAAGGCGTCGTAAAGGCGAGCGATACCTATAACAACACTGACCACATCAAGGTTGAGGATGTAACCATCAGTAATGCCACCTTGGGCCACACTGGCAATATTACCTTTCAAACGGCGCTGAACTGGTCGTTGAATACTGGCTTTGTCACTGTTGCTGAGCGCTTGGGCGACGGGACAAATATTACTAAGTCAGCCCGCGATATTATGTATGACTACTTCCATAATCACTTTGGCCTTGGTTCGCTGACGGGCGTTGAACTGGCTAACGAATCGGCCGGAACGGTCATCTCGCCAGAAGATGCCGACGGCAACGCAGTACGCTATTCAAACATGGCCTTTGGCCAGGGGTTAGACGCGACGATGTTGCAAGTTTCGGCCGGCTTTAGCTCAGTCATTAACGGTGGTAGCTACTACAAGCCAACCATTCTCGATGGAACAGTTGACGACGAGGGCGGCTATCATGCTGCTGCGACACCGACACCGATTCGCGAGGGTGTTGTCAAGCCATCTACCTCGGCCCAGATCATTGATATGACGCACATTGCCCGCCAGACTTCATTCCCAGGTGTCGACAAGTCTGGCTATGAAGTTGGTGGCAAAACGGGTACCTCACAGGTGATCGTCAACGGTCAGTACAGTACCACCGAGTCAATTGGAACCTATCTTGGCTATGGCGGTAGTGGTGGCGGCGACAAGCCACAGTATGTCATAATGGTGCAAGTATCGGGCCAAGACCAGATATTTGGTGGAGCGCAAGATGCCATGCCGATTTTCACCGATATTTCCAACTGGATGCTCGACTATTTAAAGATTCAACCGAAGGAGTAATATGAACGTTGCGATTGATACCTTAAACAATGAACTAGTCCGAACCTTTATCTTAAGTGTTTTGGCATTCTTGATCGCGATGTTCTTTACCCCGATCTATACCTTTCTGGCATACCGTTTTAAGTTCTGGAAAAAGCAACGCAAGACCAGCACCACCGGGGAGAATCTCTCGGTTTTCACAAAGTTGCATGCTAACAAATTCAAGCGCAACATTCCGACCATGGCCGGTGTCATCTTTGTCACCGCGATTACCATTGTGACTTTCTGCTTTAACCTCGATCGGAAAGAAACCTGGCTGCCGTTGGCGGCTTTGGCTGGTGGTGCGGTTGTCGGACTAATCGACGACGTGATCAACCTGCGAGGTTCTGGTAAGGGAGTAGCGGGGCTGCGTTCCAGCTTTAAGTTCCTCATGATCACGGCTATCGGTCTGTTCCTTGGCTGGTTCTTCTTTGCCAAGCTCGGTATCGACGCTGTCCACGTTCCATTCCTCGGTGACTGGGCGCTCGGCTGGCTGATTGTGCCGATCTTTGCCTTTGTCGTTGTCGCAACCGGTAATGCCGTCAACATTAGCGATGGACTCGATGGGCTGGCCGGCGGGTTAGTCTCGATCTCGTTTGGTAGTTTTGGCATTATCGCGCTTTTGCAGGGGACACCGCTGATCGCTGGGTTCTGTTTCACAGTCGTCGGCGCCTTACTGAGCTATCTCTGGTTTAATATCTATCCGGCCCGCTTCTTTATGGGGGATGTCGGTAGCTTTGCGCTTGGTACCTCGCTCGGCGTGGTTGCGATGCTGACTAATACACTTTTCATTCTGCCAATTATTGGCCTCGTCTTTGTATTTGAAGCTGGCTCAAGCCTCCTCCAGATCTTTAGCAAGCGCGTGTTCCACCGCAAAATCTTCCTCTCAGCCCCTGTGCATCATCACCTTGAAGCCATCGGCTGGCCTGAAACCAAGGTAACGATGCGTTTTTGGGTGATTGCTGCCGTCTGTTCATTTACCGGTATCATGGTTGCCCTCGCCGGAGGCAGCATCTAGCATGAAACCTGGGTGGCGCGAGCGCGGCGAGGAGGTGGTTCGACGCCATCGTCCCGACTACATGATCATCCTGTACACAGGCATCTTGATGCTACTCGGTCTGGTGGTGATTTATGCGATTGGCCCACAGCGTGCCAATGTTCTCAACAACTCAATCGGCAGTAGTTATTCCGACAGCTACTTCTTTATCAAGCAGGCGGTCAGCCTAGGGCTTGCATTAGTCGCCTTTGGAATTATGGCCTCTGTTCCATACGCCTTTATAACCAAGCACGGTATGAAAGTGTTAGTGATTGGGCTGGTGGCCTGTGCGCTGTTGGCGATCGGGGGCTTGGCGCACTTGAGCATTGCGCCGTCGACCAATGGGGCCATTCGCTGGTTTGACCTCGGAATATTCGGTAGTCTGCAGCCCGCCGAGATTGTGAAGTTCGGCCTGCTGTTGTATCTGGCGGTCTTCCTTGGTGCGAGAGCTAAAGAGGGTACCGTGAATGATCTCAAAAAGACACTCATTCCGGTGGGCGTCGTCCTGGGAATTGCGTTGCTCTTCATCGTCGTGATTCAAAAGGACCTGGGAACCGGTATTGCAGTGACACTTCTCGTGCTGACGATGCTCTTCATCGCCGGATTGCGCCGCAAAGTTGGCGCCATTCTTTTAGGCGTTATCCTCGTGGCGGGAATCGTATTTGTGGTAAGTGCGCCGCATCGCCTTGATCGTATCGCGACCTATCTCCAAGGGGATAACACCTCGACAACGGATGCGGCTGACTATCAAATTCAACATGCCAAGATTGCGCTTGGCTCGGGCGGTTTGACTGGGGTCGGCATTGGTAACAGCGTCGAGGCGACTGGCTACTTGCCAGAAGCCATTAATGACTCAGTCTTCGCGGTGATGGGTGAGACCTTTGGCTTTATCGGTCTGGCGGCACTTCTGGCCGTACTGAGCGCGCTGCTGTTGCGTTTACTCAAGGTAATGGACCATCTGGTCGATATTCGACTCAAGCTCGTCGTAGCGGGTGTGTTCGGCTGGTTTGGTGCTCATGTTATTCTTAATATAGCAGCGATGCTGGGAATATTCCCACTCACGGGGATAACCTTGCCGCTACTCAGCTTTGGTGGCACCAGTATGATTTTCATTACGGCCGCCCTAGGACTGGTGTTTCAATTATCACGATATACTATCCATTCATCACGAATAAAGGAGAGCGGACATGAGGATTCTGGCAGTCGGCGGCGGGTCGGGCGGACACGTTACGCCAGTCGTAGCGGTTCTTAGAGAAATTCGCGCAGAGCGACCACACGCCGAGCTTCGCTTTTGGTGTGATCGTCCGTTCGCGCCTCAAGCGCGCTCGATCGTGGCAGCCTTTGACCCAACCCTACCAGTCCAGACCATTGCGGCTGGCAAGTTCCGACGCTACCATCACCTCACGGTATGGCAACAATTGAGCTCACCGGTGCCAGCACTTAAGAATATTCGTGATCTCTTTCTGGTTGGCGCGGGCTTTATTCAAAGCCTTTTTAAGTTACTTGTGTGGCGTCCGGATGTCGTTTTCACTAAGGGTGGCTACGTCTGCTTGCCAGTTGGTCTGGCGGCGCGAGTCCTGCGCATTCCTCTCGTAATCCATGACTCGGATGCATTGCCGGGTCTCACCAATAGAGTACTGGCACGGGTCGCCACCTCTATCGCAACAGGCGCGCCGCTTGAATACTACTCGTATCCTCCCAATATTTCTCGCTATGTGGGCGTCCCGATCTCGTCTGATTTCCATCCCTATACCGCCAGCGAGCAACGCCTCGCCAAGAAAGAGTGGGGGATTGACCCTTCTCGACCTCTGTTCGTTGTGACCGGTGGTGGGCTAGGGGCGACTCGCATGAATAATGCCGTCGCTGAAACGCTAGGGTCACTGGAAAAGCTCGGCTCGGTCGTACTAGTGGCCGGGGCGGGGCAGTATGATGAATTGAGATCGTTATTGCCGCCAGATTCTAAGCACTTCCAGTTATATCCGTTCGTGAACAATATGCATAGTTTGCTCGGTGCGGCCGACATCGTTGTGACCAGGGCTGGAGCGACCACAATCCTCGAACTCGCGGCGCTGCAAAAGCCAACCATCCTGGTGCCGAATGCCAAATTGACCGGTGGCCACCAGCTAAAGAATGCCGCCGTCTATGAAGAAGCCAATGCTGTTGCCGTCCTCAATGAAGAATCCATGGTTGAGAAGCCTCATCTTTTGGTTGATCAAATCAAGCAGTTGCTCGACGATCCGAAGGGCTCAGCCCAAATGGCCAAGCGCTTCGCGAAGTTTAGTCGACCGGGCGCCGCCAAAGATGTGGCGCGCATGATCCTGGCCGCCAAGAAGTAGGTTATAATAAACCATAGCCATGATATTTTCTCGTCAAAAGAAACGAAACGTCCCGAGCCGGCGACTCTCTGCCAGCGAGCCGCGCGGCGGGCTTGAACAGACCGATCAATGGCGCCGAAATCGCACGCTTAGTGGCGTCCATAAACACGTCGATCCCGCCACGTCTGCTCGAGCCCAAGCGCATGATTTGAGCCGTCGTCGTCGTCGCGTCAGCAGCATCCTTTTACTCGTGCTCATCATCATCGTGGTGCTGACAATTTTCATTACTCAACTGACCGCCCGAGTTGTCATTGCCGGTTCATCAACTGCGCTGGCATCGCCAATTGATTCTGGGCGCTATGAGAAAGTCATTAATGACTACTTGGGCATTCATCCTGCGGCGCGACTGCGATTCCTTCTTAATGAGAATGAATTGAGTAGCTATGCGGCCGCGATTACTCCTGAGGTGGCTCACATTGCTCAGACCTCGGGCGGCAACGTGACTGATACTCGCTTTGTCATTACCTTTCGTAAACCAGTCGCCGGCTGGCAGATCAATGGACATCAGTACTACGTTGATGCTCAGGGTGTTGTCTTTGAAAAGAACTATTACGCGACGCCAGGCGTACAGATTGTTGATGAGAGCGGCGTCTCACCGGCGCAGGGGACTATTGTGGCCAGCGCTCGCTTCCTCAGCTTCGTGGGTAGGGTAGTGGCCCTCTCGGCTCAGAGTGGGCTAGTGGTTACTCAGGCTGTCCTGCCGAGTGACACGACGCGCGAACTTGAGATCAAATTACAGAGCACTACGACAGTCGTAAAATTGTCGATAGACAGGGGAGCGGGGGAGCAGGTAGAGGATATGGTTCGGACGTTGCAGTACTTCAAGGATCGCAGCGTGACGGCCGTCTATATAGACGTACGCATTAGCGGCCGCGCTGCCTATGAATAGAGTGCCCCTGCTCTCCTACTTTCTCTGACACGATGTTCTATTTTTGTTCCTAGTTATGTTTTGTACAGAAAAAACATATATAAAAACACAAACGAGATAAAGTCAAACAAGGGAGTAGGGCCGGAGAAGCAGGGCCTAAAATCTTTTCACGCACTATGGCCATAAACCCAGGCTGATGTGGATAACTATAGCCATAGCACCATTGCGACATTAAATACAACACGCCTCGAGACTAGGTATATAGCTATGACAGTCAAGGGAGAATATAGATGCGCGTTTACCCACTACATATATGTAAATGTATGCCGGTTTGCCATAAGCACTCCTCTACCGGGAGTGATAGGACGTATCAATAGTCATCTTATGTATATATAGTTAATGTCGCAAAAGATATATTTGAGGACGTAAGAACTATATTGCTGCTATGACTACTCATGCATTCTATCCGCGCTTTATTCTCAAACTTTTTGTTATTTTTCATGTGCCTGCCTACTGCCCTATGCATGCGCGCCTATTTCGCCAGGCCCGCATGCCCATGGCTTAATTCTTTGCTCTACATTGATCACTAGATGTTCTATATTTGTTCGTTCTCTATTATTCGTAATTTAAGTACGAAACAAGGTCGGCCGCATCGTGGGCATTTAGGTAGACATGGACAATGCCAGTGGACGGGGAGCGGCGACACTCCCCTTCGATGCCATTGTCCCCGGCGACGCGGTATGCAGTTGCTATTTCAGTTTCCGTAAAACGCGCGATGTCCTCGATAGACTTTGAGTGGTAGTCGGCGATCGGCACTGTTTCGAGATACTCCTCTATCGACCCCAACTCTCCCCCGTCGAAGGTGTGGGTAGTTTTTCGGACACCGTTTTCAACGACGAGGCGTCGGTACTGCGTGATACTTAGTTCATTGAGTGCCAATGCGAAAGCCCTCGGAGGAGTACCTGGAGCGATAAGCTCGATGGCGTCCGAGAGGCTAACTTCGCCCTCGAGAGGCGCGATTGCGACCTCTGATATAACCTCGGTGGGAACCCCGGTCGTAACCTTTGATTTAATAGGCCTTTTCCCGACGTATTGAAGGATGGCGGGAATGTAGCTGCTGTCAATTGAACGAGACATCGCACCTTTGGACGACTGGGCCTTTTTAACAGGGATGCTGAGCCGAATGACGGCTAGATTCGTCCAGTAATATGGCAAGTCGTAGGCCCTCGCCAGCGCACCGATGGTGACCAGGTTATGGCCACTTTCTATAGATAAGATATTGGCGGCGCGCCGCAAGTCAGTGATGCGCCCGTCAAAAGGTCTGAGCAGTAACTCAACGTGATTAGAGCCAAGAATGTCTATCAGATTATAACGCGACAAAACTTTACCGTGCTCATCGCACAGTTCTAGATACTCTTCGACCGATTTCTCGGCAGTTTGAGATGAGATTCGCTCATTGAGCGCTTCGCGTTCTTTCAGGATGGCAATAATATCGAGGATGCTCTCGTCAAATTCAAAGGTGGCGTGTTCGAGCTCAACCTCGGGTGCATCAATAACCTCGTCTAGCTTGGTCGATATCGAGCGTCGGCGTGGCTTGTACTTTCCCTCATCCTCTTTTTTAGAAATACCGGCCATGAGTCGGGCCACCATGAGGAGACGGTCGCTGTTGGCCACGTAGTCCAGAATCAACACACCCTCTTTGCCTGGTGCCAGCCGAAGGCCACGGCCAAGTTGCTGCAAGAACACTGCCTCAGACCCCGTAGAACGTGCCATGACGATGACGTCGACATCAGGGACATCAATACCCTCGTTGAGCACATCAACTGATGTCAGGGTGCTAGGACGCGTCACTCGAAAGTCATCGAGCATATCGGTTCGATTGTCCGGGGAGATTTGAGAGTGAATGGCGCGAGCATTGGGCATGAACTCAGCGTAGAGCTCGGCTCCTTCAATCGTGCCGGCATAGACGAGGACTTTAGGGTCTTTAATCCCAGCCTGCTCGATTCTCTCCAGGGCATCTCTTGCAATCTCTTGGACGGTCACGCGATCAACCTGTGTCTCGACTTCTTTCTCGATACCTTCCTGGATCATCTTGACAGTCGCTTTAGGGGCGATACCGACGTAGTGCGGCTCGGCTAAGTAGCCCTCAGCTATACCGTCGGGGAGAGTTTTTCGGTAGATCTCGGGGCCGAAGAAGTGGCGAATATTTCGCGTATCTGCCCGATCTGGTGTGGCAGTCAGGCCGAGGCTGTAGCGCGCATCAAAGTATTTAAGCGTCGGCAGAAAAGTCTGCGCCGCCGCATGGTGGGCCTCGTCGGTGAGGACGTAATCAAAGTGGTCACGAGCAAACAGGCTTCGGATATCACCACCTTGGTGGCGACCACTGTGCATCATCTGGAAGGAAGCAAAGACGAATCTCTTCTCTTCAAGGTTCCTCGGCATGTTGTTCGGCTGTAGGTAGTAATAACTGAGGGCTCGGTGTGCCAACAGCGATCCAAATCGCCCCCAGGCTTGGTTGATAATTTCATTACGGTGAGTCAGAAACAGAACCTTGGCATTCGGGTCTTCGTCGAGGAAGGCGTCGATATCGAGTGCTCCCACCAGGGTCTTGCCTAGCCCAGTGGCCATTGTCAGTAGCCCGCGCTGTTCTCCACTCGCTCGGTGGGCTTTAATTGCTTCAAGCGCATCAAGCTGATACGGGCGCGGCACAATAGCCGGCGTCAATGCGTCGGTCTGTCGATCTCGCTGCTCCCCGAATAGTACCTCTCCTGCCATGTCCTTCTCACTCTAATTTACAGAGGTAGGCATTGCAAGCATGAGGGGTTTACGCGGCTGGCGCGTCGCCGGCTGGTTTTTTACGACGTCTCGTTCGCTTTCGCTTTGGTCGTGGCAGCTCTTCGCTCCCCTGTTCTGGGGCTGGTGCAGCGATCACCTGCTCTACCGCTTTGGCGCCAGCGTCAAGTGGCCATTTAATCGCCTGCGCTTGAGACTGTTGTGGCTGTGGTCGTTGCTGGGGCTGGAGGCTCTCTGGAACGGAAATGGCCTCGGAGATCTCCTGTTCTATTTCTGATCTAGGTCGGCTGTATAAACGACGGGTATTCTCGATGATGCGACCAGTGTTATCAATCTGTTCTGGGGGTAAGGTCAAAGTGGTGGCACTAAAGGCCGGTGCTTTCTCGCCGTTGATCACCATATTGATGATGAAGTGACGGTTGTGCATCTGCAAAAGGTCCTGGGCTTCGAACTGAGGCTCGAATTGTTTAGCTAGGATTGGCGAATCGTCAGCCGAGACACGGAAACAAATCATGGTACCGACGTTACCAAAGACAGCGTCGCGCACGGTGTCGGTCATCTGTGAGATGTATTGGTTGGCAACGGTCAGGTTGAGGCCGTACTTACGGGCCTCGGACAGAATCGTCGCAAACGAATCAGTGGCAAAGTTTTGGAACTCGTCGACGTACAGATAGAATGCGCGTCGATCTTCAATGTTCGGAATATCGCTACGACTCATGGCAGCGAGTTGAATCTTGGTTACCATGAAAGCTCCGAGGATGGCGGCATTATCTTCACCGATCAGACCCTTCGACAGATTCACGATCAAGATCTTGCCTTCGTCCATAATCTCGCGGATGTTAAAGGTCGACTGTGGTTGGCCGATGATATTACGAATAATCGGGTTGGCCGTAAAAGCTCCGACCTTGTTCAAGACTGGCGCGATGGCTTCAGATTGGAACTTGTCATTCCAGCTGGCGAACTCTACATTCCAGAATTGCAGGACGACAGTATCGGTACAGTAGGTCAGAGTTTCCTTGCGGAACTTCTTATCGGTCAGCATACGAGTAATATCGAGCATGGTTGTCGATGGTCGGTCCAATAGAGCCAGAATGGTATAGCGCAGAATGTATTCCAAACGTGGGCCCCATGACTCACCAAACATACGCTTCAGTACCCCGATCACCTCGGAACTAATATTCGTTTTTTGACTTGGGTTTGTGACTTCCAGCGGGTTGAAACCTAATGGGAAAGCCGTGTCGGCTGGGTTGAAGTAGACGACGTCTTGCATACGACTGCCTGGAATAAAGCGCATGTTATCAACCGCAAAGTCACCATGCGGGTCGATGATGGCATAGCCATGGCCGTGAAAGATGTCACTGAGGGCGAACAGCTCGAGGGTACCTGATTTACCGGCACCGGTCTGTCCAATGATGTAGACGTGGCGAGAACGGTCCGAGCGCAACATGCCGAATTGGTGGTTAATGCCGCGGAAATTCGTCAGACCAAAGGCCGAGATGTTTTCATCGATTACAGGATTACCAGTAATGATTGGTAGTTTTGCAGGTGGTTCGGCCGTCTTTGAAGAAGCCCAGACAATGTTTGGCGTCTCGACGTTGGTATGTGGCAAGTGGAAGACACTGGCCAACTCTTCAATATTTAAGATAAAGCTGCCACGGCCAAAGGCTCGCTGACGATACCTGGCCAGATCCTCTTTCTTGAAGCTGGCGCCAGCCACCTTGAATCCATTCAAGTTGGTGCTGTTATATTGTTTGAACGTACCCACGATCGCCTGCATCCGCTGACGCGCTGTCGTGGTGTTGTCACCCAAGTATGCCAAACGAATCTTAACTTGGTAGCCTAGTTTGGCCGATTTCTTTTCAGCCTCAGCAATACGAGTTTTGTCGCGATCAGATAATTCTTTCGGCTTGGCTTCGCTGCCCTTACCCTCTTCGGGTGGTTTCCAGAGTGCTTCGAATAGACCCGCTAACCAGGCGAGGCCGCCACCTTTCGATATAGTCGCGCCACCACCGCTCTTTAGACTCTTGATCCAACTCTCGGATGCCTTGTGCCAGTCGTCAGCGATTGGTTTAACCAGGATTTGAATCCAGATCTCTTCACCAGTTGATTCGAGTTTTGCCAGGGTTCCAGTAATACCGGCCAATGGGTCGACTTCGAAGTTCTGGAAGGTTTTAATCGGCAGCGCTTCGTTATCGGTCAATACAATTTCAGAGGTATAGACCACACTGTGATCGCGTTCGTGGGTGACATAATCCTCTTCGGCATCGAGGATTTGGACAGTCGGATACTGCGAGTAGATCTGACTTTCCACAAAGCTTCGCAAAGTTTTAGGCACCCAGGCGTAGAAACGAATCTGGCCATTAACCGAGGCAACCTCAAAGCTGAGGTGTTCTTGCACCCCATTATTAGATTTGAGTTCTGTGCGGTCCCGCAGGATGCCGTGCAGGCTAGCGAACAATTGTTCAGCAGCGAGTTCTTGCTTGTCGTTGGTCTTTGGAATCTCGAGAATCAATAGATCACTCTCAACGTCCATAACCGCTTCGACTTTGCGCCAATTGCGCCAGGTCAAGAATGCAAGGATCAAAACAATTGGCAGCCACACGTACCACTGCAGAAGGAAATTGATAATTAGGCCGATCGTACTCATAGTGTCTATGTTATTCTCTCACCTCTGGGGCGTTCTGGCAACGTCTCTGTCGAGCTTTACGCCTGGTCGAGGGTGTACGTTGCTTTAGCGACACGCTTGAATTGAGATTTGCTCTGGAGGTTGAGCAGAATAGTGGTTTCCTTTACTTGGCGGCTCTTGAGCACGCGTTTGACGATCTCGTCGCGGTGCAGTGGCTCTTTGGCGTCACTTAGTACCTTGGCGATAATGTCAGAGACAGTTCCCTTGCTGTAACCCCAGTTATCGAGGGCGTAGATACCGCGGCCGATCAGGACGAAGCGCTTGTCTTTGATAAGTTCGTTGTGGATGGCCTGTGTGGTGACGTCCTTGCGTTTGAAGGTGCTATCTTTAATCGCTTTAGCGATCTCAGAAAAATGCAGCGGCTTTTTGTTGTCCGAGAGAATCACGTAGATCTTGTCGCGGATGTTCTTTGGGTTCACGGTTGGCCATTTGGTCAGTCCCCATGAATCTTTAAGATGAGCCAGTTGCTTGCTAAGGCTAGCCAGAGCAGCCACGTGTGAAGGGTGCTCGTAGCTGAGCTTGTCGTGCAGTTGAGTAAGCGTCATTGGCTCGCCGGCAGCTTTGATAACGCTGACGATTTCGTCAACGCGGCTGCGGATTTTCTTCTCATCACCGTATTCGGCGATGCCGACACCGCTAAAGTAGTTGTCGTTCTCGTCGAGGACGGTCAGTCCAGGGGCAAGAGCTGCGATAAAGGCAACGTGAGCACGCTCCTGTTGGTTCGTAGCGCGGCCGTAAATAGCGTCGGCTAGGTCCTGCGTACGAGCGACGCGGCCCATCTCGCTGAGGGTTGTGATAAAAGTCTTTTCGAGGCTCGAAACAACCTCAGTCTTGCCCTCTTCAGCGGCAATTTTCAGGCGAATAAGAATAGCTTTTTCGAGTTGACGAACACGTTCGCGGGTGATGCCAAGCAGCTCACCAATCTGTTCGAGAGTCTCGCGGCGATCGTAAAGGCCGAAGCGACGAGTAATAATCTCGCGTTCGCGCTCTTGTTCGATGAGGGCCAAGACATCAGTCACCCCTGTTTTAAGGTCGATTGTTGGCTTGGTTTCGCTGGTCTCGCTCACGATATAACTCGGTCTTTCTTCCCGCCACACCTCAGGAGTTACAAACTATTTAAATATGCTTATCATTATACAAGATTATCTGGTTAATGTCAAACATATCTGCAACAATTGCTAGATTAAATTGATTATAGCATGGAATAGACGTTAGCTGGAAATATGTGTTGTGAGGCTTTCGCTATCTTCGGGATATGGTATGATTTTCCCCTGAAATGCGAAAGTCCGCGCCTTCCCGACAGATTGGATCTGTGGGTTGGCGCGGACGTTCCCGCAACTCTGAGTGCTAGTCGCTTTTGGAGCCACCGACTTTGGCGTGTGCGCTTTGCTCGATCTCGTCGAGCTCTTGCAACAGGCCCTCCTCGCTGGTCAGGCGCTCGATGCTGCGCTGACGCGCGCGGTCGAGTGCCTTGGCCATGAACCCGTCGACGGCGTCGGTGATCGACACCTTCGACTTGTAGGGCGTATTCGGCGGCATGTCGACGTTGAAGCGGATCTTCGCGTTGACCTCCTTGAAGAGATCGGCGAAGCCGTCGATGATCCGTCCGAGCCGTGCCAGTCGGTCGTCTTCGGAGGAGTACTCCGAGGTGACGATGACGATGAGCACGTCGAGGCTCATCTGAGGGTCTTGGTTGACGAAGTGGTCGAAGTCGACGCTTGCCGGGGAGAGCAACGTTTGAGCGCTGCTGAGCCCGGCGGCGATAACTTCTTCGCAGAAAATCTGCACGTCGTCGACCATCCCTTTGAAACGAGGGTGGACGAACGCTACTGCTTTGATCATGTAACACTCCTGGTTGTCGAGAACGCGCGGGTTAACCGCGTTAGTCCAGGGGTTGGACTAAGGTAAGATTATAGCACTTATGCTAGCAAATGTCAATCTAAGAGGAGATTATGACTTCTTGCCGCGACCAGGCCAGCGCTTCTTGGCAGCGGGTGCTTCATCGAGCATTTTCTTGGCTTGTTCATGCGTAATTTTCTTTGGATCAGTTTCTTTTGGAATCTTGGCATTCTTTTTGCCATCGGTAATGTATGGGCCGTAACGGCCATTTAACACCTTAACTCCATCGCCAAAGTCGGCAATGTTTTTCTCGGCTTCACTCTTTAATTTGTCGGCGTAGAGCTTTCGGGCTTCTTTCTCAGTGATATCGTGTGGATCGATTGGTTTAATGCTGACGAAGAGTTTATCAACTTGAATATAAGGACCGAAACGACCAATGTTGGCTTTAATTTCTTTGCCATCTTCAGTTGTTCCGACAACGCGCGGTAATTCAAAGGCTTTCAATGCCTGTTCAAGAGTCACCGTGTCGACGCGGGCGCCGGCTGGCATTGGGGCAAACAGAGGTTTGTTCTCTTTATCTTCAGTGTCACCAAGTTGTAGCATTGGGCCAAAGCGGCCAAAGCGCGCGATGATCATCTTGCCAGATTTCGGGTCTTTGCCAATTTCAGTTGCCTGCGAAACGGCGGCGCGGTCGATCTTGCCAGATCCTTCGATCAATTTGTGGAATGGCGTGTAGAATTTCTGCAGCATGACATTTCGCGCCAAGGCGCCAGTGGCGATCTTGTCAAAATCTTCTTCAACATCAGCCGTAAAGCCGTAGTCAACAACTTGTTCGAAGTGTTCAGTTAAGAAGTCGCTCAGAATCAGGCCAACGCCAGTTGGGACTAATTTACCGCGGTCCGAGCCGGTTTTCTCAGTGATAATAACGCGTTCGACGTCTTTTTTAGGTTTGAGATTTAAGGTAATAATCTCACGTTCCTCACCTTCACCTTCGCCCTTTATGGCGTAGTCGCGGGCCTGGATGGTGCCAATAATGGTAGCGTAGGTTGAAGGACGGCCGATGCCGAGCTCTTCAAGCTTCTTGACTAGTGACCCTTCGGTGTAGCGAGCTGGTGGTCGAGCAAAAGTTTGTTTAGCCAAAGCATCATCTAATTTGAGGTCATCACCAGAGGCCATCGCAGGGAGAATATCTGGGTCTTTCTTGCTGGCACCGTAGACTTTCAGGAATCCGGCAAAGATAATCACTTCACCCTTGGCTTCAAAGGCCTCTTTGGCGGTGCTGATCTTAATTGTCACCGTTGTTCGTTCGAGTTTGGCAACGGCCATTTGGCTGGCCAGGGCTCGACGGCGAATCAGATCATACAGTTTCTGGTCGTAGTCGTTGCTGCTTCCCTTTTCGAGGGCCATGTCAGTTGGGCGAATCGCTTCATGGGCTTCCTGCGCGCTGGCGCTTTTCGTCTTAAATTGGCGAACGGTTGAGAATTCGGCGCCGTATTTAGCGGTAATAAAGTCTTTGGCAGCGGCAATCGCCTGCCCGCTCAGGTTAACTGAGTCGGTACGCATATAAGTGATCTTACCTTCTTGATACAGCTTCTGAGCACTAGACATCGTGGCGCGGGCACCGAAGCCGAGTTTGGTGTTCGCCTCTTGCTGCAAGGTGCTGGTTGTAAACGGTGCGCCTGGATTGCGAGTGGCTGGACTGGTCGTGATATCAGCTACGGTGAACGAGGCATTCTTCAGACCCTCTAGAAAGGTCTGAGCGGCTTTTTCAGTGTCAAAGCGCTTTGGCAGTTCAGCGTGAACCAGGTCCTTGCCGTGCAGGAATTCAGCGGTGACCTTGAATTGGAATGAGCCTTCAAAGGCTTGGATTTCACGTTCGCGCTCAACTAACAGACGGACGGCTGGCGATTGGACGCGCCCGGCTGATTTACCACCAGGGACTTTTTGCCAGATAACTGGCGAGAGTTCAAAACCAACAAGGCGGTCAAGGATTTGACGAGCTTGTTGGGCTTGGACGAGTTGCATATCAACGGTGCGCGGTTCTTTGACCGCTTCTTCAATTGCAGTCTTCGTGATCTCGTGGAAGACGATGCGCTTGGTCGTCTTAGGATCCAGGCCGAGGACCTCACATAAATGCCAGGCAATGGCTTCCCCTTCGCGGTCTTCATCGGTTGCGAGCCAGACTTGGTCAGTGGCTTTGACGGCTTTCTTTAGTTCGGTAATAGTCTTGCGCTTATCAGGATCAACCTCGTAGGTTGTCTTGAAATCATGCTCAACATCAATCGGTGGGGTGCCCGTTTTGGTCTTTTTCGCGATCGAGCGGATGTGGCCAATACTTGAGAGTACTTTGAAGTCCTTACCGAGGTATTTCTCGATGGTTTTGGCCTTGGCTGGCGACTCGACGATGACTAAATTCTTTGGCATATATATTGGTTATGTTCGCTAAACCAGCTAAACACAAGAGGCTACTTTACACAACTTACTATGCTTTGTAAAGGAAAGTCCGGAATGTGAAATGCCGGCCACCCCCGAAGGGATGACCGGCACTTTGGGCACGGATCAGGCTGCAGTGGCGAAAACTTCCACCAGCTGCTTGACCTGAGCGAGGAAGACGAAGCCGACCTCTTGCTCGGGCTGCGTGGCTCCGTCCAGGACGACGATGTCGACGAATCGCGGCGCGCGCATGGTGATGCACTTGCCGGCCTTGCGGTCGAACTCGCCGAAGGTGCACTCGCGGCCGATGAGGCGACGGTACAGGATCAGCTCGCGGGGTTCGCCGTTTCGCTGCATCTCCGACAGGGCGACGAACTCCACGATCGCTCCCTTGTAGGGCGGGATGTAGAGGTCGTTCGGATGAGCTTCGATGTCCATCGTCGCTTCGACCAAGGCCGGGTGGCTCTGGTCGCTGACGCGGCGAAGGAGTGCGGTGAGCTCGTCGGCGACGACTTGCTTTCTTCCCCTGAGCGTCGCCAAGGCGTTGTTCAGGATGATTGCATCGGGCAAGGAGTTTCCTCTCGTTGTGTCCAAAGTTCGCGCGGAACTCCGGACGTACCATGGGTGGACAGTCGCATAAGTTCTACGTAATCATATTATAGCACTTATGGCTACCTAAGTCAACGGTCCCAGAGGGGCTGCCGATACTAAGTGCGAGAAATGAAAGCGCCGGCCATCCCGCGAGGGAGGCCGGCACTTTGGGCACTGGTTCAGAACCAGGTGTACTCGATGACCACGTGCACGATGTTGAGGAGGCGCCTGGTGGCCTCGCCCTCTTCGTCAGTGTGTGACATCAGGGTGACGTCGACCAGAACACTTGCCTCGAGAACGATGCAATGGCTGGTGGCGACGTCCAGGATGGCGTACCCGATCTCCTGCGTCTCGTCGATCATGTAGACGATCGGCCGAGTGGCGTTCTTGTCGATGGTGTCGAGAGCCACGTATGTGATCGGTATGCGCTTCGGCTCCACCGGCAGATGCCGGAGCTGGCGAAGATCCACCAGATCGAACGTCTTGTCGTCGAATCGCGACATGGTCACGATCCTGCCGAAACGCTCCTGCTCATCATCGTTGTGCGGGAGGCCTTTCTGGCTGAACACCGCGAGGCCGTTGCGCAGGATGCGGACGCATTCGTCGGTGTCGGGGTCGGACCTCTTTACCGGCAGCTCGACACCGTTACTGGGTGTCTGCTCGTGAATCGGTTGCTGATGTGTGGTCATGGTCCTGTCTTTTCTGATTGTGCCCAAAGTCCTCGCGGAGCTTCGGACAATTGTTGGAATTGTGCGTGAAGCTCTACGCTAATGACTAACTATACCACTTTATAAGCATAAAGTCCATTGGTTAGCACCGAGGCCACGGATGGCACCTTGGATTTCGAGCATGCTCAGCGTTTGAGAGAATTCGCTCACCCCTACCCCTGACAATCTTTGTAATTCGTTACCATCTCGAATGCCAATTTGGAGGAGTTTGAGGATGGCCGTTTCTTCGGGGCTGTTGCCCAGCGCCAGGCTCGCCTGCTCTTGTAACAGATGTGGTGCAATGATTTCTAGTACGTCATCGGCGCTGAGCGCCGGATGCGCCCCCTGTTGAATCAGGCGATTCGGTCCAACTGATAGCAGGCTGGTGATATTGCCAGGCACGGCTAACACTTCCCTGTTTTGGTCCAGCGCATAGTTGACGGTTGATAAGGTCCCGCTACGGGCGGCTGCTTCGGTCACAATAACGGCATCAGCTAGCCCACTCACCAATCTGTTGCGGGCGAGGAATTGGTGTTTGCGGGCAGGCACGCCAGGCTCGTATTCCGAGATAATCGCACCCTTTTCGATGATCTTGCGGGCTAGTCCTTGATTTACAGAAGGATAGATCTGGTCTAACCCATTCGCCTGCACCGAAATGGTGACCCCTCCAGCGTCCAGCGCAGCCTTATGAGCGATCGCATCCACTCCGAGAGCTAGCCCGCTAATAATGACCACGCCTCTCTTGGCCAGATCGTAGGCTAAGCGATAGGTCACCTCTTTACCGTAAGGGGTTGGTCGCCTAGTCCCGACGATCGCCACCGACACCTTGCGCATCGGAGGCAATTCCCCTGCCACATGCAATATCCGCGGGCAGACGGCAAGCTCTTTCAACGTGCTTAGGTACTCTTCCTCATCTGTTACTATTCGTTTGCTTTCCATCTAGATTATGTTCACCCTAAATCTTGTATTGACATTATGTCAAAGAAATGCTAGAATGCGTGATGATTGGTTGCATCTGCGAGATCAACCAAGCACCTTATACCCCCTATTCTAACAGTGGAAAGTTACCTTTTAAGGTAATGGAACACGATTATGTTAGGTTACATACAAGGTGTTTGCTAAGTAACTACCCTCCACTTTGTAAGCTATCTTCCGAGATACCCGCTTTGTATGTATACTAATCCCTTTAACACTTCTCCTCCGGGAGAGGCAACCCGTTTAACGGTGATCTCACTATAGCGACTATTCAGTAGTAATCTTCTTCGGAAGATCAGGCGCATCCCATATATTCTATCGGTGATGACGCTTCGCTGAGACCATCTGGGTGGGTTAAAGGGTAAAATGGTGTCAGGTGATGCCCACCCTTACCTGGCACCTTTTTACGAAGAATAGTTCGAAAAAAATAACCCTTTCTGTTGAGAGGGTTATTTTATTTGTCTAAGATGTGATGGCTGCTGGCTTCGAGATTGCCGGCAATAAAGCTATCGATAAGGGTGACGACGTGCGGAATGAGGTCCTTTTCGAGGGCTTTCTCTTCGGCTGAGCTAAACGCCCCGAGGACAAAATCGACGTCGTTCATCTCGTCGCGCTGTTCGGTCCAGATACCGACCCGAATGCGTGGAAAATCTTCACCAAGATGCAGATTGAGGCTTTTGACGCCGTTATTACCGGCATCACTGCCCTTTTCGCGGACACGCAGGGTGCCAAATGGGAGCGCCAGGTCATCATGGATGACTAATAGATCAGTTGAGGGGTCGGCTTTATAGAAGTCGAGGTAGCCACGGGCGACTGGTCCAGTGTCGTTGTAGAAGGAAGAAGGCTTTACGAGGGCGACTTTTTCACCCTTAACAGTCACTTCGGCGATGCGAGCCTTAAACTTATCAACATCTTTCCAGAGGGCATCATACTTCTCGCCAAAAGCATCTAACACCTTGAAGCCTGTGTTGTGGCGGGTTCGTTGGTACTTTTGGTCGGGGTTGCCTTGGGCGAAGATAATTTTCATCTGTCTCCATTGTACCCGATTGATAAGTATAAGCAAATATGCTATAATAGTTGTACAACCCCCCACAACAACCGAAGGAGTTCCCTCATGGGACAAACAATTCTGCTGACGGCGTCAACCGTCGTCGGCATCATCGGACTCATAGTGGGAGTGTTGAGCTCTCTCCTATGTGTGGTATTACTGCTCTTGGCATGGCATCGTGGCTTCGGCCCATTGCGACCTCTCAAGGCGTCCGTTGTGTTCGTCAGTGTCCTTACGGTGCTTGTTGCCGTGGCTCTGATTACGAACTTCGGTCACGGAGCATTCGCAACCCTCAGCGTGCTCTACGTCGTCTTGTCGCTCCTGATGGGCTTCATGGCGTTCGTCTCGTACAAAGAGGTGAAGTCGTATGGACCACTGGTAAACCCGCCCACCACCGGTCGATGAGAGCCAAAACGGCCGGCTGAGGCGCAGAAATGTGCTTCAGCCGGCCGGCATCCCAAGTTTACGAATTACTCGCTAGTTGCGGGTTCTTTTTTTGTCTCTTTAGCTTTTTCAGCCGCTTCTTTTTCACGGTTGGCTTTGATTTGCTTTTCGTCGCGGAAGCTAAATTTAATTGGCGTGCCAATGAAGTCAAAAGTATCGCGCATGTTGCGTTCTAGGAAGCGTTTGTAGCTCCAGTGGAGGAATTTGAGGTTGCTGCCATAGATGACGAACCACGGTGGTCCTACGTCGGTCTGCACCATGTAGCGCAGCTTTGGAAAGGTGTTTTTAAGGCCAGCTGGTGGGTGTTTGTGAATCGCTTTTTGCAAAAGGTCGTTCAGGGCTCGAGTTTTGAGCTCTTGGTGGCGACGTTCGTTGATTTCGAGGACGAGATCAAAGAGTTTAGTGACGTTTTGGCCAGTCACACTACTGGTGAAAATGAGTGGTGCCCATGGCACGAAATCAAAGGTACGAACGATCTTTGGTGCCAATGAGTCGCGGGTGAATTCGTCTTTTTCTTCAACGATGTCCCATTTGCTAATCACGATGACCATCCCCTTGCCGGCTTCATCGATGATACCTGCCAGGCGTTGGTCTAGTTGGGTGTTCATTTCATTTACTTCCATGAGGAGGAAACAGACGTCAGACTCTTCGATGGCCTGAAGGGTACGCAGGACTGAGAACTTCTCAATTCCTACTTCTTGTTTACCAGGTTTTCGCATACCGGCGGTGTCGAGGAATTCAATGGCGTGGCCTTTGTATTTGATCGGCAGACGGTTGACGTCGCGGGTTGTGCCAGCGATGTTGGCGACGAGGGCTTGCTGTTTGCCACCGAGGGTGTTGAACAGTTGGCTCTTGCCGACATTTGGGCGACCGATGAGTGATACACGGATGACATCGCTCGGCGCTGCCTCAGTTTTAGCTGGAATCAGATCCGTAATTGTGTCCATTGCTTCCATCAGGCCGACGTTGTGCTCAGCGCTGGTGCGAATAATATCTTTGATGCCGAGGCGCTTGTATTCATCTGTTGGCAAGCTGCCCGCGAGATCGACTTTGTTGATCAGAAGAAGGACTGGCTTTTTGCTGCGCAGTGCTTTCTTAGCTACGAAACGGTCCTGGTCACTGACATATTGAGTGCCATCAACGACGACCATGATCACATCAGCAGCATCAGCCGCCTCTGTAATTTGCTCTTGGATTGAGGCTTCGAAGTCGTCAGCGGCGTCTTTTAGGCCGGCGGTATCAACCAGCCAGAACATGTGGTCATTGTGCATGACTTTACCGAGGACGTTGTCGCGAGTAGTACCTGCCTCTTTGGCCACAATTGCCTGACGGGATCGCACGAAACGATTAAAAAGCGAACTCTTGCCGACGTTCGCTTGACCGATGATTGCAACTGTAGGAAGTTTCGAGGCCATAACAGAGGTAAGTATAACAGAAGTACGGGGGTTTGGCGAGCATGAGCGGGATGAGGTTACTCCTAGAATTATCCAAATGAAAAAACCGGGAAACGCAGTCGCTGGCTTGCGACACGTTTCCCGGCTAGGAGGCTTCTCCTAGGAGTTAGCCCCATACCCCCCAATTGCACTGTGAAGCCCCCAAAAAGCGGTTCCTGCCGACGTGCCGACGAACCAGTTCCCTGAGGGGTTGTAGTAGGCGATTTTGTCGGCTTTGCCATCACCGTCCACGTCAGCAAGGAAGGAATTATCTGGCGGAGGCGTAATGAAGCCCGAGCCGTCGTAGGACCACGAGGTCGGCGTGTATAAGCCCGATCCTGCCGAGATACTGGCATCCCATTCCCCGTTTGAGCCGTGGGTGCCATTCGCGGTGTAGTGGTACACGATGTCGCTTTTGCCGTCACCGTTCACATCGCCCACGAGCTGCTCGTTGCTGTCTAGCCCGTGGCCATAGGACCACTGCCCTGGATAACCAAAGTAGCTACCCGTCGAGAGTGCCACATACCAGCTACCCGACGAAGCGACGTAGATTGCGGCGTCGGCTTTCCCGTCACCATTGAAGTCACCCATCAGCTGGTTGCTGCTACTCACTCCATGGCCCGTGATCCATTGTGTGGGCGGACCCCAGAAACCAGTGCCGGAGGACAAGTCAACGTCCCATTCACCACTACTTGCAGTGAAGAACACGACGTCGGCCTTCCCGTCGCCATTCACGTCAGCTAGGAACCGCTTTGACGAGCCCGAGCCCTCGCTGTATGCCCATTGGACCGGAGCCCAGAAGCCGCTGCCCGATGAAATGCTGACGTCCCAGTAGCCGCCCGTGTTTGAGAAGGCAACAAGATCTGCCTTCCCGTCGCCATTCACGTCCGCTAGGTAGTACTCTCGGTTCATGGATTGCCCGAAAGCCCACGTCTGAATTGTGCCAAACGTGCCGTCGCTTTGCCCAAACGCTACGAAAGCGGTGCCACTGTCTTTGAACATAACCACCGCGTCCGAGAGGCCGTCACCGTTCACGTCTCCCATCATCTTAGTCCCAACGCCAGTACCTGTAGAGGATGTGGCGTCCTTGATGTGTAGGAAGTGGCTTGGCCAGTTGGTACTTCCGGCCGTAATGGTGCGCCACTTGAAAGGTCCGGACGGATAGTTGTCCTCTGAGGTCGTGATCGAGCTTACGGCTCCAGACGTATACGCGACTGATTCCACGTATGCGACGTGCCCTGCGCTCGATGCAAAGCCAGAGTTCGCCTCCCACTGAGCAATAGAGCCAACCGCTGGCGTGCCGTCGACGGTGTAGCCCCATGCTGGGTGGGCAGTTATCACATTATCCCAGTTCTCACCATCGCCCATTGCAACACCAGGACCCGCATCTCCGTTCAATGTGAGCATGTAGCCCACGTAGTTGGTGCAGTTGTGCCCATTGAACGACTTCCAGTACCCTACACCAGGGCCCGACACGTCGTCGGTGTAGTGATTCTCGTAGTCATGGGCGGTGTATGCGGTCGGAGTAGCGGCGGTGCAGTTTGTGAAGCTGTTGTCACTGCACAGTACGGAATCCGCCTGCGCCGGTGCCGCGAAGGCGATTAATCCGACCAAGGCCAGACCAATCACCACGATGATGGCCGTAAGGCGTATGCCTCTTGTCCGTTTGTGCAATATACTCACCCCTTCGAGGTGCTTAGTACGAAACGCTGGTGAATCCCAGTTGATTCGAGGTATCTACCAAGAAAACGCTTCACTTAAGTTTAAGATGTCACGAATAGCCAAGCAAGCATAAGAGGCACTCTTTGAATATACAGCTCCTTGAGCTCTCTTAATCAGGACTTCACAGCCCTTATAACGCTATTGGACTTAGAAGCATGGTGTAGATCGCGTTGCGGTCTTGTGTTTGTATGTCCGTACCTTGATCAGCACACGTAGACTGCCCGCCAGAGACGTAATAATAATAATTCGCGATAGGCTCGTTGTCATTCGCGGGGGCCGTGCTCGCGAATTCATCCTGCTTTGTCTGTGTTCTATCCAGTGAATCGAGTCGAATCACGCTGCCATTCGAGGTCGATCCAGCACATTGTCCGCCAAGATCTTCAACTCGCTGGGTTGTAAATTCGTAGTAGTCCGTTATACCCTTACTATTTGAGGCTGCTGTTAACTTGTAGCTCTTAATGTCTGTCAGACTATCCGGGATCTTAAACTTAACTCCCCAATCCTCCAAGACGAGGTAGCCTTTATTAAGGTCATTGGTTTGATTGTTTGTCTGCGCGGTTGTGGCCTGCGTGGTGTGGTTCTGTGTTGTTTTTGGAGCAATATAGTTACTCCATACTACGTACCCGAGTGCGCCGAGGATAGCGACGGCGAGAATGATGATAACTACAAGAAGGCTGCTGCCGTTTTGTTTGTGGAGATTCTTAAGCATGCCTTAATCATATCAAAACAAAAACTTGATGACAAATAAGACATTTTGCGCAACGAGGCTGCTATTATGGGTTCATGTCTGAGTTAAGTGGAGAATATAAGAAGACCACTATCCTCTTCCCCCTTATGGGGCCCGATGTTATCTTGGGTATGAAAAAGGTAGGTTTCGGTAAGGATTGGTGGAATGGCTTTGGGGGCAAGAAAAAGCCGGGTGAGAAATATGAACAGGCTGCTATTCGCGAGACCGACGAAGAATCTACCCTTCTCGTGAGGAGTCTTGTCCACGTCGCGGATCTTCACTTCTACTTTAATCATGAGCTTGGTGTGGTGAGCAAAGCGTATGTATCGAGAGACTTTACCGGTACACCCACTGAGACCGACGAAATGCGGCCAGAAGTTTTTGCCATCGATCAGCTCCCCTACGATACAATGTGGCCGGCCGATCGTTTCTGGATTCCGGCAGTCTTAGCTTTGCCGGCCGATGCACCACCCCTTGGTTTTATCGTTAACTTTGATGATGATCAAAACTATCGCTCGATTGAAGAGGTTGATCCGATACTTCTTGAATCGAAATTCTAAAGTTTCTTAACTTTCTCGAATTCGCCCGCGGGCAAATCACCTAATGCGTAGTTGCCGAAGTTCGTACGGTGTAGTTTTGTGACTGTGTAACCGAGTGCGGTAAACGTGCGGCGAATCTGGCGGTTACGGCCTTCGCTCATGGTTACGATCCAATCGAGGCCAGAATCCCCTACTTTTTCGAGGGTCAGTTTGCTGTTGCCGTCTTCTAATTCAATCCCATGGTCGTTGATCATCTGGTGATGCAATGGTTCAAGGGCGTGGTCCAGCGAGACTTCGTAGGTTTTTACCTTATAAAACTTGGGATGCGTCATGTGATAGGCGAAATCGCCGTCGTTGGTCAGGAGGATGAGTCCACTGCTGTCTTTATCCAGGCGGCCGACTGGTTTAAGGCGATGATAATTCTTTGGCAACAATGCGTAGATTGTGTCGTTTTCTCCCTGTTGTTTGCGTGATGAGACATAGCCAATTGGCTTGTTTAACATCAGGTAATCAAGGGTGGTATCTTCGCCGAGCGGCTTGCCTTTGACGAGGACTGTGTCGCCTTTTTCATAGCGGCTACCGAGGATAGCTTTAGAAGTATTTAAGAACACGTGACCGTGCTCGATCAGGCTGTCGGCTTCGCGACGAGAAATGCCTAATTGTAAGGCGAGATGTTTATTAAGGCGTTCACTCATAGCTTTAGTATAGCAGGGCTACAGAGACGCACCGGGTGCAGGAGGAATCACTGGTGGAGGTGGAGGGCTGGTTGGTGCACCGGTTGAGGCAGGTGCGACTGGTGTGGTATTGAGTTCTTGGTTCATTTGATCAGCAATATTGTTGATCGGGGTCTGGCCCTCTGGAGTAATCGGATTAATGATGCGATCACCGAGTGAGGCTGGTGCTGGTGACGAGAATGGCGCAGTTGGCTCTGGCAGAATCGCAGGTGGCGTGGCTGGAACTGGCGGCATTGGTGAGAATGCAGGGGCTGGCGCTGGTGTTGGAGCCAGGGGTTCGATTGTTATCGGTGCTGTGGGAGCCGGCGCTGGTGTTGGTTCGGCTGGGATGTTAATAACTGGAGGAGTCATGGTTGGCTCTGGCAAAGAGGCTGGTTGAATAGCTGGGGCTGCAGGCATTGGAGATGGTGCTGGAATCGCAGGTGGCGTTACGGGAGCGGCTGGTGCAGAGGCTGATGGGAAGCTAGGAGCTGGCGCAGCGCCAGGAACACCGTCACCGAGGACGTCGTGGACAGTACGAACGACGTCTTCGATGCCGACTTGGGATTTGACGAGATAACGATTAGCACCGAGCGCTTCACCGCGGGCGCGTTGGTCTTCACTAGAAAGCGCGGTCATCATGATGACTTTAATATCTTTAGTCTCAGTAGTGCTACGGAGGATGTCGAGCATGTCAAAGCCACTGATTTTTGGCATCATGACGTCGCTGACGATCAGATCAGGGCGCTCTTTAATCGCAATAGCGAGGGCTTCTTCCCCATCACCGGCCGACACGATGTCATAGCCTTCGGCTTTAAGACGCACATAATAGATCTCGCGTAGGCTCTTGTCGTCTTCAACTAGTAAAATTTTTGCCATGTTTACCCTTATTCTATCTGATGCTTGTTGTAAATACTATAGTTCTTATGCTTGGGGTTGTCCAGATGGAGGTGGCGCCACTGGTGGTGTCGGTCGTTCGGGGACTCCTGCGGTACCGCGCGCCATGGCCTCCAGTTCACGAACGTGGGCTGCGATCTGTTCGCGGGTCAGGCTTTCGCCCCTAGGAACGGTGGTGGCTGCTTCCACGGCTGTCCCCTCGCCACCTTCAACGCCAGAGACCGTTTCACGCCCAGGCTGCGCCTGGGGTTGCACTACGCTTTGAGTCTCTGTTGTCGAAGGTGTCGAGACGCCAGCCGGCGCACCCAGCGTCGGGATCTCAATGGGCGCAACGGCTGACACGGCGTCAGTCGCGGCTTGTTTGGCTTGGAGGTCTTGGGTCTGTTTGAGTTGTTCGGCGTCACCGCTCGAGATGCGTGGGAGTTCGAGGAAGAAGGTGCTGCCTTGTTTGTGGACGCTTTCGACCCAGATGCGGCCGCCCATGGCTTCGGCCAGGCGGCGTGAGAGATAGAGTCCCAGGCCGGTGCCACCGATTTCTTGGCGGTCGGCGTTATTAATGCGGTAGAACTTTTGGAACAAGTGCGGGATGTCTTCGGCTGGGATGCCGAGGCCAGAGTCTTTGACGCTGACGATGACTTTATCATCCGTGCCGTCGACATTTACCTCAACCTTTCCGGTTGGCGTGTATTTAATGGCATTTTCAATCAGGTTGTCGAGGATTTCGCGGATGTGGTCGTTATCGGCATTCACGAAGTAGACTGGCGCCACAATCTTCTGGCCATTGGCTTGGCCAGGAACAAAGATGAGCTCCAGATTCTTCTCTTTAGCTTTTTGCTGCAGGCCTTCGGTGATGCTGGCGGTAAAGATGCTGAGGTCAACCACCTTTGGATTACTCGCCAGGCGTCCGTCCTCAGTTTTTGAGACATCCAGAAGGTCCTGGAAGAGGCGTCCGAGGTGTTGAGCAGCCTCGTGAGCTTTCATGATAAAGTCACGAGCTTTCTCGTCTATCTGTGCGGTATTCGGGTTCATGGCGAGGCCTAGGTAACCTTCGATCGAGGCGACTGGCGTGCGCATTTCGTGACTGGCGGTGCTGATGAATTCAGCTTGCTCGCGCTCTTCAGCTTTTTCTTTGGTGACGTCGCGGAAAACCGCAATCACACCGCCACCTGATTCGCCGACTGGCGAGACGACAATACCAACAGTTAATTTTTTACCGGATTTCGTCACGACCGTCAGGTTATTGGCGCGCGCTTCTTGATTGGTATTTAAGACTTGGCGGATTGGGTCGTTTGCCGGATTCAATTCGTGATTGTTGGCGTCCAGTAGTTGCAGGACGGATTTGTAGTTGAGCGCCAGCGCGTCTTGTTTACCCCACCCGAGGATCTCTTGGGCAGCCGGGTTGATCAGTTGAATCAAGCTCTGGGCATCAACCGCAATCACGCCATCGCCGATGGCGTTAATGACAATTTCAGATTTGTTGGCAACTTCGGACAGTTTGCTGGCGAGGTTTTTGACGTTCTTGGTTTCCTCATCTTCCTCACCCCTTTTGTGCCAGATAACCAAGCCCAGCCCCATCGGAATGAGTGAGCTAAAGAACACCGTGGCGACCAAGTTAGCCGAGAAATGATGCGTCAGGTATTCGACCGCCACAAAAACCGCTGAGGCGATGAAGATTGGCAACGCTCCCCAGACGGCAAAAATGCCGGCAAAGAACGAAATCAACATCCATAGCGCGATAAATGGCGAGCCAATGCCACCACTCTGGACGATCAAAAGGCCGCTCATAGCCATCAGGAACAAATACGCGGTTAGGGCGAGAACATAGCCAGGTTTATTAGGGGTAACGAAGTAGAGTACCGCGCTGGCGATAGCAGTGGCGCAGGCTGCAACCGCTACCCAGACCGTTATGCCAAAGAGGCCGTCGGCCGTGACGTGCGAGAAAATCGGGATGGCATACAGCGCCACCACCGCGAGAGAAAGCAAAAAAGCCACCTCATAAATACGGCGGTGCCAGAAACGGCTGAGTAATAACGGTGTCATGGATGTGCCCTACCCTTTTTAGGTCAAAGTACTTGTGGTTAGTATAGCATAACGGGGGTAAAGGGAAGAGGAATTATAGGGTGCCGAAATCGCGAAAGTTCCGTGTCACCTGTGTTCTTTACGGCGTGAAGGGCGTCA
>OUNO010000308.1_pt3 | contig 29753 bp, 29 predicted proteins | sample 1779811 | NCBI WGS metagenome assembly OUNO01 (sample SAMEA3914804, study PRJEB12502) | metagenome | biome: forest; material: soil | place: Canada | collected 2010-06-25 | depth 0.3 m
TTCATCGCCCGCTTCCGCGACGGCAAGATCAGCCTGGCCGAGTTCGTTGCCGGGCCCGCCCCGCTGCACACGGAAGAGGATCTGGAAGAAGCGATCCGCGAATTCATGAGCGAGCAAGCAGGGAACGCCGCGCAGCCGCCGAAGCGACGGCCTGCCAAGGCGGCGCCCAAGCGGCGCAAGCAAGGTTAACGGCGGTTGATCGCTGCAGCGGACGCTCTAGCCGAGCTCCAACATGTGCTGAACAGCGGCAAATCCGCGCTCGATCAGCTCATGGAACGCGGCGTTCGCCTTCTTTGCCGTGCCGCCGCGCTCGAGCACGCGGACGGCTTCTTCGCGCGCGCTGCGTACCGTCAGCACGAGCGTGACGGCCATCAGGCGCGCGAGGCCGTCGGGCTTCGGGCCAGCGAGCTCGAGCGCTAGCCCGTCAGCGGCTTCGTCCTCGAGCTCATGGAGGCGCTTTGAGCGCCGGGCTCGCCGCGACGACTCGCCACCAGTCGACCGAGCGAGGGTGGATGCCAGCGAAGGGGTGCTTCTGCTCGCGCAGCTGCTCGAAGAGATGACGGAGCGCAGCGACGGGAGCTTGCCCCCTGGGCCGCTCGCGGAGCGCGACGCGAAAGGGAGCAGTAACAAATCGTCGCTGCGATCGAGCATCAAATCCTGCTTGCGCGCGAAATAGTTGAAGACCGTCATCTTGGAGACGCTCGACGCCGCGGCGATCGTGCTCTGCTTCGTCTCCGAGCAAGAGATCCCGTACGACTATCGCGATGAAGCGCAGCAGCGGCGGATCATCGCGCAGCAGTTCTCGGGGCTCGGCTGGCGGACCGCGGAGCTCTTGGCCGAGATCGAGCGCTCGAACAGCTACGGCGCGTCGCCCACCAGCGCGACGCGCCGCTTCGACGCGGTGCGCTTCGGCCTCGAGGGCCTCTGCCCAAGAACCGAAGAAGCGATCCGAAAGCGGAACGCGGGGGAGATCCAGCCGTTCGAGCCATCGCCTTAAGTCGTGTCTGATTTGGGGGCGATCGCATGTTCGGCACCGCACCTCTCACAACGCCGCGCTGCCTCGCGGCTCGCCGTGCGCGCGGTCATCCCAGCACGGGCAGCTTCGCGAAGTGGCGCTTCAAATGCTCGACTGCGGCGCGTACTTTGGCCGCTTCGGAGGCTTCGAGATTCGGCGTCACGGCCCAGACGGGCAGCGGGGCGAAGCGGTAGTCCGGTAGGAGGCGCACGAGCGCGCCGCGTTCGAGGGCGGGCAAGGTGTCGGCGTAGCTCAGGCGCGCGATGCCGAGGCCCTGCTCGCACATTTGCTGCAGTGACACCTGGTTGTTGCTCGTGATGCGCGCTTCGACGCTCACTTGCTGTGGCTCTCCCGAGCGCGTGTGCATTTCGAACGCGCGCGTCGCAGGCTCTGGCTTACCGTGCATCGCTTGCCGACCGTACGCGATCCATTGATGCGCCGGCAAATCGGCCGGCGCCTGCGGCGTCCCAGTGCGCGCCAGATAATCCGGAGCCGCGCACAGGACGATCTCGAAGTCGCACAGGCGGCGCGCGACCCAGCTCGAATTGGCGAGCTGCCCAACGCGCACGGCGAGATCGATGCGCGCATCGATCAGATCGATCATCGCGTCGTCGACCAGCAAGCGCAGACGGAGCTGTGGGGCTTCGGCCAAGAGCGGCGCCAACGCGGGTGCGAGGTGCGCCGCGAACCCGACCGGAGCCGAGACGCGCAGCTCGCCGCTCGGTGCATCGCGCGCGAGCTGCAGCGACTCGGCCGCCGCGCGCGCCGCTTCCAGCAAGCGCTTGCAGTGCGGGTAGTAGCGCTCGCCCGCTTCGGTCAGCGCGAGCTTGCGCGTCGAGCGATGCAGCAGCGTCACGCCGCCTTGCCGTTCGAGCGCGCGCACGGTCTGGCTGACCGCTGACGGGCTCATGCCGAGGCGCCGCGCGGCCTCGCTCATCGACCCGGCCTCGACCACGGTCGCAAATACGGCCAGCGGCTTGAGGTCGTCCATCTATAAGCCTGGCTTCAAGGTGATGTCGATTAATGGGGCCTGTCCACGCCATTTGGAAGCCCTACGTAGGGATGCGCACCCCCAACGAGAGGACATCCCATGAAAATTGCTCTGATTGGCGCCACCGGTTTCGTCGGCGCGGCCGTGCTCGAAGAGTCGATTGCCCGTGGCCACGCCGTGACCGCCCTGGCTCGCAACCCGAACGCGCTCGCGCCACGCCCGCTGCTCAGCGCGCGCGTGTTGGACGCCTACGACGCGGCTGCGGTCGCGAGCGCCGTTGCTGCTCACGACGCAGTCGTCTCCGCGTTCAACCCCGGTTGGAACGCGCCCGAGCTGTACGCGCAGTTCATGAAGGGCAGTAACGCGATCGTACGTGGGGTGGAGCAAGCCAATGTGAAGCGGTTCGTGATCGTTGGTGGCGCCGGCAGCCTATTCGTGGCACCCGGCGTGCAACTCGTGGACACGCCTGCCTTCATCGAACATGTGCCGGCGAACATCCTGCCCGGTGCCCAAGCCGCTCGCGACGCGCTCACCGAGCTCCGCCGCAATACGACGCTCGATTGGACGTTCGTGAGCCCGCCGGCATTCCTCGCGCCCGGGCCGCGCACCGGCAAGTACCGCGTGGGCGGCGAGCAGCTGCTGATGGCGGGCGAGCAACCCGCCGGCATCTCCGTGGCCGATCTCGCGGTCGCGATCGTCGACGAGCTGGAGAAGCCGCAGCACGTGCGCGCGCGATTCACCGTCGCGAACGTGGAAGCGGCAGGAGCCGCATGACGACGGACGCGCTGCAGCTCGAGGGAACCGCCGAACGCGAACGCCACTTCATGCCTTCGGTGTGGGCGCTCGGGATCGGCGCCTTCGCAATTGGCACGGGTGAGTTCGTGACCATGGGCCTATTGCCCGAGATTGCGCGCGATCTGCGGGTCACGGTGCCCGAAGCCGGGCACGTGATCAGCGCCTATGCGCTGGGCGTGGTGCTCGGCGCGCCGCTCTTGGCTGTCATCACGGCGAAGTGGCCGCGGCGCGGCTTGCTGATCGCGTTGATGGCGCTGTTCGCGGCGGGCAACTTCGCGAGCGCGTTCGCGCCGAGCTATCTGGCTCTGAGCTGCATCCGTTGGCTCACGGGGCTGCCGCACGGGGCGTATTTTGGCGTGGCGGCATTGGTGGCCGCGTCGCTCGCGCCGGCGAATCGGCGCGCGAGCGCGGTCGGCATGGTCATGCTCGGGCTGACCAGCGCGACGTTGTTCGGCGTGCCGCTCGCGGCGTGGCTCGGGCAGCATTGGGGCTGGCGCGCCGCGTTCGTGTTGGTCGGCGTGATCGCGACCCTGACGTGCGTGTCGGTGCGCCGCTTCGTGCCCGAGATGCCGGCAGCAGCGGGCGCAACGCCCCTGCGCGAGCTGAGCGCGCTCGCGCGGCCCCAAGTGTGGCTCACGCTCGGCATTGCCGCGGTCGGCTTTGGCGGCATGTTCGCCGTGTTCAGCTACATCAAGCCGCTGCTCACCGAGGTGACGCACTTGTCGCTCGGCGCGGTGCCGCTGGTGCTCGCGCTCTTCGGTATCGGCATGGTGGTCGGCAATTTGGTTGGCTCGCGCTTGGCCGACAAATCACTGATGGGCACGATTGCCGGCATCTTGGTCTGGGACGCGCTGGTGATGACCGCGGTCGTGTTCACGGCGGCGCACCCGATCGCCATCTGCTGCAACGTGTTCTGCCTCGGGACCATCGTCGCGATCGCGCCCGCGCTGCAGATCCGCTTGATGGACGTGGCAGGCGACGCGCAAACGCTCGCCGCCGCGCTGATGCACTCGGCGTTCAACATCGCCAACGCGCTCGGCGCTTGGCTCGGTGGCCTCACGATCGCGGCGGGCTACGGTTGGACCTCGACCGGTTGGGTCGGGACCTTGCTCGCGCTCGGCGGCATGCTCGTGTTCGGCGCGGCGCTGCTGCAGCAGCGGCGTGGTCTCACGGCGGACCGGGAACCCGCGCGCGGGCGCTGAACGAGCTGCGGCGGCGCGCTGCGAGGTGCAGTGCGCGCCCTGCGATCGCCCCCCCTCAGAGGGTTTGAACGACTTGGAACGGCCAAGTTTCGACGGCGTAGCCGCAGTCTTTTCGGAGCCTGAGCCGATACGAGCCGGCAGGGATGCCGTCGAAGCTGCACGTGAGTGAGGTTTCCGTGGTCGCGTCGTGATCGATGGCGCAGGCGTATTGCAGGCCGGTCGAAGTGACGGCAACGGCGTCGCCCACGCCGGCGAGGTTCTGGCCCGTGACCACCATCGCTTCGTTGGTCGCGATCGTGCTCGAGGCGCTCGTCAGCACGGGTGCTTTGACGACGCTGCTCACGCTGTAAGTGATCTTGCCCGAGAGCGCGCCGGAGGTGCACGTGACCGTCAAGCTCTGCACGCCGGTGGGGGCATCGGCCGGCACGTGGAACGCGAACACGCCGCCGGCGTCGCCATCGGGCAGGCCTACGAGCTCTGCGCCGTACGGTTCAGCGGTGTCGGACACGCCGCAGCACGTGAACTCATTGGATGAGGCCTCGAGCGCGTAGCTCGGTTGAATGATCGCGTCGCGACAGGCGGGGTAGACCGCGCCGTCCGGCAGCGTGAGGCTCGTCACCGTGCCGCTCGGCTCGCAGCTCAGCGCGGCCGCGCCTGCGGCGCCGCCTTCCGTGTTCGATTCGCCCGCAGCGCCGCCTTGCCCTGCGCTCGACTCGCCGCTCGCGCCCGCTTCACTCGGTGCGCCCGCAGCGCCCGAGGTACCGCCGGCGCCGCTCTTGCCGCCCGCGCCTGCGTGATGCGCGCCCCCTTCGCTTTGGGCGCCCGCATCGCCGCCGTCTCCCGCGTCACCCGTTGGCGCGGCCTTCTTTGCGTCGGAAGAGCTACAGCCCACGGCCGAGCACACGCCACACAGCACGAACAACCCGAGAGAGACCACGCGAGAGATCGATGAAGACAAAGCCCTACCTCCTGAAGTGGGCCACGCTAGTCCGCCCTTTGGCGTCCTGAAAAGGGCGATCAATGAATGGCATCGAAAAACCAACCAGCGCGGCCACCGGATCTTGGAAGCGCCTGCCAACGAGGAGGGCCGCGCGCGGCAACAGAGCCAATTTTTGGTGGACGATTGAGGAATTCGCTCGCGGCTTGTAGAGCCTCACGGATCCGGAAGTGCATCCCAAAGATCCTGCAGTAAGTCTTCGCTGCTCGTCCCCTCACTCCATCGAAAGATACTCCGTCGCATCAGCGAGGTAGAACGCGCCATCGCGACTGCAACCGCTGTCACGCTGTGGCGTTTCTGTCGAAACGCGCCAGATTTATGGGCGATTCCGCACCGAGCAGCAATGGAAAGATCGACTGTGATTGGTTCGAGCCGAGATCTTGCGCTAGCACGAGGCTCAACCAGGGAGGTCAAGATGGAGACTCGAAAGCTGTATCGCGGAAGGCTGATTGATCACCTACACCTCGTGACGAGCGAGCTCTCTGCCAGCAAGCGGTTCTACAAGGCCGTACTCGCGGCGCTGGGCATTCCGCTCGGTGGCGAGGGGGACGACTTCTTTTGGGCAGACGAGCTGTTCGTCTCCGACAAGAACAGCAAGGCCGCGCAAGGCAAAGTGACGGGCCGCGTTCACTTTGCGTTTCAGGCGGAGAGCCGCGAACAGGTCGAGAAATTCTTTCGCGCCGGCATCGAGGCTGGCGGCACCTCCAACGGCGACCCCGGCGAACGGCCCTACCACCCGGGCTACTTCGCTGCCTTCTTACTCGACCCCGACGGCAACAACGTCGAAGCCGTGTTCCATGGCGTCGCCAAGCGCTCCGCGCCCGCCATCGAGCTGGAATTCTGAGGCGTCGAACGCGGCACCGAAGGGCGCCGCGGGGTTACCGGAAGAAGCTGCGCATCAAGGAAATCAGCCAGCTCACCGTGAACACGCCGGACAGCGCTTGGCGCTTGTCGATGTGCGGGGCGCGCAGCTTCGACTGAGGATAGAGGCCGAAGATGTTGCGCAGGCGTTGCGCAACGCCGGCGTCGATGCCGCCGCCGAAGCTCAAGCGCGCTCCGCCCTGGGACTTGTGCGCGCTCACCAGGCCGCGCTCGACGTTGCGCCGGCCGCCGCAAAATCATTGATTAGGCTCGGCGGCGCGTAGCCGCGCACGACTTCGGGCTTGCCGCTGCTTATCGAGATGCGGAAATAGCTCTTGGCTTCGTCGGTACCAAAAGAAGAAAAGCGGCACCAAGACAACACCGACGATAGCGAACAATCCGACCTCACCTTTCGCGCGGCGATCCTACACGAACGCGGGGCCCGCGAGCACGGCCGCTTTGGCGCGCCGTGTCCCGCAGCCCAATTCAGCGAGGGTATCGCGCAGTTCTGAACGCGCTGAGCGCACGCAACTCGCCGTTGATGCGGGCCAATCAGCCTACCCGGCAAAGGCGCTGCCCTGCCGCGCTTCAGCTTGGGAAGACGAGAACGCGCTCACGCAGCTCGCCGCTCGAGTGAACGCCGCACCCGCGATGGGCGCACGCATCATCGCGCGTTGACAAAAAGCCGCGCGCGCCGCCACTGACTCGCGCTGCGCGATCGAGCCGCGCGCGTCGTCCCGATGGTTGCGGGAAACGCGCCGAGCAATAGCCATTGCGCTCGGCATTCGGTCGCGCGGCAGGCGAAATACGCCATGGATCTATTCAGTCAGAATTCAGCGACCGAGTCGCTGTAGGAGGTTATGTTCCGCGTCACCACAGAGGAGGGCAGCATGACGTCAAACGTCGATGCACATGTTTCTACAATGCAGCTAGGGGCGGGCACGGATGCGTTCGCGATCGCGTCTCGCATCGTGAGCTTGGTCAGTCGGTTTCGGCGGATGTCGGTCGAGGCGCTGTGCGCGAATCAGTCGTGCCAGCGCTGCGAAGCGCCCCATCTTGCGACCGCTGAGCGCATCATTGCGCGCGGCGAGCGGCTCGAATTCGCGTTGCCTGGATTTCCCGCAAAATCGCCGAATTTACGCAAGGTCCTAGGTATTTTTCCGGATGAAGCGGAGCGCCGCGCTTTGCTGTTTCTGGATGACCTGTGCCGTCAGATCCAGACGATCTACGAGCCGGGTGCACGCGTGCTCATCTGCTCGGACGGCCGCGTGTTCGGCGACTACGTCGGCATCGAAGACGAGCACATCACGGCGTACCAAGATCGACTCGCGGAGATGTTGAGTCCGTTCGAAACGTTATCGGCATTCAATCTCGACGACAAGTGGTCAGGGCTGTCGTTCGACGTGATGCGGGACCTGCTCACCGAGCAGTATGCCGACGGCGAGGAGGAGACTCGTCGCGCCGTCAAAGAAGACGACGACACGCGGCGTTTGTACCTCGGCATGTCGCGCTTCTTGTTCGAAGATCAAAAAGGGCGTTTCGACGAGTCGAATCGCACGCTGCAAAACCGCGCCAAGGAACGCGCCTATGGCGTGATCCGACGCAGTAAGGCTTGGGGAAAGCTGGTTTCCGAACAGTTCCCCGACGCACTGCGGCTCTCGATTCATCCCCAAGCATGCGGTTCGGCAAAAATGGGCATCCGCTTGGGGACCACACCCGACGCGTGGCTCACGCCGTGGCACTCGGCCGCGGTGAAAATCGGAGACGGGTTTCAACTCATGAAGAGGCACGAGGCCGAGGCCGCGGGCGCGCGCGTCGTCCAAGTGCGAGGCGAGAACAGCTACCTGACGTTCGACGACGTCGCTTACTAGCCGGAGAAAATGAGCATGACACAATCGCAGTTCACGAATTCGAATAGCAACGTATCCGCGCAATGGTCGATCAGCGAGACGAAGCCGTACGGCTTGCTGATCGAAGCGAAGGCAAAGAATCTCGCGCTCGACGCGCCTCCAGTCGCGTGGCTGCGCCAGCTGGTCGACGAGCACCTAGTCGTCGTGTTGCGCGGATTCCGCGGCTTCGCTTCCAGCCAAGACTTCGGCCGCTACGCCGAGACTTGGGGCCCTCTTCTGGACTGGAATTTCGGCACGATCTTGGAGGTCAAGGAAGACCCCTCGACGATCGACACGGTATTCGACAGCAGCGGTATTCCCCTGCACTGGGACGCTATGTTCAATCAAGTTTGCCCCAAATACGTGCTGTTCGAAAGCGTGCGTTCGCCACTCCCCGGCGACGGGGGTCGAACGACGTTCTGCAACACGCGACGTGCACTCGAGGTTGCGAGTGCTGCTCAGCTTCGACGTTGGCGACGCACTCGGATCAGTTACTCGGTCGAGCGGCTCGCCCACTACGGGGGCACCGTCACCTCGAACATCGTCGTTCCTCATCCCGAGTTTCCGGAACGCGAAGTGATTCGCTACGGTGAGCCCGAAGAAGCAGGGGTCGCGCTGAAGAACCCGGTGCGGCGCTCTTTCGACGCACCGGACTACGCGAGCGCCGAGGCTGTCGTGACCGAGATGCGCTCGGTGCTCAATGATCCGCACTGCTTTTACGCGCATCCTTGGCAAGACGGCGATCTCCTGCTGTGCGACAACTACACCATCTTGCACGGGCGAGAGCCGTTCAAGAGTCACACCTTCCGCCACTTGCGGCGCGCCCAAGTCCTTGCAACGCCAGCCCATCGGAACACATGGCAGCCGTAGCCATCGATTCGTCGCCCGAGCGTGGCGCGGGCTCGGTGGCAGCCGAGCCAGCGCTCGCGCTACGCTGCGATCTCTGCGGTACTCAGCAGTCCTCGGCAGCGGCGGAGCGGGAGAGCGTTCAATCGAATGTGCGTCGGTGCGCGCACGAGCGCTTCACGGTTTGGCGTTGCTCCGGCTGCGGCTCGCTGCACTCGCTCTCTCCGGAGAACCTGGAGCGCTACTACGAGCTCTACCCGATCTTCGAGCAGCGCATGAACTACGCGATGTGGTGCGCCTTCACCACCCGAGTGCGCTTCCTCAAGCAAGCAGGCGTTCGACCTGGTGCGAGAGTTCTCGATTACGGTTGCGCGCACGGCTTGTTCGTCGAGTTCCTGCGTCGCGCCGGCTATCGCGCGTCCGGCTACGACCCAAACGTCGAGGCATACCTCGGGACCCCGCTCCCGGAGGAGGGGTTCGACGCCATCGTCTCCTACGACGTGATCGAGCACGCCGACGATCCGCGGGCCTTCCTACGGAGGCTGAGCCATCTCGTCACGGGTGGTGGGGTGGTGGTGATCGGAACACCGGACGCATCATCGATCGAGCTTCGAGATCCGGCGAAGTATGCCTTCGAGCTGCACCAGCCTTATCACGTGCACATTCTGTCGGAGCGCGCGCTCCGACGAGCCGCCGGTGAAGCCGGGCTCGACGTGCGTCGTCTCCGACACCGCTTCTGCTTCGATACACCGTTTCCATTCGTCAACACGCAGTTCATTTGGCGTTACGCGCGCGCCTGCGACAACACCCTCGATGCGACGCTGGACATCCCGCGGCTGGATGTGCTCGCGCGCAAGCCGAGTCTGCTCTTGTGGGCATTGCTCGGTTACGCACTTCCGCATCGAGGAAGTCTGGTGATGGCGCTGACAAAGCAACACTCGAGGAAGAGGAGAGAGGTTCGATCATGAAGATCTTGTTCACGACCCATCCCGCAGCGGGGCATTTGCACCCGATGGTTCCCGTTGCCCGTGCCTTGGTTCAGGCCGGGCACGAAGTCGTCTTTGCGACGTCTCGACGTTTCGTGGAGCGTGTGCGCGCGCTGGGCTTCCGCGCGATCGAAGCCGGCTTCGACTGGCTCGAGTCAGAGGGCCCCGTGACCTTTCCCGAGATGGCGACACTCGACTTCCCAGACATCAATCGCTTCTTCATGCAGCAGTTGTTCACCGATCGGCTGGCACGCCCCATGGTGGACGATTTGCTCCGCTTCATCCGGAGTGAGGCGCCCGCGCTGGTCGTTCGTGAAACCTGGGAGTTTGCTGGTGCCATCGCGGCAGAGCGCGCCGGCATCCCGCATGCGGTGATCAGCGCCGGGCTCAACTTCGATATCTGGCGGCACATGGTGATCGAAACAGTGTCGGCACTCCGCTGCGACTACGACCTGCCGCCCGATCCGGAGCTGCGTTTCTTGGAACGCCACCTCGTCTTGGATCACGTTCCGACCAGCCTTCAGTATCCGCAGCTCGCTCAGCCCGCGACGCGACAGGCGGTTGGTAAAGTGTTCTTCGACAGCGACTCCGCAGCTCACGACGCCGCGCTGCGGACGCTCGATGCGCCGCTGGTGTACGTGACCGCAGGCACGGTCTTCAATCGCATGCCCGGCTACTTTCGGACGATCGTCGAGGCCCTCGCCGAAGAGCAGGTGCGTGTGATCGTGACTACCGGGATGAGCGGAGCCGACGCGGCCGACATCGGCGTGCCGAAACTGCCCAGCAACGTGAGTCTGGCGCGCTACATTCCCCAGAGCCAGCTGCTCCAAAGGAGCGCGCTCATGATCTCACACGGGGGCTTCAATACCGTGCTTGGTGCCGTAAACCACGGAGTGCCGTTGATCACCATTCCAATCGCCGCCGACCAAGGTCAAAACGGTTTGCGCACCGCCGCAACGGGCTGCGGCGTCTGCCTTCCCTTTCACGATCGCGTTGCAACCTTCCCGTTGTGTCAGGATTTGGCCGAGGCGCCGCTGTTCTCCGTCGACAGCTTGCGCGACGCAACTCGCCTCGTGCTGCGCGACCAGTCGTTCGCGATCAAGAGCCATGCTTTGCAGCTCGAGGCGTTGGCGATGCCCGGACCGATGGCTGCCGTGCGCGCCATGGAACGGCTGGTCCGTGGCGAGACCCTGCTTCCGAACGATCGCAACCTCACCCCCCCCACTGTCTCCGTTTGAGGATCCAGATGCGCAACTCGCTCCATTCGTTTCAGATGTTTGTATCCCTCGGTGTGCTCTCGTTGCTCACCGGCTGCGCCGACAAAGCGGCACCTGCCGTCAGCACCGAGGAAGCTCCGCTCTTCCAAGGCACTGCGTTGGTCCGCCCCACGGACTTTCGTGAGTGGCAATACGTGAGCACCGGACAGGGCATGAGCTACGCCGGCGGCACGCAACAGCCCGCTACCTTGTTCGACAACGTGTTCGTGCGTCGCTCTGCCTATGAGAGCTTCAAGCAGTCCGGTCTGTGGCCAGAGCAGACCATCTTCGTGTTGGAGCTCCGAAATTCGACCGACCACGGCTCCATCCTCGCCACGGGGCGGTATCAAACCGACGAGCTGCTCGTGGAAGCATCGGTGAAAGACAGCAGCCGGTTCGAAAACTCTTGGGCCTACTTCTCTTTTTATCCCGGCGACGACGGAGCACTACCCACGACGGCCGAGCGCAATCCCGACGCAGCGTGCTTTCACTGCCATCAGACGAATGCGGAAGTCGACTTCACGTTCGGCCAATTCTATCCGACGATCTTTCCCATTGCTCAGCAGCTCGGCACAGTGGTCAACCAACCGGCGAGCGAATGAGCGCGGTCGCCGATTCGTCGGGGAATGATCTCGGCGCGCCGTGCTGCGCCGAGATCGCGAGGGCGAAAGGCGTCCTCTTCGACTTGGACGGCACGCTCGTCGACACTCTGGATAGCTTGTGGCGCGCTGGCAACGCCGTCTTGGACCGAATGGAACTAGGCACTCGTTCTCGACACAGCTATCGACGCGCCGTCGGGTACGGTACGACGCGTATGTTCGAGACGCTGTTGACGGAGGGGAATCAGGAACCGTCGGCGGCGCTGCTCGAAGCGTGTACTCGGGCCATGGTTGCCCTCTACCCCGAGTACTGGCCGCGCTTCGCGCTGGCCTTCGAGGGGCTGGCGGAGTTGGTCGCGTTGCTCGCGCAGCGCGGCGTTCGCATGGGCGTGGTCAGCAATCGTGAGCAGGCGACCGTCAGCGCCATGCTCGATCGCTTCTTCCCAGCGCAGCGCTGGCAGGTGGTGCTTGGCGCTGGCAAGTTTCCGAACAAGCCTGATCCGGAAGGCTGCTCGTACGCGGCGCAGTGCCTCGGCATGCAGCCTCGAGAGGTCGTGTTGGTGGGTGACACGGAAGTCGACATTCTGGCCGCTCGCAATGCCGGCATGATAGCGGCCGCGGTGAGTTGGGGGTTTCGCGATGGCGCCACGCTGCGGGCCGCTGCTCCGTCGGCTATCGCCGAAAGCCCTTGGGAGCTCGCGGCGCTGTTCGGTCTACCCAATGCCGCGCGACCGACCTGTCAGCGTGACAGGTAGAATCGATCTCGATATGCAGACGGCGTGAGCCCGACGCGCTCCTTGAACAAGCGCCGAAATGCCGAGATGTCACGATAGCCAACGCTCCACACCACGCTCTCGACCGATTGATCGGTCGTCGCCAACAACACGCATGCCTGCTGAATCCGAAGTCGTTGCAAGTAAGCGCCGGGCGCGAGGCTGGTCGCCGCCAAGAACCGCCGCTGGAACGTCCTAGCGCCGAGGCCCACCTCGCGCGATAGCGCATCGAGATCGACTGGCTCATGATGATGCTCGAGCAACCAGCGCTGTGCCTTTTCGATGGGGGCGTCCCCGTGCTTCACGGTGGGCGCGAAAATTCGATAGTAGCGCTGCTCGCGCTGCGCCGTATCCAACAAGAAGTACCCGCTCAAACGCATGGCCAGCTCTGGAGAGCCGAGCCGACTGACCAGATGGACCGCCAAATCTACCCAAGCGGTGACGCCTCCCGCCGTCACCACGTCACCGTCGATCAGCAATGCTTGCTCTTCGTCGACTCGCACCCCCTGGAAGCGGCGTCGAAAAGCGTCGGCCAAAAGCCAGTGCGTGGTCACGGTCCGACCGTTCAACAGGCCGGACTCCGCAAGGACGTACGCGCCGACGCAGGCCGATGCCAAGAGCGCGCCCTCACCCGCAGCGTTGGCAAGCCACGCCTTCAGCTCGGGGCAGGCGACGTCGGACGCTGGCTCGTTCGAGCCGGGCGGCACGACGACGACGTGCGGGGTGGAATCGGTTTCGCTGACGAGCTGGATCTGATCGGGGAGCGAAACTCGTGCGCGCGAGTCGAGCCAGCAACGCAGCGAAAACGATGCGCCCTCCGCGTCGCTCCACGCATTGGCAGCCTGGAAGAACTCGACCAAGCCGTGCAGCGCCGAAGCCAAGACGCCCGGATACACGACCAAGACAACTCGTACTTCGTTCGTCATCTGGTGGCGACTGTCACCCCTACAATGTCTCCCGCGGCACTCCTCCATACCAAGGATCGCTCGTAGAGTCGCTCGCGTGGGAGCGTGGTCCCCAGTCACCAACGAGAAAACCGCATGAAAAAAGCGCTGATCGTGATCGACATTCAGGCCGAATACTTTCCCGGAGGCAAAGTGCCGCTTCACGAACCCGAGGCGGCGGCGAAGAACGCCGCCTGGCTCCTCGCAGAGTGTCGTGAGCAGGGTGTGGCAATCGTGCACGTGCGGCACACGATGCCGGTCGAGCGTGGAGTGCCCTTCTTGTTGGAAGGCACGCCCGGCCACGAGATCCATCCGTCCGTCCGTCCGGTAACCAACGAGGCCGTGATTAGCAAGCGCTTTCCCAACGCGTTTCGCGAAACCAATCTGCTCGCGACGCTGCGTGCGCTCGAAGTCAATCAACTCATCCTGTGCGGGATGATGACCCATATGTGTGTCGACTTCAGCGCCAAGGAAGCCTTCGATCTCGGCTTCGCCGTCACCGTCGTCGGCGACGCGACGGCGACCTGCGCGCTGCCGTTCGGCGACACCGTGATCCCCGCGGACGTCGTACGCGACGCAAACCTTGCAGCACTGCATGGTATCGTCGCCAACGTAGTCACGACCAAACAGGCCGTGAATGAGCTGCGTGGGGGCGCGGCGGCTCGAGCGAGCTAGCGCAGAGGCCTCAAGCAGGTCGCGAAGGGAGCTGTATGGCAGAGGATCGAACAGCGGGGGGTGGCACGAATTGCAGCCTCGAATCGCCCGCGATACGCCGAATCGAGCGCGGGGATGTGTGGAGTTGGAACATTCAGGGGCGTGGAGGAGAGGCAGACGTAGAGGGGCGGCCGACCTTCGTCGATTCTTGGGGAAGCGCGTGCGCGCGCGTCGTGTCTGCGCTGCCCAGCGTGGGCCCCTCGCGCGCCCGGCGCATCCGGGTGATCGACGGCGATACTTGTGAGCCGGTTTCGGCCGTACCAGGCCACGTGGAGACGCTCACCACGATCGTGACTTCGCGGCTGACGGCGCGATTGCTCGCGGTGCCTTGGGGCGATCGACTGCGCCTCATGCCGCCCCCCGAGCAGCCCGTCACGATCGAACAGGCGTGCCAGCTGCTACTGAGCCAGTCCCTGGTCACCAACGACTCTTCCGGATCGGTCCGCATCTCGCGTGAGCTGACGCTCGATTCCGAGCAAGGCCTGCTGATCTCCGGCGCGGCACGCTTGCAGCTCGCCAACGGTGAAGTCCGGCTGCTCCGCTACTTGCTCGATCGCCACAAACAGTGGTGCTCGATCACCAAGATTTGTTCGGAGGCGTTCGCGCGCACGGACCTGGCGGCGCACAAGCTGGTCTGGAAGTACGCCTCCGTGCTGCGCAAGAAGCTGGTCACCGAGCACGCGATCCTGCAAAATTCGCGGCGGCTCGGCTACCGTATCGTTACCGACAGCGCGGGCGACTGAGCGATAGGAGCATTGCGCTTCAGGCGCAGGAAGTGCTTCTCGATCAACTCGTAGATCAGGGCAGCGGCGCCCATCACCAAGGCCATTTCAGTCACCGCTAGTGCCAGGGTGGCGGGCAGGGAGAGATGGGCGCGCGTGACTCGCTTCCAAACCGACATCGCGAACGGCCAATGGATCAGGTAGGCCGAGTAGGAATATTTACCGCACGCCACCAGCCAGCGGCGAGTGAGCAGGCGGCGAGCGAAGCTGCCACTTGCCGCCAGCACGAGCCACGAGAACGTGAGTGCGAGGCCGGTGAAGCCCACGACCTGTACCAGCGGTTCGTCGAAGGGCAGGCCGCGGCTCACTACGAGTGTTCCGCCAGCGAGGAACAACCCCAAGCAGCCCACGGCTTTCACGACGCGAGGTTCGACCAGCGCGGCGAATGCACCGCACAAGAGCGCGTCCATCCTGAAGCAGGTCGCCCGATATAGAAATTGTGGTGGCAGCGAATGGCTCACGCACAGCAGTCGAAGGACGAAAGCGAGCGCCGAGAGCCCGACACACCATTTGACGAGCGCGGGAGGCCTGAGCCAAATCACGGCGATGGGCCACAAGAAGTAGAATTGCTCCTCGACCGAGAGCGACCAGAGGTGCGAGCGAATCGAGTAGATCTCGGAGTCGTGCCAGGGCTGGAGCCAGTTGCAGTAGTAGAGCCAATAGCTCGGCCCGGGTGTCATATCCAAGACGGCACAGGCGACCAAGAACAGATAATAGGCAGGGAAGATGCGAAGCGCTCGATTGCGCCAGAACGAGAGCAGCCGCGCCGCGTCGCTGCCGCGGTACTCCGTCAGCCGCCGCGTGATGAGGAACCCGGAAAGAGCGAAGAACAAGTCGACTCCTATCCAACCCGCAGAGAGCACTTTGCTCGCGATTGTCGGACCTGCGGCCTGAAAGGGACCCGTAAAATGAGCGCACATCACCGCGAGCACGGCGATTCCGCGTAAGCCGTCGAGTGACGCATTTCGATTCTCGGTCATTGCTGTCCTCCCTCGCGCGATCTGAAAGGTTCCACTCGTATACCGAATGCCACGCTTCGATTCGCTGAATAGTCGCTGAATAAGCGACCCGAGTCAGCGCATGGCGCCATCTTGCGCTACAGCTGGCCGCATGTCGGAACAGCGCGGCGACGAAGCGATGCGTCAACCAGGAGAACTGTTGTCGGCCCGCACGCGGCAGTCCTTGAGCGGTGGCGAAAGTTGGACCCGGCGCATGTTCAACGCGGCCGGGGAGCTACGCGCTCGGGGCCGTACGGTGTTCGATCTTTCGCTCGGCAATCCAGATCTCGAACCGCCGGCGGTGTGGAACGAATCACTCGTCGCGCTGCTGAGAAACGCACCGGCGGGGCAGCATCGCTACATGAATAGCCGTGGCATCGCCAGCGTGCGGCAGTTCATCGCGCGTCGCGAGAGCGCGCGCTACGGTTTGCCATTCGAGCTCGACGACGTGACGATGACGGTCGGCGCGGCCGGCGCGCTGAACGTCGTATTCCGTACCTTGCTGGACCCAGGTGACGAGGTGCTCACGCCTGCGCCGTACTTCACCGAATATCGCAACTACGCGGCGAACAACGACGCCCGATTGATCACGGCCCCCACGAGCGCCGACTTTTCTCTGGATGTGGACGCGTTGCTCTCCAAGATCAGCGAGCGTACACGCATCTTGCTGCTCAATTCGCCCAACAATCCGAGTGGCGCCGTGTACGACGCCGCGTCGCTAGCCGCGTTGGCGCGGGGGCTCGAACGACTCGCCTCGCCGCGTCTCTTCGTGGTCGAGGACACGCCCTACCGAGATCTGATGCACGACGGCAGCGCTGCGCCCTCGCTGCTCGGCCAATTTCCCGCGACGCTGCTCATTGGCAGCCATTCGAAGGACCTCGGTTTGGCGGGAGAACGCATCGGCTATTTGCTGAGCTCACCCGAGATCGTCGAGCGCCGGGCACTGCACCAAGCCTTCGAGCATTGGCAGCGAACGCTCGGCTTCGTCAACGCGCCCGCGCTCATGCAGCGCTCGCTGGAGGCAACGCTCGGCAAGCCGGGTGCCACCGTCGACGTCGCCAGCTACGCACGCCGCTGCCAGTGGGTTGCTGGCCAGCTCGCTGAGCTCGGTTTCGTGCTGCCTCGCCCCCGCGCGGGTTTCTTCCTGTTCGCGCGTCTGCCCGACTCGTTCGTCCCGGCGCCGGGCTTCGAGAGTCGCGACGTCGCGTTCTGTACCGAGCTCGCACGCGAGGCGTGCCTCGCCGTGCCGGGCGTCGCGTTCGGGTGTGCCGACCATGTGAGGCTCGCCCTGTGTGGAAGTGACGAAACGTTGGCCGGCGCGCTTGCCGCGTTCCGAACCGTGCTCCGAAGCCGCTGACGAGTCGCGGCGCAGGCTGCTCATGCACGAATCGAACAAGACGGGCGAGGTACAAGCGATCGTACTCGGTGCTGGGCCGGCAGGTTACGTGTGCGCCATTCGCCTGGCACAACTCGGCGTGAAAGCCGTTTGCGTCGAAGAAGCGCAGGTCGGCGGCGTTTGCTTGAACTGGGGCTGCGTCCCCTCGAAAGCCCTGATCGCCAACGCGCACTTCTACGAGCAAGCGCAACGAATGCCCGATCATGGCGTCTCCGTCGGCTCACTCTCCGTAGACGTTCCGCGGATGCAAAGCTGGAAGTCGGCCATCGTGGAACGACTCACGTCCAGCATCCGAGGGCTGCTGCAGAGCAATGGGGTCGGCTTGGTCGAGGGTCGAGCTCGGCTCGTCGATCGGCGAACCGTCGAGGTGACGAGCCCCGACGGTAGCCGAGCTGTGCTGCGCGCCACGAAGGCGATCGTACTCGCGTCAGGCTCCGAGACCGCGGCTCTCCCGGGGTTCGACTTCGATCGCAGCCGAATCATCGGTGCGCGCGAGGCAGTGAGCTTGAACCACGTTCCTCGGCGCTTGCTCGTCGTGGGCGGCGGGGTGATCGGGCTCGAGCTCGGCATGGCCTACCAGGCCTTTGGCTCACAGCTGACCGTGGTCGAGCTGAGCGATCGGCTCTTGCCCGGTGTCGATGCCGATTGCGTACGCGTGGTAGAGCGAGCCGTGCTCAAAGGCGGAGGCACCGTGCATGTCGGGACACGTGCTGTCGCACACGAGCGCAACGCCGGCGCTGGCCTCACCGTCACCCTGAGCACGGCTTCGCGTGAGGAGCGGGTGGAGTGTGATGTCGTCTTGGTGGCGGTTGGAATGCGCGCGCGTTCTCGGGGGATTGGTCTGGAAGCGTTGGGCGTGGAGATCGACGAAGCAGGCTTCGTGTCGACCGATCAGCGTTGCGAAACGAACGTCCCGGGCGTCTACGCCATCGGTGACGTCAGCGGCGCGCCAATGCTCGCCCACAAGGCTTCCAAGGAGGGAGAGACGTGCGCCGAGGTGATCGCCGGTCGCGGCGTGTCCAAGGCGCGCTGTGCAATCCCCAACGTCGTCTTTACTCGCCCTGAGGTTGCCTGGGTGGGAGTGAGCGAGCTGCAAGCCAAAGAGCGAGGCGTCGCGGTCAAGGTCGGGCGTTTTCCGTTCTCCGTCCTCGGGCGCGCGCTCAGTATTGGCGAACCGGAAGGGTTCGTGAAGGTGATCACCGAGGTTCGTTCAGGTCGTATCCTGGGCGTTCAGATCGTGGGCCCCTCGGCCAGCGATCTCATCAGTGAAGCCGCGCTCGCGCTGCAGACCGAGTCGACTGCCGAAGACATGGCGCTCTCGATTCACCCTCACCCAACCTTGGCCGAGGCGTTGATGGAGGCCAGCGCTGCCTCCATCGGCCAAGCGATTCACGTGCTGAACCGTCGCTGAGACCAGCGCCGGGAGTGCTCTCAGAACACGAACAGTCGCGTTTCGAGCCGGTTGTTGCTGCGATTGGTGTCGGGCAAGCGGTTCACATCGTCGACCCAGGCGGAGATGGCGTGGTTGCCGGTGGTGACGACCCAGGTCGACGAACCCGAGGGGCCGGAGTTGGCGGTGACGGTGCGTGAAGCGCCGGGGGCGAGCGTAGCGTTGTTCGTGTCCGACCAGCTGACGATGTTGCCGTCGACGTCGAAGCGCACGCCGATGATGACACCGGCTTGAGTCGCGACCGTGCCGCGATTGCTGACCGTGGCGGAGAAGGTGACCGGGACCCCGCTGGATGTTTGCACCGGCGACCAGCTGATGTTGGAGATCGTCAAGTCGACGCCTACCGAGAGCGGAGCGGTGAGCTTGTTGTCGTTCTCGTTACCTTCGGCGATGCGATTCACGTCATCGACCCAGGCTTCGACAGTGTGGGCACCGTTGCTCGCGGACCACGTGCTGCTGCCGGAGGGGCCGCTGTTGGCGGTGAGTGTCAGCGTTTGCCCGGGAGCGAGCGCTTGGGTGTTGGTGTCCGACCAAGAAACGTTCGTGCCGTCGATCCGGAAGGCCACGCCGTTGATGGCACCCGCAGGCTTGGTCGCGCTGCCCAGATTGGCGATCGTCGCTGAGAACAGCACGCTCTGGCCCGGAGCGGGGTTCGGCGGCGACCAGCTCAGCTTCGTGACCACGAGGTTCGTTTGACTCGGAGCGCAGAGCAGCACGCCCAGATCATTGGCGCGGCGCGTGAGCTCGGCGGGGCGGCGCAGCGGTTGCGTCGGGTCGCCCTCGGTCATGAACTTGGACAGGCGACCCGTGCCGTCTGCACCGGGCGCGTTGATGGGGCTCACTTGGTAGAACGGAATATCGCTCAGCAGCTTGTTCTCGTTGTGGCAGCCATTGCAGGTCAGCATGCCGAAGTTGTCGATGGCGACCGAGGTGCGCTGGTCTTCCGTGAACGAGAGTGACCAACGATCGGCGTTGCGGTCGAAGGCGGTACTGGTCATTTGCGACTTGCCGCCGCCGAACAGGATGTTCTCGAACACGTCCGGCAGCTTGACGGACAAAAAGCTCAGATCATTTGCGGCGAGCGCGGGCGTCTGATTGATGAAATCACGCATCGGCTGCGAGCGATTGAAGGCGTCGTGATTCGGCGAGCTTTCGCTGATCGCGGGCGCCAAATTGCCCGTGCCATCGAGCCGAAATTCGCGCAGCTGCCAGTGGCCGGCGCCGCCGGCGGGACCGACCAGCGCGACCTCGTTGCTGCGGACGCGCAGGAGGGCACTACCATTGATGTTCCCGGGCACGGCGTTGCGCACGGTGAATACGTCCGTGATCTCTTGCAGCTTGCTGGCGAACGCTGCGCTCTGGGTGGCGGGGTCGAGCGCGTCGAGCTCGTGGAGCTTGGCGGCCCACTTGCTGGGCGTGTCGAGCGGGGCCTTGAGCGGCAACGCATACTCGATGATCAGAGACATCGCGTTCGAGCCGCCGCCCGGAACTCGCAAGGCATAGATCAAGCGACCCTCGCCCGCCGAGCTGGTCGAGCGCAGATCGATGCGGTTGGCGATGCCGATCAGATCGAACGGGGCATTGGCCAGGTTGAACGTGCGTGGCGAGCTGCCCGGAGTCTGGAACTGATCGAGCAGCACTTGCTGTGCGGTGGGTCGGGCGTCGAGCAACTCGCCGTTCACGAATTGGGGGCTGAGCCAGGACTCGAAGATCCCCCGCAAGAGTGGGTCTGTTGCGGCGGGCAAGGCCGAGGGGGCCATGTTCTCGATCTGGCGGCGGAACGACCACACGCCGTCCGTCGTATTCGAGCTACGCACTGGATCGTTCACGATGCTCGGATGAACGATCAACGACGAGCGCAACGGCTGGACGACCGCACCGCAGCCGCCGACGCTGAGCGCCTCGACGCTCAGCTGTGCCGCGCGTTCAGCTCCGGAGTCCGCCTCGCCCGCGGGCGCCGAGCAGCCCGCCAAGAGTGCGAAGCCGAGCGCGCTGCCAAGAACCAGCGCGCCGCTCTGCGACGCACGAAACCCGACGCCAAACCCACGACTGGTGAACATCCCAACCTCTTCGATTGCGGCTATCACGCCCGACGCGCGCCCGCTTCGCACTCAATAAGCGATCGAGATTCGATTAGTCAATCACGATGGCCAATGGCGACGACGAAGCGCGCGGTAAAAAATCAAATCTAACTCGCGGGTTTCGCCACTCGCGACATTCAACGGTCACGCGACGACGTAGCGCAAGCTGACGAGACCGCTCTCCAGTTTTCGAAGGTCTCGCAGCTCGAGCTGTCGGCGGCGCTCCGAGCTCGCGAAGAGCGAAGTGCCTTGACCAACGATCATGGGGTGAACGCTGAGCGTGAGCTCGTCGACGAGCCCGGCGTCGAGCAAACTGGACACGATGCGAGCACCGCCGACCAAGTAGATGTCCTTGCCCGGTACTCGTTTGAGCGCCGCAATGTCCTCGAGACTGCGAAGAAAGCTGGTCTTTGGCCACAGAGCAGCGCTGAGCGTGCTGGAGAGCACGTAGTGCGGGGTCCGCGCGGCGAAGCACGCGTACTCGACCTCGGCGGGCGCGGGCAGCTTGCCGGTCATCGGCAATGGCTGATCCGGGGCAGTTTGAATCGCGCTCCAATACTGTTCGTAGCCGGGATACATGTGCGCCCCGAGCAAGCAGGCATCGACGCGCGGTGTGACGTCGTAGTGATCGGACCATTCTTCGACCCAATCGGCGTAACCGTCGGCGCCGGTCACTTTGCCATCCAGCGAGATCTGCATTCCAGCGAGTAATTTGCGCATGTGAGCTCCTTCGACTCACTGTTTAGCGCTGCGCGTTTTTTGGTGTGAGTAACAACGCTGTCGCGAATTCCGTCAGCGGACGACGCAGTGCGTGGGGTCGGGACGGCCAGAGTGAAGCGGTTGCTCGTCATTGGTGGCGCCGGCAGCCGATTCGTGGCACCGGGCGTCCAGCTCGTGGACACGCAGGCCTTCACCGATACTCGCATGACCAGCGCCGCCGCCCACATGGACGCGAGCGCGGAGAGAGAACGCCACTTCTGGCCCGCGGTCTGGGCGCTGGGCGTCGGCTCGTTCGCGATCGGCACGGGTGAGTTCGCGATCATGGGAGGCTTCGCGCACGGACTGCGATTGCGCCCTGAGCGTCAGTCTCGCGGTTTGCGCGCGATCTCGCGCTGAAAATCCTCGCCATACCGCGACAAGCTCGTGGCCAGTAGCGCTTCGGACGTGGGCTCTGTAAACGTTTCTCCCTCATCGAAGATGGCGTCGAACAGCTGCCCGTTTTCGATGAAGTAAGTATGAAAGTAGCGGCCGCCGCCGATCTGCAATCGTTGGCCCGTTGCGAGCACGCGGAGCACGTCTGCAAGCGTCGGCACTGGGCCGGATGGCGGCGGCAGAGGAGGCGCTGCGGCTCCTTGCTGAAGCTGCTCGGAGATCGCATTGACGGCCCACGCAGGAAGCTCGGCGAGCTGTGCGGGCCTTTCGAGATCGAGCGCCTGCATTTCGCCCAACACCCAAACCACGACTTTGACGCTCGCATCTTCCTGGAAAACGCCGACTGTGGCTTCGCCCGCGCGTAGCCATGCTTCACTCGGCACCGGAGTGCCCGGGAAACTCACCTCGGCGCCCTGGCTCGTGGCGTGCTCGAGCAACGGCGCCAGCACGACGATCGCATCCGCCATCGTCACACACTCCCCGTGCCGCGTACGGAACGAGGCCAACGCCACGTCGAACGCCAGACGCAACGCCGGCAGCTCGCCCTCCGTGTACGCCGCCCCCACCCACGTATCGGGCAACGACAGCGCGATTGAACCACTATGATCGCGCAACAACGCGAGGTGAGTGCTTCCGAATACGACCGCCACCACTGGCCATTCGCCCTCGGAGAGCACGCGCAGCGCCGCACCCGCGCCGAAGACCCAGTGCGCGACGCGAGCGGCAGTGAGCGTCATGGGCCAGGAGACTAGCGCTGACCTCACCGAATTCCAACGCGCCGGAGTGCGCACTCCCCTGATGTGGCCTCGGACCCGCCCGCGCGCAGCACGGCGCTTCTTTACGCTCGGCGTGGGCGCGTGTTGCGACGGCGTGGGCGCGTGTTGCGACGGCGTGGGCGTACTGCGACGGCGTGGGGGCGCGCTGCGACGGCGTGGGCGTGCGTTACACCACGGGCAGGCGTGGCTGCATGGGCGCGATTGGCCGCGCTGAGGCACCTCACGCGGGACTACGCTGAACTGCGCGCCCGTTCCTGAGTGGCCCCCAACCAAAGCCGCCCGAGCGCGCGACGCGTCTCGCGACAAGGCCTCAAGGATTCGGATCAGTGCAGTGGCACCTCGTTGTGGCGAATCAGGCCGTGACGCTTCCAGCCGACGCGAAGCAACCACGTGCTCGCTGTGACGAACGGGCCCGCATGCGCGGGACTTGCGCGTGAAGACACGAAGCCGTCGAACGCGGCGGCCGACGAGAGCGGGTCGAGCGCTGTGCGTGGCACGCGCGAGTGTTTGGCGTGATTCTGCAATACGTAGACGAGCGCGTTGCGCACTTGGCGCGGCGACGTGAGCTCGTTGCCGTGCCAACGGTCCGCCCAGAAGCGACCACGGCGAAACAGCAGCCGATTGACCTGCCGTGCGAGGCGTACGGCGAGGCCACGCATGCCCGAAGAGAGCGCTCGGGCGCTGTGCGCTTCGACCAGAAGATGCAAGTGGTTGGCCTGCACCGAATGGTGAACGATCCGAAAATCAGCGCGATTCGAGGCACGCAGCGCGCCCAACACCGTGGGCGCGACGAACTGGCTACGCAGCGAACGCAACTGTGCGCGCAATGTGACGTGCACCGGATGCGCCGCGCGATGCACGGGGCGCGAACGATGCGGCGTATGCCGCAGTCCCGCGCGCCGCGGCTTCCGACCCGCGCCCGCGCGCGCACCACCGCGCGTTTTCACGATCGGAAAATCGAACGCCAACTGCTTCGTACGCATCGCTATCCCCACTCTCTTCATAGCGTGGAATGCGGAGAGTGCCAGTGCGTGAGTCGTGATTTTTTAAAACACGATGGCTCGATTTGATTGGGCTGAGTTGTCGCTCGCGTCGAGGCGCGTTCGGATCCATGCGCGCTGCTTCGCATCTTGGCCGTCGCGCCCGCTTTTTTGATTGGGCCGAATTGGTTCTCGGGCGCCTCGCAGCGTTTGGCTGGACGCCCTGCGGCGGGTGCAGGCAATGCGCGGCGGCCGTGCTCGCGCGATTTGATTCGGGCTGAGTTTGTTTTGGACGGCCGCCTTGCGGGCGGGCGTGAATCGAGGCGCGCGACGTCGAGGGAGCGTTGCGGTGCGTTCGCGGTAGGGGGCGGCGCGTGCTTGCTTTGCGGCGCGCGTGCTGCCCTCTACTGCGTCCAGGTCCCCGCGCCGATGTCGAGCTTCCAGGTGGCGTGGTAGGTGGGCATCGAGATTTTGATGCCGCTGAGCACGAGTGGTTGGAAGACGAAGGTGGCTAGGTTGTTGTGTTTGCCGGGGGCGGTGGTGTCGAGGTTGCCGTCCCAGTGGTCGCCCCAATAGACGTACGTGGTGCCGTTGCAGCCGGTGACTGCTTGTACCCAGGTGCTCTGTGTGAGCCAGGTGCGTTGGTCAGAAAGGTCGTTGCTCGCGTCGCTGACGGGGGCGACGAAGCCTTGGTATGTCCAGGGGCCGGTGATTGTGGGCGCGGTGGAGTAGAAGTTGTTGTTGGCGCGCCAACCTGTCTTGTAGCTACCGATCCAGTAGTACGTGCTGCCGGCTTTGAACACGGTGGGTGATTCAGAGCCGCCGGAATCGCCGTTCACGGCCGAGTAGGTCTTGTCCGAGACCCAGCTGTGGCAATCGGCGGCGAGTGTGTACACGTGGCCGCTTTCGGTCATCACGTAAGCATTTGCGCCGTCGGTGATTGCGGTCATGTCGCTGTGGGCAGCGATCGCGCCGCTCGCATTTTTCAGCGCTCCTTTGTACGAGTATTTCCCGTTCACGGTCGGCGACGTTGCATACACGACTTCTTTGTCCGTTTGATAGTCTTCGGATGCCGCGTGCGCGTAGAGGACGAACTCACCACTGCTCGGGCACTCGATGATGTGCGGGCGCTCGCCTTTGCGTTTGGGACCGAGCTCGCCGCTGGCTTGTTGCGGCAAGATGATGCCCTCGTTCTTCCAGGTTGCGAGATCCTTGGAGGAGTACATCGAGAAGCCGTTGAAATCGTTGTCGGTGGTCGTGGGCGAGAAGTACTCACCATGCAGGTAGAACGTGTCAGCCACGCGGATGATGCCGCCGCCGTGTGCGTCGACGCGCTGACCTTCGGTGTCGAGGAAGTTGATGCCCGTGGTGAGCGCGCCGCTCAGCGTGCCGATGGGCCCGGCACACGCAGTGCCGCCCGCGCCGCCGCCGCTCTGTCCGCCCGCGCCCGCGCTCGCTCCAGCGCCTAGACTGCCGCTGTTGGCGCCCGCGCCGCCCGTACCCGCGCCACCGCCGCCGGGCTGCGCGCCGCCTGCGGGGGTGTCTCCGCCACCAGCGCCGGCACCCGCGAGCGATGCGCCGTTGCCCGACGTGCCAGCTCCGCCGCTACCATTCGGTGCGCCGCCCGTACCATTCGGCGCACCCCCGTTCGCCGCCCCCGCCGTGCTGGCGCTCGGAGAACCCCCTTGATTACCAGCGGACGCCGGGCCCCCATCACCGCATGCAAGCGCCAGAAGCAAGGAAGAGCCAGCCAGCGCGCCGCGCGAGAGTGACCGCATGACCCGTTCAAGGGTCGCAGATCGACGAAGCTTGGAAGGATCCTGCTTGAAGATGCACCGAGACCGACAATGAAAATCGTCTTTCTGATCTTCGTCTGGGGTCCCGCGCTGCTGGGCTTCTCTCTCGGCTGGCTGCTCCGTCACCCGACGGATTGGAGCGGTCCCGCACTGCTGGCGCCGATCGGAGCCCTGCTCACCTTCTTGACCTACAGCTGGGGCATGCGCCGCTTGCCCACGACTTCGCCGAACATGCGCCCGCTGTTTGTGGGCGGAATGATCGCAGGCGCGCTCTTGGGCGTCGTGCTCTTCGGCATGTTGGCGTTTGGTATCATCGGCTAGCCGGGCGCATCCTCCGTAGCTCTCACAGGCGTTCCTTTTGCCGGATCTGCCGATCGGCGATGCCTATCAGCTGCACGCGAGTTTGTTCGAGAAGCTGCTCAAGCTCGACTCGAAGCTGCAAGTTTACCCCGCGGTGAGCTCGAGCTGCGCGCAAATAAAGAGCTCCCGGACCCGACGGCGCGCATCCTGGTCTATTGCCAATTCGGCAAGATTTCGACGCTCGCCGCGCAGACGCTACGCGTGCTCGGCTACACGCGCGCGGTTGCGCTCGACGGCGGCTTCGAGGCCTGGACACAGGCCGACTACCCCGTGGTCAGCACTGGCTGAGCGCCTCGTGCGCACTGCTTCAGCGCTCAGTAGAAGCCGATCTCGTCGACCCAGACGTCGAACTCGCTGCCGACCTTCACGGAGAAGGCGACGCCGAGCAGCGCTTTCGGATCGAACGCGCCTGCGCTGGAGGCGAGCTGCTGCACCATCGCGAACGGAACCGCGTGCTCGGCCCAATCCTCCGTGGGTACGATGTCGAGCCCGAAGGAATCATTACAGCTCGAGGTGCAGCTGCCGCCTTCGGTGGTTGGTGCGGTGGCGCGCGTGGGGAAGAGCACGCGAACGGGCACGCTGCCGCGTACCCAGAGCACGATGCCTTGGTAGGCGCTGGCGTCGTACGTCAGGCGTTGCCCGGAGCGATTGTTCAAGTCGAAGCCGAAGCCCGCATAGCTGGAGAAGCCCGAGCCATGTGTGTGCCGCGCGCGCGTGCTGCCTGGGAAGCCGCCGCTTTCGGGATCGGGCAAGAAAGGGCCGTTTGGCGCGGGCTGCTGCGTGCCGCCTTGCCCGTCGTTGAACGTGTACCAATAGCCCACGCGCCCTTCGGCCTCGGGGATCGAGCTCACGTTGGCTTCCATGTCGTCGACGAGCGAGCGCATTGCCGGCATGCCGATACTGCCCCCGCCTCCACCCGCGCCGCCGGAGGCGGCCCCCGCCGCGCCAGCAGCGGCAGCGGGGAGGCTCGGTTCGATGGTGACGGTCGCCGCGCCCGCGCTTCCGCCACTCGCAGCGCCGCTGGTGCCGCCGCTTCCCGCGCTGCTCGCACCGCCACCGAGATCGGAAGGTGCGCCCGCGCCACCGCTGGTGAGGCCCAGGGGTGATGGAGAGAAGAAGTCGACGTCTCGCGCTCCACCACAAGCGCTACACAGCGCGCCGAGCACGACGAAGCACGTCACGGATACGCCTTGTACGTTCTTGAGGCTGCTTACCATGACCTAAAACGTAACTCGGCGAACGTTTCGAGAAGCGCAGAGTTCGATGTCGGCGTGCTCCTACCGAAGCGCGCAAAATCGCGTGCAATTGCACTTGCGCGACGTCTGAAACATCTCGCCAAATGTGAGACTGATGAGGTTCGCCACTGGCGAGTTTCGACTGTGTCGTTCGGCATCGAGCCCGCCGCTGCCGACAAATGGGCCGTTTCTTCCGTGATTTGCGGCCGCGGGCGGCGTCTGATGCCACTCTGACTGGATAAGAGCGATGCGCAGATATCGAGACACGTGGACACTCGAGACGCCGCGCGTCGCCGTCACGGCTGAACCGCGACGGCGAGCTGCACCGTTCGGCTGCTGCCGTCCGAGCCCGTCACTTTGAAGTCGAACGACGTGACGCCGACGAAGCCGGCGGCGGGCGTGTAGCGCGCGGTGTGGCCATCGGGCTGCAGCTGGAGCGCGCCGCAGCTGGTCGGTGTCACGCTGAACATCGGCGAGGCGTCACTGAAGCCGAGCGCGTAGCTCGTGAGGTCGATATCGACGCTCTTGCCGGTGCTGGTGAGCGCGTGCGGCTCGGCGAGCCAGTTCAGGTAGTGCTCGATCAGCGCGTAGCCGTCGGCTGCTTTCGTCATGGCGTCGTCCGCAGCGACGTTCGAGCCGCTCGCTTTTTCCCAAGCGTCCGGCATGCCGTCGTTGTCCGTGTCGCCGGCTTTCGTGCCGCTCGCGATGTCGCCGTAGCCGCCATTGCTCAGGCCGGTTTGTACTTGGCTCGTGTAGAGCGCGCCGCCCGGTCCGACGCTGTTCGCGCCGCTACCCGTGGTGCCTTTGCCCAAGGTGCGCACTTGGCTGATGATCAGCGCGTCCATCGGATCGCGCGGCAGCGTGCCCGCGTCCGAGACGGCGATGCGATAGGCCGCGGGTGCCGTGCTCGGGGCAACTGCGGACGTGGCGGGGGACCACGCTGCGCTCAAGATGGTGCCCGCGCCTTGATACCAATAGGGAGTGGTGGCCGCGCCATCGAGCGTGCCGTTCAGGTTCGAGTCCTTTAGATTGCCTGCGTAGTAGAGGCTTTGGTTCTTGTCGACTTGGTACCAAGTGTTGTCCGTGCCCGTCGAAGCCGGGCCGAAGATGAAATAGTTAGCGACGATATCGTGCTCGAAGTTGGTGCTGGTGTGCGTGGTGTAGCCCGCCGAGCAGTTGTACAAAACGTTGTTCACGAACACGTTGTTCACCTTGGCCAGCGGATTCCGATTGTGCGAATTGGCGAAGATGTTTCGATACCAGGACCACTGGCTCGAGACCGACTCGGTGTGCGCGCCGAACTGCTGGCCCGTGGGATCGGCGATCAAGCTGTCTTGGAAGGTGATGTCAGTGACCGGGTAGGTCTGCCAATCGTCACTCACGCCGTCGATGTTGTTCCAAGGTGCAAACTCGAGGGACGCATGGTCGACGATCACGTTCTTGGCTCGAAACAGGCTGAGCGCGTCGTCCTCGTCGCTCGCCGTGTCGCTGCCCGGGCGAATGCGCACGTGGCGTAGGATGATGTTCGATTGGCCCGCGAACGAGAGCTCGCCGCCCTTGAAGCCGATGCCGCCGCCCGGTGCCGTCTGCCCAGCGATGGTCAGGTTGCTCTTGGCCGAGACCGCGGTCTTCAGGGTGATGTAGCCAGCCACATCGAAGACCACGATGCGGTTCGATGCACTCACTGCGTCTCTGAACGAACCCGCGCCGGAATCGTCCAGGTTGGTAACGTGGATTACCTTTCCGGTACGCCCGCCCGTGGCGTGTTGGCCAAAGCCCAGTGCTCCCGGGAACGCGAGATCCGTGGCTGCCGTTACCGGAGGCGCGACACACGCGCCCGCGCCGCCTGCGGAGCCCGCTGCGCCGCCCGCGGCCGGCGCTCCACCATTTGCACCGGATGTGCCGTCATTTCCGCTCGATCCGCCACTCGTGCTCGACCCTGCGCTGCCTCCGGCCGTGCGGATCGTCGAGCCTGCCGCGCCGCTCGCGCCACCGTTCGCCGAGCCTGCGCTTGCGGCGCCGCCCACGCCGCTGCCGGCCGTGCCCGCGCTGCCATCGTCCGTGGGGTTCGGTGCGCTCGTGCCGCCGCAAGCTTCCAGTACGAGTGCCAGAACCGCGCAATAACCAAGCGTGCTTCGATGCATGCCCCACTAGTTGCGGAGTCTGCTCAAAACTTGCCGCAAATCGACGCAGGGCGCGTTTCAGGCGAGCAGCGTGTCTATCATGGACAACTTCGCTCCGGTGAGGTCGGTGCCGAAGTCGGTCACTCCCATGTCGAAGACGCCGTTCATCAGCGTGTAGTGCAGGTCGCGCAGGGGGCGGTGCCCGAGGTCCAAATGCTGATCGGTCTTGAGCGCGCCACCACCGCCGCCCACGAGCAGCGTTGGTAGATCTTCAGCCGTTTCCACTTGGCCGTGCATCGCCGTGCCGAGCAGCACCACACAATTGTCGAGCAGCGACTGCCCCGGTCCGTCAGGCAGGGCGTCGAGCCGTTCGCACAGCTGCGCGATCTTGCCGACGTGCCAGTAGACGATGCTGGCGTAGCCGTCTTGCGTGCCCTCTTGGCCGAAGCCGTGCCAACTGCCGCACACGCCTGCAGCGGGCGTCGAATGCAACGGCTCGAAGTGCCGTTGGGGGACGAAGTCGTAGATGTACTCGGAACGCTCGTCTTCCAGCATGTAGCTGGCGATGCGCGTCTGATCGCACTGCAGGGCGATCAGCAGCAGGTCATTCATCAAATCGAAATGCGCGGCACGCTGGTAAGTAGCGGTGTCTTGCACGATGTCAGTGCCGGAAAGCATCGGGAAATTCGGCTTGGGCGGCGAAGAGCAGTTCTGGTTCGGGACAGGCAGCGCGTTGACCTGCTGCTCGACGCTGCG
>OUNO010006963.1_pt1 | contig 29718 bp, 30 predicted proteins | sample 1779811 | NCBI WGS metagenome assembly OUNO01 (sample SAMEA3914804, study PRJEB12502) | metagenome | biome: forest; material: soil | place: Canada | collected 2010-06-25 | depth 0.3 m
CGGCGCGCTGCCGCACGCCGAGCCCCGCGATGAGCCGATCGCGGCGGACGTCCTCGTGACGATCGACTGGGGCGCGCGTCTGGACGGCTACTGCTCTGACTGTACGCGGACGTTCGCCACGGGCGAGGCTATCTCCGAGCAGGCGCGCGAGACATACGCGCTGGTCCTCGACGCCCAGGAACAGGGCCTCGCGGCGGTCCGCGCCGGTCTCAGCGGACGCGACGTCGACGCCGTCGCGCGAGGAGTCATCGACCGAGCCGGTCACGCCGAGCACTTCGGTCACGGGCTCGGCCACGGCGTCGGCATGGAGGTCCACGAGGCGCCGCGCCTGTCACGGACGGCTTCAGCCGACCCGCTCGTGGCGGGCAACGTCGTGACCGTCGAGCCCGGCGTCTACCTACCCGGCGTGCTCGGCGTGCGGATCGAGGATCTCGTCGTCGTCGGTGAGGACTCTCAGGAGGTCCTGACGAGCCTCTCCAAGGCGCTGACCGTCGTCTCCTGAGCCCTCGCGCCGGCGAGCCTCACCCGCGGCGAGGCGGACTGGCGCCCGGGGGAGATGAGGCGCGCGCCCAGCCACGCCGCGAGCGGCAGCGTCCAGGCGATGAAGAGGGCCGACTGGGCGTCGGGCGAGACGTGGGCGGGGAGCCACTTGAAGCTGATCCAGGCGAGGACGCTCGCGGACAGCGCCAGCACCGGCGGACGCCCGCCGCTGCGACCGGTCTCCCATGCAACCAGGGCGAGGATGAACGGCAGGGGGTAGTAGATGGCGTCCCAGGTGTCCAGGACGCAGCGCAGCAGCAGCACGAGCGCGAGCGCGAGCAGGGCGTCCTGCTGTGGCAGGCGCACCGCGGCCAGGCGCCGAGCGAGTCCGCGGATCGCGCCTTGCGCCGGCTCGAGTGGCGCTTGGGCTGCGCGGCGCAGCCACACCGCCGCGACGGCGGCCATGCCGAGGAGGAGGACGAGGGGATGGCTGAGCGAGCCGATCCAGGCCGGGCCGATCCTGTAGCCGGGCTTGGCCACACCGAAGGCGCCGTGGACGAGGGCGCCGTGATGCCCGAGGAACCAGAACACCTGCCAGGGCTGGAAGATCGACGACGGCGGGGCGGCGACCGCGGTGCCGGCGGCGGCGAAGCCTCCTGAGGACACCAGCGCCAGGGGCGCGAGGATGCTCGTCGCAGTCGCGGTCGCGGCGGCGAGGGCCTTCCAGCGGCCGGCGGCCGGGAGCGCGAGCAGGACCGGGCCGGCGGCGAGCAGCGCCCACTCCTTGTTGGCGATCGCGAGCCCGAGGATGACGCCCGCCGCCAGGCCGCGCCCGCGGGCCGCTAGCAGGACGGCCGCCACGGACATGCTGCCGCCGAGCAGCTCCTCGGGATGCCCGAGTTCGAGGGCGCGCAGGGTCAGCGGGTTGGCGACGCAGACGCCCAGGGCCACCGCGCGGGCCAGGCGCGAGTCGCCGCGGGCGCGCATGCCCGCCACCAGCCACACGCCGAGCGCTGCCGCGGCCAGCAGGCAGGGCAGCGCGACCATCCGGTAGACGGCGAGTGGGCCGCCGCCCGTCAGGCCCGCAAGCAGGGCGAAGGGGGCGCGCTCGACGAGCGACCCGCCGTAGGCGGGCGCGAGCCGGAGGAAGTCGACGACATGGCCGTGGACGAGCGCTTCGGACGACGGGCGTGCCTCGGTGTCGTAGTCGTTCCAGGCGAAGCCGTAGAGGCCCAGCCACGCCATCGTCGCGCAGCCGGCACCGGCCGCGAACGCGACCAGGGAGTTTCCACGCAGGCTTCGCCGCATACCTTGGCATCGGCGTCGCGGCCGGTTGCCTTGAGAGTTCGCGGAGGAGTATGTTCGCAGGCGACCGCCAGCCGGGCCTGATCCCGTATTCCGCCGAGGAGGTACACCAGACGATGCCCTCGCTTCTCGATATGACCAGCCAGGGAGACGTCGGCACGATGACCGACGAATCCAAGCTCTCATCGGTCACGCTGATGACCCCGCAGCAGCTGTACGAGCTGTGGGAGCGCCAGAGCTGGCAGTCGCACACGATCGACCTGACCCAGGATCGAGTGGACTGGGCGGCGATGGACGACGAGCTGCGCGGTCAGCTGGCGTGGAACCTGTCGTCGTTCTTCATCGGCGAGGAGCGCGTCACGACCCAGTTCTCGGGACTCGTCATGTCCTACGAGAGCCAGGCCGAAGAGGCGTTCCTGACGACACAGCAGGTCGACGAGGCGCGCCACGCCCAGCACTTCAACCGCTTCTACGAGCAGGTCCTCGGCATCGACGGCACATTCGAGGATCGCCTTGCGAGCGCCCGAGGGGACCTCAGCCCGGCGTTCATCGAGATGTTCGACGGCGTTCTCGTCGACTGGGGCCGCCGGCTGATCGAGAACCCCGCCGACATCGAGGCCAAGGTCGACTTCGTGACGCTCTACCACATGATCATCGAGGGCACCCTCGCTCTCACGGGGCAGTGGTTCCTGACCGATTACATGGAGCGAAAGGGCATCCTGCCCGGCTGGGTCAAGGGCTTCCGGCTGATCTCACAGGACGAGCACCGCCACGTCGCCTACGGCACGTGGTTCCTGCGCGAGAAGGCAGCCGACCCTGCGCTCAAGCGTCGCATCGCCGAGCGCCTGGCCGAGTTGATCCCGCTTGCCGCCGCAGTGCTGGTGCCGGTCGGGGCGGACCCCGAGAACTACGCCATCCTCGACTACTCGATGGAGGACACGAACACGTTCGCCTTCAACGCCCTCAATCGCCGCCTGAAGGTCATCGGCGTCGACATGTCGAGCGTGGCTGCGGCGGCGTAGCGGCCGGCGCCGGGCGCCCGGCGGATCACGGCTCGAGGGGACTGGCGCCGATCGGCGTGAACGGCTCGAGGGCAACTCCATGGCGCATTTGCATGCTGCAAGCATGCTATCATCAGAAACGCATGGCGTCGATGATCCAAATCCGCAACGTTCCCGACGAGCTACATCGCGAGTTGAAGGTCCGTGCCGCACGCACGGGCATGACGCTCTCCGACTATCTGCTCGCCGAGCTTCGTGCGTTGGCGGTACGGCCAACGATGCAGGAGTGGCTGGCGGGCAGCGAGGCGTGGGAGCCGGTCGAGGTCAGCGAGCCGCCCGTAGCTGCGCTCGGGGCCGAGCGTGACCGTAGCGCAGCGTGATCGTCGCGGATGCAAGCGCAACGGCGGAGCTCTTGCTCGCACGACCGGCGGCCGCCAAGATCCGCGCGGCTCTGTTGCCGCATCCCGAGTTGCATGTTCCGGAGCACTTTCACGTGGAGGTGTTGTCGGTGTTGCGTCGCTATGCGATTCGTCGAGAGCTGAGTCAGCGTCGGGCCGCGGAGGCCATTGCAGCGCTCGCCGATCTGCGCGCGGTTAGATATCCCGTGATCGAGCTTGCCGACGTCATATGGGATCTGCGCTCTCAGCTGACCGCGTACGACGCCGCGTACTTGGCCCTTGCACGACGACTGGACATCGGCCTGGTCACGCTCGACAAGGGGCTTGCGGAGGCGGCGGCGAAGGAACAGCGCCTCGTGCCTCTGTGAGGCGCCCTCCGGGGGTCTGTGGACTGCGCGGGAGTCCTGACGGGCAAACCGCTGGATGGGCCACGGGTAGCTATCGTGAGCAAGCCGGCAGGCGGGCTGATCGACAGCGAACCACATCGAAACTTGGCTCCAGAACAGGCAAATGAGCACGGTCACAACAAATCAATTCAAAGCCGGAAACCACATCGACGTCGACGGGACCGTCTTCAAGATCCTCGAGTTCCAGCACGTCAAGCCCGGCAAGGGGGGCGCGTTCGTCCGCACGAAGCTGCGCAGGACCTCAGACGGGAACGTCATCGACCGGACGTTTCGCGCCGGCGAGAAGTTCCGCTCGGTCCGGACGGAGTCCCGCAAGATGCAGTTCCTCTACGCCGACGGGACCGACGCCCACTTCATGGACACCGAGTCCTACGAGCAGATCGCGGTCGCCGAGGGGACATTGGCCGAGGCCCTGCGCTGGATCACGCCAAGCAGCGAGGTCGACGTCCTCTTCATCGACGGCGAGCCGTCGGACATCCAGCTTCCCAGTGCCGTCGACCTCGAGGTCACCGCAGCTGACCCGGGGCTGCGGGGTGACTCGGTCTCCGGCGGCGGCACCAAGCCGGCGACGCTCGAGACCGGCGCGGTCATCCAGGTCCCGCTGTTCGTCGAGCAGGGGCAACGCATCCGCGTCGACACGCGCTCAGGCGATTACATGGCGCGCGCCTGAATGCGACGCTCCGATCAGCGCCGCGCCGCCGTCGTGGCGCTCTACCAGCATGATCTGACCGGCCGGCCGCTCGCGGACACCCTGTCGGCGAACGACTCGCTGTTCGCCCGTGCCCTCGCGCACGCCGCGTCCGACCGCTCCGAGGAGCTTGACGCGGTCATCGATCGCCATTCGCACGGATGGGCGGTCGAGCGCATCCAGCCACTCGAGCGCAGCATCATGCGCGTCGCGCTGATCGAGATGCTGCATCCCGACGCCGCACCCGCGGACGAGCCGATCCCCGCCGAGGGGGCGATCGAGGAGGCGGTCGAGACGGCCAAGACCTTCTGCGGCTCGGACGCGCCCGGTTTCGTCAACGGCGTCCTCGGCGCAGTGCTCCGCGAGGTGCGAGAGAATGCAAGGGTCCGATGAGCAGCGTTGAGCGCCTCGACGATCTGATCGCCCGCCTGGAGCGCGCGGCCGAGCAGCTGCGCTCCGGCGAGCTCTCGCCGGACGCGGCCGCGACGATGGTCGAGGACTGCGCTTCACTGGCCACCCAGGCGGCCGCCGAGCTCGAGGAGCTGACACGCGCCGAGGCCTCGGCACCGGCGCCCGGACAGGACTCGCTGCTATAGGACCCGGCCGTCCCACAGGCGCTCCGCTCGCCGCGCACGCTCCGTGAGCGCCGGCTATCCGGACCATCTGCGCGAGGAGGTCGAGCGCTACCTCGAGGCGCTGCGCTTCTCCGAGGAGCCGTTGACCGCCGGCCTGGAGGAGGCGATGCGCTATTCCCTGCTCGCCGGGGGCAAGCGCATCCGTCCCGTCCTCGCCCTGGCGACCGCCCGCGCGGTCGGGCTCGAGCAGCGCGAGGTCATGCCGCTCGCGGGGGCGATCGAGCTGATCCACACGTACTCGCTGATCCACGACGACCTACCGGCGATGGACGACGACGCGCTGCGCAGAGGGCAGCCGACCTGCCACGTCAAGTTCGGCGAGGACGTTGCCATCCTCGCCGGCGACGGCCTCTACGCCGAGGCCTTTCGCCACCTCCTGGTCCACCAGCGCTCGGCGCCCGAGCGCGTGCTCGCCGCGGCCGCCGAGCTCGCCGCGGCGACCGGCGTCAACGGCATGGTCGGGGGCCAGTACGCCGACGTCAGGCCCGACGGACCGGCCGGCCCGGCCGGCGTCAGGCGCCTGCACGAGCTCAAGACAGGTCGTCTGATCGCGGCCTCGGTGCTCTGCGTACTACTGTTGACGGGGACCGAAGACGGTCTAGAGACCGCGCCCTTCCGCCGGTTCGCCGCCGAGCTGGGCGTCCTCTTCCAGATCGTCGACGACATTCTCGATGTGACGGGCACCGACGATGCACTTGGAAAGCCACGAGGAAGCGATGAGCGTCACGGAAAGCGCACTTACGTGAGCGAGTTCGGCATAGACCGCGCCCGTGAGCTCGCGGCCGACTCACACCGGATGGCCAAGGAGGCTCTCGCACAGGTCGCCGGGCGCTCGGAGTCCGGGGACCTCGCGTCCGCGGCGGCGGGCCGGCCGCGGACGACGGCCGAGCTCGAGGGGATAGCGGACTTCATCTTCACCCGGACCTCATGACCCTGCTCGAGAAGATCAACGGCCCCGAGGATCTGCGCGCCCTCTCCGAGCAGGAGCTCGCCCAGCTCGCCCAGGAGGTTCGCGAGCACATCATCGACACGGTCGGCGAGATCGGCGGTCACTTCGGAGCCAACCTCGGGACCTGCGAGCTGGCGGTTGCTCTGCACTCGATCCTCGAGTCTCCGCGCGACAAGATCCTCTGGGACGTCGGGCACCAGGCCTACCCGCACAAGATCCTCACCGGCCGGCGCGATCGGCTCGAGACGATCCGCCAATACGGCGGCCTCGCGCCATTCTGCTCGATCGCCGAGTCGCCGCACGACATCATGGGCGCCGGTCACGCCTCGACGTCGATCGGCTACGCGGTCGGCATCAAGGAGGGCATGCGCCAGATGGGCCCGGATGTCGAGGGCAAGGTCGTGGCGGTCATCGGCGACGGTGCGATGACCGGCGGCGTCGCCTTCGAGGCGATCAGCCAGGCCGGCGGCCTCGGCACGCCGATGGTGGTCGTGCTCAACGACAACGGCATGTCGATCGCGCCGAATGTCGGGGCGCTGTCACGCTACTTCAACCGCGTCCGGCTGAATCCGAAGCTGTGGCACGCCCGTGCCGGCGTCGAGGGCGGCCTGACGCGCCTGCCCGGCGGCATCGGCGCTGCCTTCGAGCGTCTCGGGCCCCACCTGAAGGAGTCGATCAAGGCGTTCTGGGCGCCCGGGCTGTGGTGGGAGGAGCTCGACTGGGCCTACATGGGCGTCGTCGACGGCCACGACGTGAGGGCACTGCGCGAGGCCCTGCGCGAGGCGTTGGCCGCCGAACGGCCGGTCGTCGTCCACATTGCCACCGTCAAGGGCAAGGGCTTCGCGCCGGCCGAGGACGGCGGCCTGGAGGGCATGGAGAAGTGGCACGCAGCCAAGCCCAAGTCGATCCTCAACGGCTGCCCCACCAGCACGGTCCCGCTGCCGACGGCGCCCGGGCAGGAGCCCGTCAAGGCGCCGGCGCCGCAGTACACCCAGGTCTTCGGCGATGCGCTCGTGCGCGAATGCGAGCGCGACGAGCGGGTCGTCGGCATCACGGCCGCCATGAATTCCGGCACCGGCCTGAGCATCCTCCAGAAGGCGATGCCCGACCGCTACTTCGACGTCGGCATCGCCGAGCAGCAGGCGATCCTGTTCGCGGCCGGGCTGGCGCTCGAGGGAGTCAAGCCGGTCGCCGCCATCTACTCGACCTTCCTGCAGCGCGCCTACGACCAGATCGTCCACGACGTCTGCCTGCAGAGCCTCAACGTCGTCTTCGCCATGGACCGGGCGGGCCTCGTCGGCGACGACGGCCCGACGCATCACGGGATGTTCGACATCGCCTACCTGCGCTGCCTGCCCAACATCGTGCTGATGGCCCCGCGCGACGAGGAGATGCTCGTCCACATGCTGCGAACGGCGCTCGAGTACGACGACGGTCCGATCGCGCTGCGCTACCCGCGCGGCGAGGGCACCGGCGTAGCGCTGCCGGCTGTATCGAAGCCGATCGCCATCGGCACCGGGGAGATCCTCAGAGAGGCCGAGGCGCCAGGGAGGCGCGTCGCGTTGATCGGATACGGCTCGGGAGTCGGCAAGGCGCTCGAGGCCGCCGACGAGCTAGCTCGACACGACATCTCGGTGACCGTCGCCGATGCGCGTTTCGCCAAGCCGATCGACGCCGGCCTGATGGCCCAACTGGCCGCCGAGCACGACCTCCTCGTCACTGTCGAGGAGGGTGTCCTGGCCGGCGGCTTCGGCTCGGCGATCTGGGAGACGCTCAACGAGACGGGCGCCGGCGCCGGCGGTGCCCGCATCCTGCGGGTCGGCCTGCCCGACCGCTACGTCACGCATGGCAAGCCGGCTCTCCTGCACGAGGAGGTCGGCTTCACGGGCCAGCGCATCGCCGAGCGTGTCATGGCCGCCGTCGGCGTTCGCGGGCAGACGCCCCACGGTGGCTCGGCGATCATCGGCGCCTGAGGGCCGTCGGCGCCTGAGGGCCGTCGGCGCCTGAGAAGCCGTCGGCGCCTGAGAAGCCGTCGGCGCCTGAGAAGCCGTCGGCGCCTGAGAGCCTTAAAAGAAACGGCCCGCCGGGGAAGCGGGCCGTTTCGGGGAGGAGGGATTCAGGAGAGAGGATGTTGTTCTCTTGAACACCTTGAATGATTGCCGGGCGCCGGGCGAACCTGTGTGACATCGCTCACAGAGCCCGTTTGGGCGAACCCCGCCGGCATGGCCCGCCGTGGTGTGTAAGGGTTTGGAGGGATGCCGAAGCGCCGTCTCGACACCCTCCTGGCCGAGCGCGGCCTCTTCGCGTCGCGCAGCCGGGCGGCGGCGTCGATCATGGCGGGCGAGATTCGCCTCGGCGCGGGGGAGCGCCGGGCGCTCAAGCCGGGCGAAATGGTCGACATCGAGGAGCTCCTGCGGGTCGCCGAGCGTCCCGAGTTCGTCTCGCGTGGGGGCATCAAGCTGGCCAACGCGCTGGCGGGCGTCGAGATCGAGATCCGTGGCCGGCGGGCGATCGACATCGGAGCATCGACGGGCGGCTTCACCGACTGCCTGCTCCAGCGAGGAGCGCGCGAAGTCATCGCCGTCGACGTCGGCTACGGGACGCTCGACTACCGTCTGCGAACCGACCCGCGCGTGGCGGTCCTCGAGCGCACGAACGCCCGCTCGCTTGCGCCCAACATGCTTCCCGCGGCGAAGGTGGGCGCCGACGGGCTTCCCGGTCTGGCGACGGTCGACGTGTCGTTCATCTCCGTCAAGAAGATCCTGCCGGCTCTGATCGCCTGCCTGGCTGACACCTACGACGTGCTCGCGCTCGTCAAGCCTCAGTTCGAGGTCGGTCGGGGTCGGGTCGGAAAGGGAGGCGTCGTGCGGGACGCGGCCGAGCGGCGCGACGCGCTCATCGGTGTCGGCGAGAGCGCGCTGGCGATCGGTTGCGCGGTGCTCGGCTACCGCTCGTCCGGGCTGCCCGGCCCGAAGGGCAACCGCGAGACGTTCGTCTGGCTGGCCGATCCTCGCTCCGGCGATCGAGGTGCACGAGACCGGGGCGAGCTCGAGGCGATGGCGCGCGAGGTCGAGCCATGAGAGAGATGACCGTCTTCACCCACCGGCGCCCCGACGACACCGGCCCCGCGCTCGCGCTGCTGGCCGCGAGGGCGGCCGAGGTCGGCGTGACGCTGCGCCTGGACTGCGAGGAGACGGCCAAGCACGCGCTCATCGGCGGCCCGGGCCTGGCGGTCGACCAGGAGATCAAGCGCGACGTCGAGCTCTGTGTCGTGCTCGGCGGCGACGGGACGATCCTCCGCGCGCTTCAGAGCTACGCCGGCACGGATGTGCCGGTCTTCGCCATCAACTTCGGCGAGATCGGATTCCTGGCGACGATCGAGCCGGAGGAGATCGACGACGGCATTCGCCGCGCCCTGAGCGGGGAGTTCGAGCTGCTGCGCCTGCCCGGCATCGTGCTCGAGCTCGACACCGGCCGGCAAACGGCGATCAACGACGTCGCCATCCATCGCAAGGTCGGCGAGCGCGTTGCCGAGCTTGCCTACGCTCTCGACGGCGAGGAGGCCGGCAGCGTGCGCTGCGACGGCCTGGTCATCGCAACGCCGGCAGGCTCCACCGGATACAACCTCGCCAACGGCGGCCCGGTGATGGCCTGGGGGGTCGAAGGCTATGTCGTGTCCTTCATCGCGCCCCATTCGATGAGCGCCCGAGCCCTCGTCGTGGCGCCGGGTGACCACATGGCGATCTACAACCGCTCGCGCGAGCCGCTCGACATCGCCGTCGACGGGCGGCCGGTCGCCGAGATCCAGGCGGGGGAGAGGATCGAGGCTCGGTTCGTCAGCGACGTCGGCACGCTCGCCCACCTCCCGGGCTCGTCGTTCTACCGACGTCTGCGCGAGAAGTTCGGCCGGCTGGCGAGCTGAGCCGGAGGCTGACCGAGCAGGACCTCAGGCGACGCGGGCGCTGCGATGCGAGTCGGTGCTGCGACGGGCGGAGCGCTCGTGGTGCATCGAGGCGATGAAGTCGTCGAGCTGGTCGCGCGAGAAGCGCCGCTGGCCGCCGGGGGTGCGGTAGCAGCCGATGTGACCGGCGTCGGTCCAGCGGCGGACGGTCGCCAGTGAGACGCCCAGATAGTGGGCCGCCTCGGAGCTCGTGAAGATCAGCTGGCGCTCGTTTGTGGGCTGGACGTGGGAGAGGGAGACGGGCATGGTTCTCCTCGGGGGTCGGTGTGTGCGGGGGGTGGCGGGTCGTGCGCGGTCTCCCTTGCGCGTCTGCGCCTCGGTCCGTTTTGACGGGCCTCGGGCGCCGGGCGCTGGGATCGCTATGGGTTTTGTTTCGCCCAAAAGTGCCCGGAACTTGAGTGCCGATCACGTTTGTGGACGTTTGGCCGGTTCGGCTCCGAGGCGAGGAGGGAGTTGTGCGCTGGGCCGCGGCGAAGCCCGTCGCCAGGCTGGCGCTCATCCCTGCCCATCTGCGTCCGAAGGACTCAGATGAGAGCAATCATGCAAAAAAGCTCACAAACTGGACTTCCGACGCAAACCTCGCTTACACTCTGCAAACCTACTCATGTAGATGCGGACTTCCTGTGGATGGAGACAGACAGGGTGCCGCTTCGCAACGCGGCCCGCGCGGCCCTGGCGAAGGAGAATCACTATGCGTTGGAACCACTAGCTCGCTGTACCGGCCGCAAGAGCGGCCGGTGAGGCGTTGTGCCGCCGAACCGGGCGGCACGGCGCCTCGTATTTAGGTGCCCAATCGCTGAGGCGCGGCCCACTTGGCCGCGGCGGCCACGGTCGTGCCGTCCTGGGGCCACCCGCAGACGCCGACTCGCCGTCCATCCGTGGAAGGCGCGGAGGTCCGCGGCGCTCGAGAGTGGGCTGCGCGCTCAGAGAGTGGGCTGCGCGATTTTCTGCGCCCGGCGGCCGAACGCAAGCTCGGCCTCGAAGTCGGCCTCGTCGGCCTGGGTCGACGTCAGGCGCCCGTCGCGCTCGAGCATCGCCACGAACTTCTCGACCAGCTCGGCATCGAGCTGGCGTCCGGCTACCCGCCGCAGCTCGGCGATGGCGTCCTGGGGCGTCCTTGGCGAGCGGTAGGTGTCGCGGGCCGTCAGCGTGTCGTAGGTCGAGCAGATCGAGAGGATGCGCGACGCGAGCGGGATCTCGCTCCCGATCAGGCCGGCGGGATAGCCGCTGCCGTCGACCTTCTCGTGGTGGTAGAGGATCGCGTCCGCCACCGGGCCGTAGCCGTCGAGGCGGCCGACGAGCGTCGCTCCGTCCTGGGGGTGGCGGCGGATGACGGCCCAGTCCTCGTCGGAGAGGATCTCGGCATGGAGGATGTGATCGGGCAGCGCGAACTTGCCGATGTCGTGGAGCAGGCCGGCGGTGTGGATGAGGTCCTGTTCGGCCTCTGAGCAGCCGGCCTCGCTCGCCAGCTCGCGGGCGTAACGGGCGACGGCGGCAGCGTGACGGGCGGTCGAGCGATCCCGCAGGGCGAGGGTCTCGACGAGCGTCGTCAGGACGCCCAGCTGGAGGGAAGCCAGGTGGATCGAGCGGGCTTCGAGCTGATCGGCGCGATCCTCGGAGCGCAGCAGGGCGACCATCAGGTACTGGAAGATGACGATGACGAGAACCGCGCCGAAGAGGGCCGACAGACCGAGGTTGGTGTAGGCCACGGCGAGGACGGCCGTCAGCGCGCCGGCGGCGATCTGGCCTGGCAGCATCGGCACGAACAGTTCGCGCACCTGGCCGAGCAGCCGCCTGTTCTCGACGACGCGGTTGTCGAGCGCGATGACGCTGAAGTTGAGCGCGTTGGTGACCATGAAGACGCCGAAGACGACGAGGCCGAAGGCGACCGTCTTGATCTCGGTGTTGCCGGCGTCGTGGACGTTGCCGACGATCGCCGCCAGCAGCAGGCCGCCGATCAGGGGGAAGATGGCGAAGCTCGACATGTTGCCGAGCCAGAAGGCCGGCGTCAGGTGCCTGCGCGCCGAGATGTAGACCGCCGAGACCAGCGCGATGGCTACCGCGGGCGCGGGTCCGAGCAGGCTCATGGCGAGCACCTGGGCGACGAAGCCGGCGGACAGGTTCTGTCCGCGGATCGTGAACTGCATTCCCTGGCCTCCGAGCGAGAGCCCGCAGAGCAGCAGGACGAGGAGCAGCGGGTGCCATTCCTGGCTGCTCGAGAGCAGCGCGGCGCTGGCCAGAGCAGCCGTCAGCAGAATGCCCTCGGCGGCGAAGAAGAGGCGGATTGTGAGTTTGCTGGACATCTGGGGCTTGTCGTACTTAACGGTCATTCTGGCGTCGGCCTTAAGGGGCAGCCGATCGAATGGACACCGACGCCACCTGGAGATCCCTCCGCGGGCCGAGGCGGACCGCCAGCCGCAGAACCGGGATCTCCTCGATGGACGGACCCGGAGGGGTAGAGCCTGACAGCCGGCCGGTCGGCTGTCTAGCCGCTCGTCGAGGAGGCGAGCGCCGGCGCGAGCTCGCCCCGCGGCATGCGCAGGAACGCGATCGTGCTGAGGCTTGCGCCGACGCCGGCCACGAGAAACGCCTCTCGCGGCGAGCTGAGCACAGTGATGGCACCGCCGAGCGAGAAGCCGATCGCCGGGCATATCGCCCCCAGCGATTCGACGGCGCCCATCAGCCGCCCGTGCAGCGGCTGCGGGGTCAGGCGCTGCACGGCGCTGATCAGCGAGGCCCACTGCACGCCGTTGCCGATCCCGCCGATGAGGCCCGCGCAGGAGGCGAGCGCCAGCGACGGCGCCGCCGACCAGCCGACGTAGGCGAGGCCGACGGCCAGGGTGCTCAGGCTCAGGAGCACCCGCGGGGAGCGCTCGAGCGAGCGCGCGAAGACGATGCTGCCGATCGTCACGCCGAGCCCCCAGACGCCGACCAGCAGGCCGTAGCCGCCGTCGCCGGCGTGCAGGCTCGCCTTCGCGTAGGCGACCTCGACCGGCCCCGAGAACGTGAAGAACACGAGCGCGACGCCCTCGGCTGCGAGCAGGTGGCGCAGCGCCCGGGCTTCGCCGATGTAGCGCCAGGCCGCGGCGACCCGCTCACGCACCGAGGACGTCTCCGCCTCCTCGACGTGAGGGATCAGGTCGAGCAGCAGCGCCCCGCAGAGCAGGAACGTGGCCGCGTCGATGAACAGCGCGGCCGGCGCCCCGAATGCCGGCACGATCAGACCCGCGATCGCCGGGCCGAGCGTGAACGTCGTCGCGAAGCCGATGTTGAGCGCCGCGTTGGCCACGCGCTCCGCCTCGAGCGCTGCGCTTTCCAGCGCGTCGTCGTCCACAACGCCGCCATCGGCGTAGGCCGATTCGCGCGCGCTACGCGCGGCGGCCGTGCGCAGAAGCGCGCTGGCCGCCAGGGCGGCCGTGCCGTCGAGCGCGACGAGCGCGAGCACGACCGGAAGCGAGAAGGCGAGCATGATGACGAGCGCCAGCGCGACCGTGGCGACCGTCTCAAAGACGTATAGCGCCGCCAGGCCGCCGCGCGCCGGGTGCGCCTCGATGCGGGCCACGACCGCCGGCACCAGGAAGGCCGAGAGGACCTGGCCGGCGACGAGCAGCGCGGCGACCGCGAGAGCGCTGTGCGTGTGATCGAACACGGCGATCGAGAGCGCCACGTAGCCGAACCAGGTGCCGAGCCGGTTGACCGTGTACGCGAGCACGATCCGTCTCACGCGGGGCGAGCTGGGCAGCGAGAGCACGGCGCTACGCTAGCGTCCGTCGGCGACGGGACCCGGGCCGGTCCATGCGTCCAAGTTGGGCGAGGCGGCACGGAGTCGGTCCTCTCCAGGCGCTACCGTTGCGGCTGATGCACGCTGCCACGCAAGCGGGGACGCAACCGATCCGCGTCATCATCGCCGACGATCACAGCATCGTCCGGGACGGGATCCGGGCGGTCCTGAATCGCGAGGCGGGCGAGTTCGAGGTCGTCTCCGAAGCGGCCGACATCCCGTCGCTGATCCGCGAGGTGCGCGCCCACAAGCCGGACCTCCTGACGCTCGATCTCACGATGCCCGGCGGATCCAGCCTCGGCGCGCTCCCCGCCTGCTTCATCGCCCATCCGACGCTCGCGGTTGCGATCCTCACGATGCGCGAGGACCCCGAGTACGCTCGTCAGGCACTGCGGGCGGGAGCGCGCAGCTACGTGCTCAAGGAGGCCGAGCCGGCCGAGCTTCTGCAGGCGTTCCGCCTGGCCGTCGCCGGAGGCAACTACCTGCACCCGCGGCTCGGCGCCCTGATGGCGACGGGCGAGGACGGCGCGACGGACAGCGTCGCGCTGAGCGAGCGCGAGCGCGAGGTCGTCAGGCTGATCGCAAACGGCTACACCAACCCCGAGATCGCCGAGCAGCTGAACGTCGCCGAGCGGACCGTCAAGACCTACCGCGCGCGGGCGATCGAGAAGCTCGGCTTCTCCTCGCGCGCAGAGATCACCGCCTACGTACGCCGCATCGGCCTCGCCGACTAGCGTGCGCCCAGGGCGCTAGTAGCTCGCCGCGGCCGGCGTCGGGCGCCCCGCGAGCGGGACCATCAGGCTGACGACCGTGCCGCGGCCGGGCGCCGGCGAGAAAGCCAGCTCGCCGCCGATCAGCTCAGCCCGCTCGCGCATCCCGGACATGCCGAACCCGCCCTCCAGCCCGTCGCCGCGAGGACCCAGGCGCTCGGCGCCGGGCATGCCCTTGCCGTCATCGGTCACGGCTGCCCGCAGGTGGCCGCCGCGCACCGTGACGCTGACCTCGGCGCTGGTCGCCTGGGCGTGGCGACTGACGTTGGTCAGCGCCTCCTGGACGATCCGGTAGACAGTGCTCTCGAGCTCGGCGTCGAGGCGCCTGCCGGTTGAGGGGTCCTCGTCCGGCGCCGCGCCGTCCTCCCGGCCGAGGTCGATGACCGTCGTCACGTCGAGGCCGTCGATCGCCTGCGCGCGCCTGGCCAACGCCTGGAGGGCAGCCTCGAGTCCGAGGTCGTCGAGGGCGGCGGGGCGGAGCTCGGTGATCAGGTGGCGCAGGCCGTCGATCTCGTTGCCGAGGCCCTCCAGGACGGCGTCGACGGCTGCGCTCAGCTTGGCCTTGTCGTCGATGTCACGGGCGTTCGCCAGCTGCAGGCGCAGCGCGCCGATTCCCTGGATGCTCTCGTCGTGGATCTCGCGGGCCCAGCGCGTACGCTCGTGCTCGCGCGCCTCCATGCCGTAGCGCAGGCGTTCGATCTCGACCGAGCGCTCGGCGGCGAGGCGCTGCGAGACGCTCGACGCGAAGGCGGACAGCGCCTGGCGGTCGGGATTGCGGAAGCCGCCGTCGCTGCGCAGGGCGATGATCAGGCCGCCGCCCTGGCCTTCCATGTGGAGCGGCTCGATCAGCACGGAGCGCGCCTCGAGGCCGAGTTCGTGCAGCCAAGCCGCCTCCCGCCCGCGGGGCCGGTCGAGTGCGACCGGCTCCCCGGCGAGATACAGGGCACCGAGGGCGCTGCCCTCGACGGGCATGATCCGCAGGCGCACGCTGCCGGCGCCGCTGGACGCGGCGACCCGCAGCTCGCCACGCTCCTCGATGACGACGAGCAGGGTGCTGGCGTCGAGCAGCGCGAGGCCGCGATCGGCCATCAGACGCAGCAGCCACAACTCTGATCCGGAGAGCACCGTCGAGGATTATGACTGCGCCGTCGGGCCGACCTCTGGACGGGGCGGGTCGGTCGGCTGCTCCGCGGGGCGCGAGCCGGGCGCATCCTCGCCGTTGCGCTGCGGTGACGCGGCGCGCGCCCTGCTCAGAAGTTCATCCGCGTCGCCGCCTTCACGCCACGCCGCGAGGCCGACCGACACGAGCAGAGGCTGGCGCTGACCGGCGGCTTCGACCTTGATGGCGCGCAGCCGGTCGAGGACCCGCCGGGCGACCATCTCGCCACGAGGCCCGTCGGCGCCGGGCAGGATGATCGCGAGCTCGCGCTCGCTCGGGCGCCCGACACGGTCGAAGCCCCGGAGCTCGCGCCCGAGCGCGTCGGCGACATAGCCGAGCGCCTGCTCCTGCAGATCCTCGCCGTGACTGCCGGCCAGCCCTTCGAGGTTGTCGATCACGACGAGCAGGCAGCTGAGGGGCAGGCCGTGGCGCTCGGCGCGGTTGATCTCCTCCGCGAGGCGGTCGCGCAGCGCCGCGGCCGGCAAGCACTCAAGCGCTCCCGGCTGGGGCAGGTGAGAGCGCGAGTGAGGTGTGCTGGCGGCCATGCCGTTTGGACGACGAGTCTACGGGCGTGAGGCATCCTTACCTCCCCCGAGCATTAGATTATGCCCTGCTTTAGAGCAACCTGGCGGGATTTCCGCTGCATTCCTCGCCGCGACGACTCTCGACCCGCCCAGAGTGTGCGACGACGGGCCGGGCGATCCGTCGGCGGACGCTGGTACACCTGCCCTGTGCTTCACGAGCTACGAGTCGAGAACCTGCTCCTCATCGAGCGGGCGGAGCTGCGCCTGGCGGCGGGCCTGAACGTCCTCACCGGCGAGACGGGAGCCGGCAAGACGGTGCTCGCGCAGGCGCTGGATCTCCTGCTCGGTGGCCGCGCACGGTCTGGCATCGTTCGCCCGGGCGCCGCCGAGGCCTACGTCGAGGGAGTCTTCGACCTGCCGGAGCCTCTGCGCGAGCGCCTCGGCGAGACGGTCGAGCAGGACGCTCAGGAGATCGTGCTCGCCCGCCGGGTCGGGGCGGACGGGCGCAGTCGCGCCTACCTCAACGGCCGCTCGGCGTCGGTCGCCGATCTGCGTGACCTGGCCGGCGCGCTGCTGTCCTTCTACGGGCAGCACGAGCACCGCCGGCTGACGCTCGCCGCCGCCCAACTGGAGATCCTCGACGGCATCTGCGGCGAGCGGCATGCGGCACGACTGCGGGAATGCGCCGCGGCGTTCGCCGAGACCCGGCGCCTGCAGGAGCGCCTGGACGGTCTGCGCGAGCTGTCCTCCCAGCGCGAGCGGGAGATCGATCTGCTCGAGTACGAGCTGGCCGAGATCGACACGGTGTCGCCGGGCGAGGAGGAGCTCGAGCAGCTCCAAGCCGCGCGCGAGCGGCTGCGACGCGTCGACGCCCTGCATGCGGCCGCCGGCGCGGCCGCCGAGGCGCTCGCTCCCGACAGCGACCGCCCGGGCGCAGCACCGGCGCTGGCCGGGACCGTCGCCGGGCTCGACGCGCTGGCCGGGCTCGACCCGGCGCTCGACGCGCTCGGCGAGCGCGCGCGGGCGCTGGTCCTGGAGTCCGAGGATCTCGCCGCCGAGTTGCGCGCCTACTGCGAGGAGGTCCCGCTGTCGGGCCTCGAGGGCCCGGTCGGCCAGGAGACTTCGCTGGACGCGATCGAAGAGCGCCTGGCGAGCATCGAGCGGCTCGTGCGCAAGCACGGCGGCAGCGTCCGCGCGGTGCTCGATCACGCGGACGCCTCACGCGCCAGGCGCGAGGAGCTCACAGGCGCCGAGGTTGCTCTGGCCGACACAGAGGGCCGACTCGGGGCCGCAACCGCGGCCCTGGACGGGCACGTTGCGGCGCTCAGACGCGAGCGCACACGCACGGCGAAGGGGTTCGCCGTGGCTGTGCGCGAGCAGCTCGCGGCGCTGGCGATGAGCGAGGCGAGCTTCGAGGTGTCCGTCACGGAACGCGAGGTGGGGCCGGCCGGCGGCGACGCCGTCGAGTTCCTGATCGCGCCGAACCCGGGCGTGCCCGCCGGGGCACTCAGAGAGATCGCATCCGGCGGCGAGCTCTCGCGGATCATGCTCGCGATCATGAGCGTCGCCAACGCGTCGGTCGCCGACGCGACGCTCGTGTTCGACGAGGTCGACGCGGGCATCGGCGGCCACACGGCGCGGGCGGTCGGCGCCCGTCTGCTCGAGCTCGCGAGCCGCCGCCAGGTGCTTTGCATCACCCACCTCCCGCAGATCGCCTCGCTCGGCGCCCGGCACTTCTCGATCGTCAAGGACACGACCGCCGATCCGACGCTGGCCACGGTCGTGCAGCTCGCCGAGGGCGAGGTCGTGAGCGAGCTCGTGCGCATGCTCGGCGCCGACAACGACGACACGGCCGCGCGGCGCCACGCCCGCGACCTGCGTCGCGCCGCCTGAGCGCTCTCAGGAGGTGCGCGGGGCGGGCGCGAGCGTTACTCTCGCTGCAATGGCCGCTACGCGACCCAGCCCCGCGGGATACCGGCAAGGCCCCTCTGCCGCCACGACCGCCGGGGCGCCGCCGGCGACGGTGATCGAAGGCCCGGTGCGCCTGGGCCGGAAGACGAAGCTCCTCGTCAAGCACCTCCTCCGCGGCGACATCGCCCTGATCGACCACCTCGACATCGACCGGGTTTCCGCGGAGGAGCTCATCGCCGCGGAGGTGGCGGCCGTCCTCAACTGTCGGCCGTCGTCGGGAGGCACCTACCCGAACCTCGGCCCGCAGCTGCTGGTCGAAGCAGGGATCGTCCTCGTCGACCTGCCGGACGCGACCCTGTTCGACGCTCTCTCCGACGGGGACCCGGTGTCCGTGCGGATCAGCGCCCCGCCGGCGCGGGATGCCGGGGCGGAGGTGCTGCGCAGGGGTGTCCTGCTGGCCCGCGGCGACGTGCTCGACCTCGAGCGGGTCTGCGCCGAGACGGAGGCCAGGCGACGCGAGATCGGCGAGGCGCTGGAGCGATTCGCCCACAACACGATCGAGCACATGCGCGAGGAGCGCGAACTGCTCGCCGGCAGGATCCAGCTGCCGCGCTTCGCGACGGACTTCCGTGACCGCTCGACGCTCGTCGTCGTCCGCGGCGTCGGCCACCAGCGCGACCTGCGTGCCCTCAGGCCCTTCATCCGCGACATGCGCCCGCTGATCGTGGCCGTCGACGGCGGCGCCGACGCGGTGCTCGACGAGGGCCTCAAGCCCGACGTGATCGTCGGCGACATGGACTCCGCCGGCGAGGCCGCGCTGCGCAGCGGGGCCGAGCTCGTCGTCCACTCCTACCCCGACGGCCGGGCGCCCGGGCGCCATCGCCTGGAAGAGCTCGGCCTGGCATTCAAGCTGGTGCCGGCACCGGGCACGAGTCAGGATGTCGCGATGCTGATCGCGGCCGAGAAGGGGGCCCGCCTGATCGTGTCCGTCGGGTCGCAGTTCAACCTCGTAGATTTCCTCGACCGCAACCGCAAAGGCATGTCCTCGACGTTCCTGACGCGTCTGCGGATCGGCGAGATCCTCGTCGACGCGAAGGGCGTCAGCCGCCTCTACCAGCCGCGGCCCGGCCTCACGCCGCTGCTCGTCGTGATCGCGGCCGGGCTGATCGCGATGATCGCCGTCATCTGGCTGACGCCGGCCCTGCGCGACGTCGCGGAACTGATCTGGCTGAGGCTCCAGACGCTGTTCGGCTCCGGCGGCTGAGCGTCCCGCCGGGGCGAGTTGCCGATGTTCGACTATCGCTATCACGCGCTGTCACTCGCGGCGGTCCTGTTCGCGCTCGCCCTCGGCGTCCTTATCGGCGTGGCGATCGGCGACTCCAACCTCGTGTCCTCGGCCAAGAACGGCATCGTCCACAACCTCAACTCCGAAGTCAGCGAAGCGAGGAAGAGCGCCGCGGGGCTGCAGGAAAAGCTGAGCGACGAGGAAGCGTTCGCCAACGGCCTCTATCCGCTGGCGGTACACGAACTGCTCAACGGTCGGGGCATCGGCCTCGTCTTCCTCGGCGGCTCCTCCGACCAGATCAACACGCTCGTCCGGGGAGCCGTCACCCAGGCCGGTGGCAGCATGGCGACGGTCGTGGCGGTCCGCGAGCCGCTCGATCTGGCCGGCATCGGCCGCGCCGCCTCCGGTACCCACTACGCGAGCCTGGAAGGCTCGAATCCACTGATACAGCGCTTCGGCGAGCTCGTCGGACGCCAGCTCGTCAGCGGCGGCCAGCAGGTGAGCCGCGAGCTCCTCAGCCGCGTCCGCGGAAGCCTCTTGAGCGCCTTCGACGGGCAGCTGACGCGTCTGGAAGGGCTCGTCGTCGTGCGGGCGCAGCCGGCGGGCATGGCGGCGGCCGACAGCGAAGCGAGCGCGGCCTTCGAGTCGGGCATGATGAATGGCGTCGCGGCCGCCGGAGTGCCGGCCGTGGGCGTCGAGCTGACCGGTGCCGAAAGCTCCCAGGTGACGTGGTACAAGACCGCCGGCATCTCGAGCGTCGACGATCTGGACTCGCCGGCGGGCCAGGCCGCGCTCGTCTACGCGCTCGCCGGCGACCACGGCACCTTCGGCGTCAAGTCGACCGCCGACTCGCTCCTGCCGACCGCCGGCGCGACCTCGACGCAGCCCTGACCGCGTCCGCCTCCGGCGCTAGTTTCCAGTCGATGCACGCCCTGCCCTTCATGCTGGCCGCGATGTGCGCCGCGATCCTCGCGCCGGCGTTGCTGCGAGCCCTCGGCGCGGGCGGCCACACGCGGCTGAACTACCGCGACCGGGAGCTTCCGTTCCCGTTGGGCGTGCTGGCGCTGGCGGCCGCGGTGCTGGCGCTCGTCCCGCTGATGCTGCTGATGCGCCTCGCCTCGAGCGAGGTCTTTCACCCCGAGGTGCTGCCGATCGCGCTGTACGCACTCGGCGTGCTCGCGCTCGGCCTCCTCGACGACACGTTGGGCGGTGAGCGCGTCGAGCGCTCCGACGGCCGGCCGGCTCCGGCGCCGCGGGGCTGGCGCGGACACGGCGCGGCGACGCTGCGGGGCGAACCGTCGACCGGTGCGCTGAAGGCCGCCGGGTCGTTCGGGCTCGCGCTGCTGGCCGTGAGCTACCTGGGGCTCTCGGACGGGCGCTGGCTGCTCGCGGCCGCGGTGCTCGTGCTGGCGACCAACGTGTTCAACCTCCTCGACCTGCGCCCCGGACGCTCGACCAAGGCGTTCGTCGTCCTCGGCGCCGGCCTGAGCGCCGGGTCGGCCGATCTGCGTCCCCTGTGGTCGCTCGGGCTGTTCGCGGCCCCGGCGCTCGTCGCCGGCTTCTACGACCTGCGCGAGCGGGCGATGCTCGGTGACACGGGCGCCAACCTGCTCGGAGCGCTGGCGGGCCTGTGGCTCGTGCTGACGCTGTCGGGCACAGGGCAGCTCGTGGCGCTCGGCGTGCTCGCCGCGATCACGCTCTACGGCGAGCTGCGGTCGATCTCCGCGCTCGTGGAAAGGACTCCGGTGCTCCGCGAACTAGACTCTTGGGGCAGGCCCTCATGACCTCGCACTACTCCGACCGCCACGCGCAGGCTCCAAGCAAGACCCGGTTCATCTTCGTGACCGGGGGCGTCGTGTCCTCGCTCGGGAAGGGGATAGCGGCAGCATCGATCGGGCGACTGCTCGTCTCACGTGGCCTGACGGTCGGGCTGCAGAAGTTCGACCCCTACATCAACGTCGATCCCGGGACGATGTCTCCCTACCAGCACGGCGAGGTCTTCGTCACCGAGGACGGCGCCGAGACGGACCTCGATCTCGGCCACTACGAGCGCTTCACCGACGCCAACACGAGCCGGGCGTCGAATGTGACCGCCGGGGGCATCTACGACACCGTCATCCGCCGCGAGCGCCGCGGCGACTACCTCGGCGGGACCGTCCAGGTCGTGCCCCACATCACCGACGAGATCAAGCAGCGGATCGCGCTGATCGCGGAGTCCAGCGACGTCGACTTCGTCATCACCGAGATCGGCGGCACTGTCGGTGACATCGAGTCGCTGCCGTTCCTCGAGGCCATCCGCCAGTTCCCGGTCGACGTCGGTCGACGCCGGTGCATGTTCATCCACCTCACGCTCGTGCCCTACATCGGACACGCGGGCGAGCTGAAGACCAAGCCGACCCAGCACTCGGTCAACGAGCTCCGGCGCATCGGCATCGCGCCGGACATGCTGATGTGTCGCTCCGAGGGCTCGCTGTCGCACGAGATACGCAAGAAGATCGCCCTCTTCGCGAGTCTCCCGGTCGAGGCGATCGTGTCGGCGTGCGACGTCGACAACATCTACAAGGTGCCGCTGACCTTCCACGACCAGGGCGTCGACGGGTTCATCCTCGAGCACTTCGGAGTCGAGGCCCAGGCGCCGGAGCTTGCGCGTTGGAAGGAGCCGATCGAGCGCTCGGCGCGCGCCACGCGGACGGTCCGGATCGCGCTCGTCGGCAAGTACATCCAGCTCGAGGACGCCTACCTGTCGGTGTCCGAAGCCTTGCGTCACGCGGCCTCCCTCCAGGACGCGAGGGTCCACATCGACTGGATCGACTCCGAGAGCCTGGAGGCCCCGGCCGCCGGCGCGGTGCCGGCGGACGCCGAGGGATCCGGAGAAGGGGACAGCCACGCAGGGGGTGAGGAGGCACCGCAGGGTGAGCCTCGTCGCGACCCGTTCGAGATCCTCGCGGGTGCCGACGGCATCCTGATCCCCGGCGGCTTCGGCGGACGGGGGATAGAGGGCAAGATCACGGCGGCGGGCGTCGCGCGCGAGAAGCTGATCCCCTACCTCGGCATCTGCCTCGGGATGCAGGTGGCGGTCGCCGAGTTCGCTCGCAACGTCGCGGGGATGGGCGGGGCGAACTCGACCGAGTTCGACATCGAGACGCCCTTCCCGGTGATCGATCTGCTGCCCGAGCAGAAGGAGGTCTCTGATCTCGGCGGCACGATGCGCCTCGGCGCCGACCCGGTCAAGCTCCACGCCGACACGCGCGTGCGCGAGATGTACGGCGAGGCGGTCATCTACGAGCGCCACCGCCACCGCTATGAGGTGAACAACCTCCTGCGCAAGCGCCTGCAGAGCGCCGGACTCACCGTCTCGGGTACCTCGCCGGACGAGCGGCTCGTCGAGGTCATCGAGCTCGACTCTCATCCCTTCTTCGTCGCGTCGCAGTACCACCCCGAGTTCAAGTCCCGGCCCGAGCGCCCGGCGCCGCTGTTCAGGGACTTCATCGCAGCGGCCCTGCAGCGCGCGGGATCGACCGCCGAGGCCGAAGGGGACGGCGCCGACGTGCGGGTGCAGGACGCCCGGATCTCGGCAGGCCGCGCCTCCGGCCAGGGCGCCAGCCGGTCGTGAGCGCCGGTGCGTCGCTGTCAAGAGCGGGCACGCTCGAGCGGCGCTACCTGAGCGGGACGTTCGCCGAGCTCTGCAGGATCGAGAGCCCGTCATGCCGTGAGCGAGCATGCGCGCAGCTCGTGATCGCCGAGCTGCGCGGCCTCGGCCTCGAGGTCCACGAGGACGGCGCCGCCGCGGCCATCGGCGGGGACTGCGGCAACCTCCTCGCGCGCATACCGGCCGGCCCCGGCGGACAGCTGGGCATCGGTGAGCAGCCTGCTCGCTCGGTCCTGCTCTGTACCCACCTCGACACCGTCCCGCTGGCCGCTCCCGTCGAGCCGGTGCTGGTGGACGGGTTCTGGGAGAACGCAAACGACGGCATCCTCGGCGCGGACAACAAGGCGGCCGTCGCCGTCGTGCTGGCTCTCGCCCGCCACATCCGTCAGGAGGGCGCGCCGGTCGACGTCGAGCTGCTCTTCACCGTCGGGGAGGAGATCTCCCTGGCCGGCGCCGGCGCGTTCGACACGAGCGTCCTGCGCAGCGACTTCGGCTACGTCTTCGACCACGCCTCGCCGATCGGCGAGGTCGTCGTCGGCTCGCCGAGCCACTTCCGCGTCGAGATATCCCTCCACGGCGCGCCCGCCCACGCGGGCATCCGCCCGCAGGACGGACGCAGCGCGATCGTGGCGGCCGGCCGGGCCGTCGCGGCGATGCCTACGGGGCGCCTCGACGATGGAACGACGGTCAACCTCGGGACGATCTCCGGCGGCAGCGCCATCAACGTTGTGGCCGAGCACTGCTCGCTGGTCGCGGAGGTGCGCGGGATGGACGACGAGCGAGCCGAGGCGGTGCTCGCCGAGATCATCGATCGCGTCCACGAGGCCGCCAACATGCCCGACTGCGACTGCGACGTGGACATCGACGTGCAGCGGACCTTCACCGGGTACCGGGTCGCGCCTGGCTCCGAGCCCGTTCGCGTGGCCGAGGCGGCGCTGCGCGCGTGCGGACACGAGCCCGTGCGGATATCCAGCGGTGGCGGCTCGGACGCCAACGCCCTGATCGCAGCCGGCATGCAGACCGTCAACCTGGCCAACGGCACCGAGCGCAATCACGAGCCGGGCGAGCGTGTCGGCGTGGCGGCGCTCGAGGAGATGCTCGACGTCGCGCTGGCGCTGCTGGACGAGGCGGCCGCGACGGCGGCCGATGCAGGGCAGTAGCTTGCGGCTCCGATGCTGAAGCTCCGCGCCGCCATCGTCGTCGAGGTGGGCGCCGCCGGCGCCGAGCCCCCGGACGGGTGCGAGCCCGAGCAGGACCTCGTCGTGGAGCTGCTCGACGCGCGCGGGCAACCGACCCGCCGGCGAGCGGTCGCCGACGTCACGCTCGTCGGGCGCTCGGAGGTCGGCGACGACGTCGTCGTCAACGTCGAGGCGCTCGACCTCGGTCTCGGCTCGGGCGGCTTCGACGTCGTCCACGTCAACCTCACGCGCGGCCTCGACGGCACGGGAGCCTCGGACGGACACGTCATGAAGCTCAACTACACGAGCCTCCAGCACGCGGTCGTGCCGGTCGAGGACGAGCGTCTGGAGCTGCCGGTCGAGCGCCCCGTGGCGGTGCTGGCCCTGCACGGCCAGCTCGCCGCCGTCGCCTGGGCGTTTCACCAGGCGGCGCCGTCGGCCCGGCTCGGATACGTCCAGACCCAGGGAGGCGCGCTCCCGGGCGGGCACTCGAGGACCGTCCGCGCGCTGCGCCGCGGCGGCCTGCTCGCCGGCCACCTGACCGCGGGCGCGGCCTACGGCGGCGAGGGCGAGGCGATGACGACGGCCGGAGCGCTCCACCATGGGCTGCGGAGCCTCGGGTGGGACGCGGCGGTGTGCGGGCCGGGACCGGGAATCGTCGGATCCAGCTCCGCCCTCGGCCATGGCGGCATGAGCGCGCTGGACTCAGCGCACGTGGCGCTCGCGCTCGGCTGCCCGACGCTGCTAGTCGCGAGGATGTCGACGAGCGACGATCGCCGGCGCCACCGCGGCATCTCCCATCACACGCTGACGGTCCTCGACCTCCTGCTCGAGCCCGTGACGGTCGCGCTGCCGGCCGGCATGCGCTCGCCGGTCGGCGCCGACCTGCGCGCCGGTCTCGGCGCGATCTTCGCCGGGGCGACGTCGCCTCGCCCGGCGCTCGCACTCGACGTCGAGCGCCCGGTGCGGATCACCCGCCACGACTGGCGCCGGGCCGTCGTTGACCTGCCCGCCTACGCCGCCAGCGGCCTGCCGACCGAGACGATGGGCCGCGCGCTCGCCGAGGACCCGCTGTTCTTCGGCGCGGCGCTGGCCGGTGGCACCGCGCTCGCCGAGCTGACGGCGAGCGTCGAGCCCGACGAGGGGACGAGGGAGGGTTCGTGAGCGCCGGCGATGGGCCCGTGGCGACCGATCGGAGATTCACCGCGCTCGGCGGCGAGACCGCCTACCACGGGCGGCTCGTCGACGTGCGCATCGAGCGCTTCCGCTACGCCGACGGCGAGGAGGTCAAGCGCGAGATCGTCCGCCACCGCGGCGCCGTGGCCGTCGTCGCCCACGACGAGCAGTACGTCTGGCTCGTGCGCCAGCCGCGTGAGGCCGTCGATGAGCCGGACCTGCTGGAGATCCCGGCCGGCCGCCTGGACGTCGACGGCGAGCCGCCTCTCGCAGCGGCTCAGCGCGAGCTGGCGGAGGAGATCGGACGCGGCGCGGGCACCTGGAAGCCGATCGTGACCTACTACACCGGTGCCGGCTTCACGGATGAGCGCGTCCACCTGTTCGCCGCGACCGACCTGCACGACGCGAGCGCCGAGAGCGAGGAGAACGAGCGGATCGAGATCGTGCCCTGGCCGCTGGCCGAGCTCGACCGGGCGATCGCCGAGAGCCGCGACGCGAAGACCCTGATCGGCCTGATGTGGCTGAATGGCGAGTTGCACCGGCAAGGAGGCCGGCCCGGCGGGGCGAAGCCAGGAGCATGAGCACCGCCGAGATCGCCCCGCCTGCACCGGCGGCGGGCATCGAGCGGCTGACACTCGACTTCCTCGCATACCTGGAGCTCGAGCGCGGCCTGTCGCGAAACACGCTGACGGCCTACCGTTGCGATCTGCGGCAGTTCGCCGAGTACCTGGACCGCCGTGGGCTCGACCTGCTCACGGTCGGGCACGGCGAGCTCGCGGCCTTCCTGGCCGAGCTGTCGGTCGGAGACGAAGAGCGCGCCCCGGTCGCGGCGACGACGCTCTCCCGCAAGGTCGCCTGCCTGCGCTCGTTCTACCGCCATCTCAGGCGCGAGGCGATCATCGAGCACGACCCGACCGCCGAGCTGCGCGGCCCTCGCAAGCCCCAGCGCCTGCCGCGGGTGCTCTCGCGCGAGGAGGTCGCGCTGCTGCTGAGCCGCCCCGCGGGGGTGGAGCCCCGCAGCCTGCGCGACCGGGCGCTGCTCGAGGTCATGTACGCGTGCGGCCTACGCTCCTCGGAGGTCGTCTCGCTCGAGCTGGCCGACCTCGATCTCGAGGAAGGGCTGTTGCGCACGCGGGGGAAGGGATCGAAGGAGCGGGTCGTGCCGATCGGCCGCCAGGCCGTGGCGGCGCTCTCGGCGTATCTGCGCTCGGGGCGCGCCCAACTGCTGGGCGATGGCTCGAGCACCCGCCTGTTCCTCAACCGGCGCGGAGGGGGCCTGACGCGCCAGGGCCTCTACAAGATCGTCCAGGGCCACGCCCGCCGGGCCGGCCTGGAGGAGAAGATGAGCCCGCACACCCTGCGCCACTCCTTCGCGACGCACCTTCTGGCCGGCGGCTGCGACCTGCGCTCGCTGCAGGAGATGCTCGGCCATGCCGACCTCGCGACCACCCAGCTCTACACCCACCTGTCGGCCGAGCGACTCAAGGACGCCTACTTCAGCGCGCACCCGCGGGCAACGCGTTGACGCACGACATCCGGCGATGAGCGAAGCTCGCGCGCGCAGGGCGATCGTCCTCGTGATGGACGCTTGCGGCGTCGGCGCGCTGCCCGACGCGGCGAGCTACGGCGACGAGGGGACGAACACGCTCGCGCACCTCGCCGAAGCCGTCGGAGGACTCGCGCTTCCGTGCCTGCAGGAGCTGGGGCTCGGGTCGATCACGCCGCTGCTCGGCGTGCCGCCGTCGGACGCACCCGCCATCCACGGAGCACTGCACCCGCTCGGGCCCGGCAAGGACTCGATCAGCGGCCACCGCGAGCTCATGGGTGTCGTCGCGCAGCACGCGCCGCCCACCTATCCGGACGGCTTCCCACCGGAGGTAATCGAGCGCCTGCGCTCCGCCACCGGCCACGCTCTGATCTGCAACCGAGCCGACAACGGCATCGCGGCGATCGAAGAGTTCGGCCCCGAGCATCTGCGCAGCGGTGCGCTGATCGCCTACACCTCGCAGGACTCGGTCCTGCAGCTCGCCGCCCATGTCGAGCGCCTCACGGTCGAGGAGCTCCACCGCGCGTGCCTCGCCGCGCGGGCGGTCATGACGGGCGAGCACGCCGTCGGCAGGGTGATCGCCAGGCCGTTCACCGGCGTCGAGGGCCGGTTCGAGCGGACCGACGGCAGGCGTGACTTCGCGGTCCTCCCGGCGGGCCGCAGCTACCTGGAGGAGCTAGAGAGCGCGGGCGTCGCGGTCCACGGCGTCGGCAAGATCCGCGACCTCTTCGCCGGCGTCGGCGTCGGGAGCTCCCATCCCGGGGCGACCAACAGCGAGGCGTTCGACAGCGTCGAGCGACTGCTCGGAGAGCCGGACGAGGCGCTGGTGTTCGCCAACCTGATCGAGACCGATCAGAACTACGGCCACCGCAAGGACATCCCTGGCTTCGAGCGCGCCCTGCGCGAGATCGACCGCCGCATCGCGAGCATCCTCGAGGGCCTGCGCGAGGACGATCTGCTGATCGTGACGGCCGACCACGGCGTCGATCCCTCGCACGCCGGCACCGATCACACGCGCGAGTACGCGCCGCTGCTGGCGATCACGGGCGCCGCCGTCCGTCGGCGAGGCGAAGGCGCGCCCGACAATGGAGCGCGCCACGACGGGCCGCTGGCCGACGTGGGAGCGAGCGTCCTGCGCTGGCTCACCGGGTCCACCGCGAAGGAGCTGCCGGGCCGGGCCTTCCTAAGCTGAGGTCCGGATGCCAGAGCTACCGGAGGTCGAGACGATCAGGGCGCAGCTCGCCCCTGTCGTGCAGGGCAGGCGGATCGAGCGCCTCGAGGTGCTCGACGCGCGCTGGTCGCGACCGCTGTCGGGACGGGAGATCTCAGATGCCGTCGAGGGCCGGACGGTGCAGCGGCTGGGCCGGCGCGGCAAGTACCTGCTGTGGAGCCTCTCCGGCGACGTGCACCTCGCCCAGCACCTGCGCATGACAGGCTCGATCCTGTGCGACCCCGACCCCGAGCCCCGGCACACACGGGTGCGGATGATCCTCGGCGCGGCCGTCGGGTCCCGGGCGCCGGCGGCGAAAGCCGGCGCCCGCAAGACGACCGCGGCCGCCTCGACCCGGCTCGCGTTCATCGACCCACGGCGCTTCGGAACCGGCGAGCTGCTGCTCGGATCGCCGGCGCTCGAGGACTTCCTCGCGGCTCGCCTCGGCCTCGAGCCCTTCGACGAGGGATTCACGGGTTCGCATCTGCGCGCGCTGGCCCGCGGGAGCCGGGCACCGATCAAGGCGTTGCTGCTCGACCAGCGCAAGATCGCCGGCGTCGGCAACATCTACGCCGACGAGGCGCTGCACCGCGCCGGCATCCACCCGCTGCGCCCGGCCGGCCGGCTGACGCTCGCCCAGCTCGCCTGCCTGCGCGAGACGGTCATCGACGCTCTGGACGCCGGCATCGCCGCCCGCGGGGCGACGATCGACGACTTCCGCCACGTCGACGGCGTGCGCGGGTCATTTCAGGACCAGTTTCTCGTCCACCGGCGGGAGGGCGAGCCCTGCCCACGGTGCGGCGCGACGATCGTCAAGATGGTCGTCGCCGGCCGGGGGACCTACGTCTGCGAGACGTGTCAGCCGCGCCCGCGCGTCAGGCGGCGAGGAGCGCCTCGAGCCGGCCGCTCCGAACCGCGGCCTCGAGCTCGCTGAAGCCGCCGAGCAGCCGCTCGCCGACCAACACCTGGGGAAATGTCATCATGCCCGTCTGCTGGACGAGCTCGACTTGGGCATCGCGGTCACCCGTGAGGTCGACCTCGGCGAACTCCACGCCGCGCGAGCTCAGCAGCCCCTTCACACGGGAGCAATACGAGCAGGGATCTGTCGTGTACACCGTTACTTGGCTCATTACTTCATAAAGTATAGCAATCGATGCCGCGCTCGAGCCGGGCCTGTGGGCCTCCACACGGAGCGTCGTCCCCACGCGGACCGAGCGGTCCGGTCGGCGCTAGACGCCGCTCAGACGGAGAGGCAGTTGACGCACGTCGCGGAGCCGCCGTCGGGGTTCGTCACGGTGATGTTGGATTTCGCGCTGTTGCCGCCGGACTCTTTGACTTTGGCCGTGAGCGACGTAGAGCTGTTGAATTTGAGTTCGCCGACGAGCGAAAATTCGACGTTCGAGAAGCTGATCGTCGGCGGGCTCACGAAGTTCGTCCCCGTGATGTTGATGTTCGCTTCGAGGTTGTGGCCCGTGTGGCCAGGAGCGGCTTCGGTCGGCGACGTGATCGTCGGACCCAGGTTGATTGTGAGGCCGCTTGTGATGGTGGCGGTGGTGGTGTCGGGGTTGGTGATGGTGATGTTGCGGGCGCCTGTGGTGGCGTTGGAGGCGATGTCGATGTTGGCGGTGACTTCGGTGGTGCTGATGAAGCTCGTGGATTTGACGGTGATGCCGGTGCCGGAGAAGGTCGCGGCGATGGCGCCGGC
>OUNO011323005.1_pt1 | contig 29711 bp, 23 predicted proteins | sample 1779811 | NCBI WGS metagenome assembly OUNO01 (sample SAMEA3914804, study PRJEB12502) | metagenome | biome: forest; material: soil | place: Canada | collected 2010-06-25 | depth 0.3 m
CCCGCGGTATCAACAGCCCAGGAGAGGAGTGTTTTTTCGTTGGAGCGAAGGTCGACTTTTGAAGTCCCCGCCAGATAGATCGAGATCGCCGTGTCTTTACCAAGCACGAAGTCCTGGCGTACTGGATTCGGGATATCAGCGTAGGCATTGGGCGCGGATTTAATCGAAAGCAACTGGTGGATCATCCGGTTCACGAGGAGCTGATCATTCATCACCAAGTCATCCAGTCCTGGAGTTGAGATCCAGTCCGGAGTGACGCCCTTGTCTTCCAGTAGCTCGCCCCGGTGAATCCCCACGCGGACGGATTGTCTCCAGGCGATTTGCATGGTCTGTTGGTCGGCAGGGACTGCCTTGAACGGACTGTTCTGGTCGGCTGGCATTCCATTGATAAAATCAGAAAGAGTCATGACGTTCGCGCCACCGCCTCCGGTTCGCCCGTCGACGCCCCAGACTTTCGCGACCTGGTTGTCCTGCATTCCGGCGGTGAAGATGTCGCAAGAGGAAAAGCAATAAGCGTTCACAAGGACCATTGTCGGTTTGAAATAGAATTGCCCGATTGAGTTGGCTTGATCGCGAGGAGTGATCTTCAGAGGGGCTGTCATTGAATGCCCTTCTGATGAAGCCTTGGTCCACGCTGTGAGAAAATCATCGTACTGCGCCCCGGAGAGGAATGTGTGGTTCGTCTCGGTGGTCAGAAGACGAAAGCCTTCAGTCTCGACAACCTTTGAGCTGAAAAGTTGGAGCAGGCGTTCTGCGTAGTCGACTTGTCCACCCGGATTCCCGCGAAGGTCCAGAATGAGGCCCGAAGTATTAGCGAATGGTTCGCTCAGAATATTCCGGACCAAGGCAACGCTTTCGTCTTTCGAAAGGTTCTCAGGATCGAAAGATGTTATCTGAAGGTAGCCGAATGATCCTTGAGCGGTCTGGAGTACCTTGTAACGGATGGTGGATTCGGTGGTGTTGGTCAGATTCGACAGGTCTGCTTTTTGGTCCTGTGACGGGAGTGCCCGGCTCTTCAAAAAGTCTGGATCCAGGCGTTTAAATTTCCGCTGATGGAGCGGGATGAGATGATTGAGTTCCCAACGATGCCGATTCAGGGCATTCGTGTTCCGGTTTTTTCTGGCTTGATGGGCTGATTCAGCTTCAGGAGTCTTCGCCTCTGTGGTGATACAACTCTGAACCGCATAGCTTACCCAGGGAATCGTCACCGTCACGCGCTTGCCCGATTTTTTCCGAAGGATCATCCGGACGGAATCTTCAATCGGGTCCTCGATCGTTTCGTCATGAAAACGAATCGTCAGAATGTCTATGCCTGCGCGGATCTGGGCGGCCTCATTCGCTCCCAGATCGATGCTTTTAATCCGGCGGATCGCCTCAACCGGGTCCACTCCATTGTAGGATTCAATGATGTCTCCGATCTGGACTTTGGCGACATCCGGAAGCATTGCCATGACTGCGTCGGCCCCGCCGATATCCTGGACGACGATCACGTGTTTGCGGGTTACAGAGTCCCAGACGCGATCAAAGCTGAACGGGATAAATGTGCGATAGCAGCTATAGGGTTTAGGAAGATAGTACATCGTGTGGAAGTCACGCTGATTCTGGAAGACCCGTAAAAGCTGCGAATGGAGTTCAAAGTCGGTCAGGGAAGTCGCATTTTTTTGAATCGCTTCGAGTGCCGGAATCGGGTCTTCATGAAAGGTTTCGGTTTTGAGTTCGCGATGAACGTAAAGATCCCGGATCAGGAGCATGGCCTGATCGGCTACGACTTGTTTTTCCTCGGCCGAGTAGGTGGGCATCGCCTTCGAGAATTCGGCACGGCGATCTTTCAGGAACAGGTACTCCTGGGTTGGAGCTGCCGATGCGACTTGGGTTAAAAGTGTCGTAAAAATGAGTGCCAGCATTAATGTCTCCTGTGTCGGCGAAGAGAAGACCCTGCATCAGCGCGAACTTCTTATCTATTTGTTACATGCGGGTTATATAGAAAATCTGATGATTTGTCCAGAAGTTTCGGCTTAATGGATCCATTCTCTTGAGAATATATTAATTCAGGTGCTTTTCAGATTCAGACGATAGATATGGCATATCAGGCTATAGGCGAGAAACTAGAAGCAGCGGAGAGATATCCATGACGTATAAGCCGAGTGACTTCATTGCTATTGGATCGCTCATCGTTTCGTTTGTTGCACTGATTTACGCTAGTAATGCAGTGGTATTCCGATACTGTGGACATTTTGTTGCACTTGAAAATGGGAGAAAAATTCGGATTTAAAATGGCGAAAGAAGAGTTGCTGGCAAAACTGTCCGCAAAAATCGAGGTTGGGAGATTCTATTTTCCTAATGTTGATAGAGCCGATGGATTTGGTTTGCATAAGCCACGTGCTTATCAGGGGTACCGGAACCTCGTTCTCGATTTTTTAGTGTTCTCTTATCAGCTTTTTGAAAGAGATGATGCAGTCGAACATCTGGGTTTGGCAGAGAAGCTTCAGCGATACTTTACAACTTACGTTTTTGAGTTGCTGGACCCTAAGAACTTTTTAAAAGAGACAGAAAAGCTGACCAATAGGAAGTTTTCAAAAGACCACAGCATAGAGGATCTTTTAAAAAATGAGTCCTCTTTTTTTAATGAGCTCACCGAGGCGGATGTTTTTTGGGGCTAGTCTATTCTGATTTCCGAATGATGAGATTAAAACACCTGCAGTGAACTGTTAAAAAAAAAGAGCCGATTCAATGAACCGGCTCTTTCTGTAATAATTTAATTTAAATCTAGTAGCGTGAACGGTGATTGTTGTCACGTGGAGCCATTGGCTTCGCGATATTTACAGTCATCGCGCGGCCGTTGTCGTCAGCACCGTGAAAACGCTGAATTGCAGCTTGCGCTTCGCTGTCGCTAGACATTTCGACGAATCCGAAACCTTTGCTGCGACCAGATTCGCGATCCATGATCACTTTTGCTGAAGTGACGGTTCCGCATTCAGAGAATGTGTCGCCCAGGTTTTGATCTGAAATTGAAAATGAAAGATTACCGACGAATAGTTTATTACCCATAATTACCTCCTAAAGGTTGGGAGCAGCTTTAGAGGAAAAAAGGTCTAATTACCTAGAGACATCCGAAGGAGCAAATTTATTGAACTTGGTCAATGTAACAGCATTGGATCGGACTGCCTAATTAATAATTATTTAATAATTCCGGCTGGCAAACGCAGAGCAGCGCCCGATACCGGAGCCAGCGCCGGAAAACCTCTGAACCAATGAGAAACAGATTTGGTTTTTTCATATGGACCTCGGGGGTTAGACGATCTTACAGGTTTCGTCGAATTCAAGGCGTGGGCCTCTCGGGTAGAGTTTTGTGATGTCGCCATAGCCAAGGTTACAAAGGAAGTTTGATTTCCAGTTGGTTCCCTTGAAAAAGGCTTCATCCACCTTTGCATTATCGAATCCAGACATCGGCCCGACATCAAGCCCTATTGCTCGTGCAGCGAGCATGAAGTATCCGCCTTGAAGCGAGCTGTTTCTGAACAGTGTGGACTGGCTCAGGTCCGGATTGGATGCGAACAGTGCTCTCGCATCAAAAGCCGGAAAAAGTTGAGGTAGTTGATCGTAGAACTTTTCATCGTGAGAGATGATCGCGGTTACGGGCGCTGCCTTGACCTGTTCGACATTCGAGCCTGCGAGACTGGGAATCAATTTTTCCTTCTGCTCTGCTGATTTGACAAACACAATCCGCAAGGGACCAGCGTTCACACTGGTTGGTCCCCATTTTGTCAGGTCATAAATGGATCGGAGAGTTTCATCTGCAACGGGCTGATCGAGCCACGCGTGATGGCTTCTTGCCTCGGTGAAGAGTTGTTTGATTGCTTCCTGGGAAATGGCTTGGTTCATGTTAAATCTCCTTTTTTTTGATCTGTTCGCGACGGCCCCAGGCGATGGCCGCACTTGCGACCAAAAGCATGACCGCCATGACTGGATTTCCGCCGATGATGAACAAGTGGGTCGCGAGCGCCCCGAACATGACACCCGTGAGGAGTAATCCGCCAAGACCGGAGAGGGAAGGAACCAGAAGCAACAAGGCTCCCGAGACTTCCATGAGTCCTGTCACGTATCTGAACCATTGCCCGATTCCGATCGCTTGAAATAACCCGACCATCTGTTCACTTCCGGTCAGTTTGCTGGCCCCTGCCATCAGAAACATTCCTGATGCCCCGATTTGAACCACCCACAGGAGGAGGTTCAGGCCTTTTGAAAGATTCATTGGAACGGATTGATTTTCTACTTTGGTATTCATTGCTATTTTTCCTTTATTTGGTTGTTTTGTCGTCCTTGATACCAATATAGGAGCTTTCTCCTGGTTTGATTAGATGGTATAATTGGTAATTAAAGTTCCAATTGAGCAACAATGGTTGCCGGAGGTGAGTCCATGCGTGACCTAAACGAAATCCAGTGCTTTGTCAGGGCGGTTGAATTGAAGAGCCTCACGGCGGCGGCAAAAGCCCTTGGGCTTCCCAAGTCAAGCGTGAGCCGGAAAATCAAAGGTCTTGAAGAGCGCCTCGGTCTGACTCTTCTCATGAGAACAACACGAGCTTTGAATCTGACCGATGCGGGCAGGCACTTTTTTGAAAAATCCGCCCTTGCACTCAGAGAGATCGAGACGGCAGAAGAGGCCTTGGATGGGACTCGTCAGGTCGTAGAAGGCACGCTTCGAATTACCGGACCGGTTGAATTCGCGACAGGCCCTTTCAATCAGCTGGTTTCGTCGTTTTTGCGAGACCATCCCCGGGTGAAAATCGATCTCCTGCTCACGGAGAGAGTGGTGGATTTGATTGGTGAAGGATTTGATCTGGCACTCCGGGTTGGCGAGCTGGATGATTCCACTCTCATTGCGAAAAAACTACGCTCATTGGATGCGCATATCGTGGCAAGTCCTGCTTATCTCAAGGACCGGGGAATGCCGAAGTCTCTTGCCGATTTTGAGAAACACGATTGCATCGGTTTTACTCCGGGCAGGGACTTGATGAAATGGGGATTGAAAGGTCTTACTGGAAAGAAGGAGTTTACTCCGAAAACACGGTTCTCCGTCAATCACCTGCTTTCCGTGAAAGAGGCTGCGGTTAACGGTTTGGGGCTGGCACTTCTCCCGGTTTACATGACAGGAGAAGAGATCAGGGAAAAAGCCCTCAAGCTTGTCTGGGAGACCCCGTCGTCCTCCGGTAACTCTGTTCACTTGGTTTACCCGGGGCAGAAGTTTCTTTCTCCCAGAATGCGTGCCTTTATCGACTACGCAAACAAGCATCTCTCCTTTTGACAGCGTAAACGTTAAAAGACCGCCCTACCAAGCTGATAGGACGGTCTCTTATAGGCACCGCGAACGAGGGCCTTCTACAGCATGGAGACATTCACACCCAATGTTCCCGAGAAGAGAGCTTCACCTGTTTTTACAAAGGTAAAGTCAGGTCGAGCCACCACACTCACGCGAGTGGAGAGGGCTACATCGAGGTCTGCACCGGCGTTCAGGTAGTATTTCCAGCTGGAGTCACCATTTCCAGAGAGACCGAGGGATTGAGCCTGACCAGCGTTTGAATAAATCAGGTTACCACCACCGTGGACGGCGACTCGAACAGCGTCACTCAGGAAGTATCCGATTTTTACGTCGGTTGGAATGATCACAATACTGGTTGAGGTTTGATCGTTTTGATCTTCACTCCCGAAGAAGTTGGCGGAGGTGGATCCCACGCGCGAATAAAATACACCGGTAGTGACGCCGAGGTACAGATCACGCGTGCTTTCGTTGTCTCCGAAAACAGACTTGCCAATGTTTCCATCGACTGCCAAACCAGCCAGGCTGCGGGTGGAGTAAGATCCGTTTGTACCTTTGTACGCCATCACACCGACTTGGGGGGAAACGCCCAAAGTCGCAGTTCTCAGACTGTGGGACTGTGTGTCCGGGGCAGTCGCAGAAGAAGTGTTGGTGTCGGCAGCCCAAACGGTTGCGCTCATTGCAAGACCAGAAGCGATCAAGAGAGTTGATAGTTTATTCATATGCTTATTTCCTTTTTTCGTTTTCATTCACCCTCGAAAATCGGGGGCGTTCGGCGCCTATAAGAGCCTGGGGCATCTCTGCCTTGAGACCCAAACTACTCTTATTTTTAAGAATGATTAGATGGCAAAATCAGAATTATCTGTTGCCATATTGGAACAATAATTTGGACGAGCAAAGACGCCCGCAAACAATTGTGACGGCTTCCGTTGACGAAGCAGCTAAAAATATTGCCGCGGGAAAAGGCGGAATCACCGCTGTGGGTAGTTCATTGACTTCGATGCCAAAGGTTAAAAAAGTAGCTTTGAACATTAAAAATACTCGTCCACTCTCTTTGGTTACCAAGGTAAGCGGGCCTTTTTGATTTGGGGAGCCTGGGGGGACTTGCTACTCTGCTTTTTTGGCACAGTGGCTTGAGTACAATTCGTCCGTTTCACTGATCCGAAGCCCATTCTTCTTGTTCCAGGTAAAGTAATTAGTGCTTTCGTATTCCGAACGAGGAATATGAACAACTTTTCCCGAAGGGCAGCGGGCGAAAATAGCAGCTGCTAACGTTACATCAAGAGTAAGATCTTTCTGTGAAGTGTCAGCAGTGACCGTTAGCTCGGAGTAAGGTAGTAAACCATGTCCTGGGACCTTGAGGTGATTCACTCCCCGTTTTCCCTGCACGGTAGCCGTTGTTTTCGCTGTTTTGGTTTTATTGTCAAAACCAAGGTCAATGCTCTGCAGCTCGAGGTGCTGGCCGAACAGTTCCAGTGACGTTTTTGCTCCATCATAATAGTCATTATTTATGTGTGTTTCTCCTTGCTGTTGATCAAGATTGAAGCTGGTGAACTCTCGGGGAGGATTAATGAGTTTGAACGTCCCCGGAATATCAGCGTTATAGGAGATCTCAGGCTGGAACCTGTCTGTTTCCAGAATGATTTCCTGATTGATCGTGCGCGAGAGAAAAAAGTACCCGGTATAAGTCGTAAACAGTGGTGAGCCGTTTCCTTTAACGGTTCCTGAAGAACAAACTACGGAATTAAAAGCAAAGCTTTCGCTTCCCCAGTAGAAATCCGCATCTTGATAATTCGAGCATGAAAAACTGAATTGATTCATTTGACTGATTGAATTCAGATCTCCAGAAAAGTGATTCAGAGTAATGTGTGCAGTTTTGGAATCGAGCTCCAGTCTGAGCGTCTCAATCCGGGTGAGGTTAAAATCCGCAAATGAAACAGAGATGCCTCCGGCGTCTCTGGATTCCAATTTATAAACGGGTAAATTGTTATAGCTGGAGACTTCTTCGGTAATAGGGGCAGTCGAACGAATCAAAAAAGGGTGGCTTGGATCGCGATAAATTGTGATTGGCCCCGATGCACGAACCGAGATCTCTTTGATCTTTCCGTTCTGATCGAAATGGACACCGTTAATATCGCCTTCGATCGGATCCTGGGATGGAATGTTAAATACACCATGAACCTTCGAGTAGGCCTGAGGCACAAGCGTAAGTCCATCCGGATAGATGTTCAAGCTGAACTCCCCTTCACTGGAGAAGTGAGTAATGAGGCCAAAGAAGTCATCGAGTTTATCCGGATTTTTCAGTCGGCCGGAAAACGTACAGTGTTTGAAAAAATTTTCCGGTGTAATTTGAGTTGGATCCATTGAAAGATCACATGAAAATCGGGTGCCGTAGGTCCCATAAAAGGTAAAGCCAAAGAGGCTGTAGGGTTCATTTGTGTCATCGTAATCGTCCGAAAAGCCGAAGTAGTAGGAGTCCGCTCCGCCATCTGAACTATAAAACTGCAGGGGGAGTCCATTTAAGATGAAACGGGTGAAGCCCAGATTTTTTTGAATGGAAACCCAGGCTTGAATCGTATCAGTGGGGAGTTTTCCTGAAACAAGCCCACGAAATGCCATGATCGCATCACTCGAGTACGGATTGGTAATGGTGCTGCTAAAGGTCGTCCGGAGACGGACGAGCGCCTGTTCTGATGCGGGCAGAAGAGTTAATGTTTTTTTATCCTGATAAATCCTGGGTGTGAGAGAGATTGGATCGTAAAGAATTTTAGTCACCAGCCTTGATTCGCAATTAGACGGAATATCAAGAGCAGGAGCTCCTCCCAGATCAAAGTCTCCGTAGTCATTTTGAAGTGCTGCCGCCCCGCTGATTTTTCGGGCCAGAGGGCCATGGAAGTTAGCGAACTGCCTGAGCCATTGGTCCGTCGTTGTATTGGTGGACTGGACCTGGGTGAATCCCTTGAAGTTCCATGCTTCAAGAATGTGCCAGTCAGATTGGTCGCATCGAACTACTACGGCACCGGGCACCCAGTGAAGCACTGTGGATGCCGGATCAGCGTAACTTGCGGAGATCAGATTGAGAGCGAGTAAGAATAGGTTCATGTTGAATTCCTGATTTAGTACCTGTTAGCGATATTGCTGATTTCCAAGCCATTTTTGCTTAGACAGCCGGTCACTTCAGTATGGTGGTAGGTATTGTAGTTATTGAGGGCGAAACCATTGATAAAGGACCCTTGGCCAAAATGAAAAAATCCTTTGGCACTGAGCTTTAGTCGGACGTCAGCGGTGATCAGCGGGAATGGTTCGGAGCAGTCTGAATTGGCAAGTTCCAGATTTCCATTCTGGAAAACGGTCAGCGTAGCTGGGAGACTGGAAAAAATCTGTCTCAGTGGCACGTCTTGCCAGGCGTCGTGACCATTCTTGTAGTTTTCAACTTGTGCGGATTTGATCCACTTCAAGGCATTCCCGACGAACGGTGGTGCACGTTCGAATCCGATAGAAAGCGTTGGCACGGATTGATCGTCCTGTTGGGCACTGACTCTGGAAACCGCTAGCCCCAGATAGTTATCTGAGAAGGATTGAAGTGAGGTGATGACGAAGTTTCCGTAGAGGGTCGGTGTTTCGTCGGAGTTCCATCGTTCCAGAGTTCCATTTAATGTGAGCCCTGGCCGTGGTGAAAAAGTTACCGCATCAGTGCTGGCGAAGTTCAGTGAGATCCCATAATCGCTCGAGAGCGAGGTGAAGGGAAGATTCTTCAGAATTGTACGCCCGATTTGAATCTGGGGGAAAACTCCAATTACCTCGGGTTCGCTACCGTTGTAAGGGGCGGGAGTTGAAGAAAGATTCCCCCCGTTCAGACTCCCGGAAACAGTCCCTTTGAAAGTTTGTATCCCGTAGGGCGAGGTGATGGTGCCACCAGTCACCGTAAATGAATAGTCTTGCGCCTTTGCCGAAGTTGTATTGGCGATTTGAGTGCTGGTGGTCGTTAGTTTAAGAGTGCAAGTTGGAGCGTCTGGTTTATCGACTTGAAAATAGAAGTCAGGGTTTTTTGGATTGGTGACCAGCATTCCCACTGTCCAGGTGCATTTTGAATCGGAGTTAATTGAAATGTAAGGAGTTCCAATTTTTGAAAAACGAATCGCCCCTGTGTTCATGCTGTAAATCTTATAAAAGTCAGGATCGGTGGCCGGGACCTCCCAGTATGTCAAGATACTGAAAGTTCCGTTGAAATCGAAGATTCCCACGGGGGTATTAAACGTATGCCAGTCTCGAAGTGTACCGGCCGCATGAGTTTTCCCTTGAAAGCGATAGAGGGACACTTTACCTGGGGCAAACGGAATCATTCCTTGGTCAGAGGTAAGGATGTCGATTGCTTGTGAAGTATTAAAAATCAGTAGATCCACTTCGTCGGACGTCCCTTGATTGCTGAGGTTCAAAGTGACTGGATCGGTGCAATTTGGAGTGTTCGTATTCAGGCAACCCCAGGATTCGCTAAAGCCGAGTTGAAGCGATTGAAAGAGATAAACCCAGTCGATCAGCGAACCGGGTTCGCTTGGCCCAACCGAGAGGAGTTCGGCGTTCAGTCTGCGGGCATTTTCCGAGTTGTCCTGTTTGTAGAGATCAATTGCACGAGCATAGAAAAACTCATGCATGATCGCAGCTGTTTTGCTGTCATTATCCATCAGATCCCAGAGGCGGCGATCAATCGTGAATGTTTTTCCGTTTAGATCGGGAGTTCTTGCCCGAATGATGGCTTGCTTTTCCGCGCAGCCAGAAGGGAAGAGCAGATCTCCGGCATCGTGAATGTCAGAGAGGTCGGTATTCACAAAAACGCTTCTCGCAAGGAAAGTGTTTGCATGAATCAGAAGGTCTGCCGCAAGGTTTGAGAAGTGGGCCTGCTGCATGCGAGTCACCACCAAAGCGATTTTTTGATCAACACTGAGACTCTTGTCGCCGAGAGAAACGGTCTTTCCAAATACGGCCCGCGCTTCGAAAAGATCCAGAAACTCAGCCGATTTGATGTTTTTCTGATCGTCAAAGCAGATGACCGCGTCACCGCCGTTTCCGGTGAGACCGTTTCCGACGCCGATCCCACCCGCATGGACTTGAGTTGAGAGCAGAAGAAAGAGTGTGAAAAGTTGATTTTTCAGTTTCATGTTTTATCCTCTAAAATTTGTAAAAGCTGCAGATTGAAAATGATGACCTGATCAGGGGTTTCGCCCGGTGACAGTTCCATCATCAAGTTAAGTTCTTTCCTGAATTCATTGATGCGTTCTTTGATGTGCCCCAGTTTTTCGCTACTGACGGCAACGCAGAGGCTCGATAATTCGCGATCTTGAAACTCTTGTTCTTCCGCAGCTCGTTTTGCGTAATTCAGAACCCGGGAGTGGTAGTTTCGGATGATGAGGTCGCGGGAACCGGGTGCAAAGTCATAACCTGCGTCGGTTGTGTTCAGACGGTTGGTCTTTTCGTTGCGAATCAAAAGCCCTGTGCGCGAAAGCGCCTCAATTGCGTCGCTCACTTCCTGGGGAGAAACCTTTCCGCCGGTATGACGGGAGATGGAGTTGGCATCTTGCGGAATGTTTGGGAGTTTCAGGTATTCGCGAATGACAGGGACGTACCAGTCTTTCAGGAGCAGGTTTGCATTGGGGAGCTCCCGTTTCAGGTGCGGGGAGTGTTTTAACTCCAGACTTTGAAGGTGTGCGAAAGCTTCGAGCTTTTCCTGAGTGTCTTTTGCCTGGTTGAAATTCACGAGTGCGCGAAAGTAACGAACTTCTTTCGTTTGTAAGGACAGGATGGGCGCCATGGAATCAATCAGGGCCGGAGTCAGGTTTCGATTGCCCCGAATGATCATCCCGAGGAGCGTATGGGATCGAAGGCCGGCTGATTCCGCAAAGCGTTTGTGAGTCATCCTGCGGTGAATCTTCGCCCACGCAAACCAGCTCGCAAGATAACGACGGTAATCGTCGTAATCAAACAGGCTTGGCGCTGGAACGCGCGCGGCTCTTTCACTCGTTAGGTGCATGGTGAGCAGAGGTACCTAACACTGCCAATATATGCAAGGGTGAGAGCTCTTTTTTTGTCACACCTGTGACAAAAATTGGTCCTTAGTAAAGTTATTTAAAAATTAAGGTTCGGATATTTATAAGGTAAAGGTAACGGGTATTTAAAAAATCAATAACAAGGTTAAATGGTCTGTTACTTTAGTGCGTCTGAATTCGACTCACCCCGGGGACAGGGCAGTTTTTAGCCACGCTACTAAATTGACAAGAACTTGAAATTTGACCCGCTTGGGCCCATGCCCCTGGAATCACAGGAAAAAATCCTGATGAGTTTCCTGATTTCCAAAAATGAAAGTACAGACAAATTAAAGATCCACTCAATTTGTGTCGATAAATGACTGAATAGTTGTCAGTTGTTCGAACAATGGGTGAGTGAAAACATGGATGAATTTGAAATTGAACTGAAAAAAGGTTTTTTGGACGAAGCCGCTCAGATGCTGACGGACTCCGAGCAGTGTTTTCTAGAGCTCGAAGCAAATCCGAGCGACAGGCCGACTTTGGAAAAGATCTTCCGGATTGCCCACAACATCAAGGGGAGTTCGAAAGCAGTTGGCTTTGATCAACTGGGAAGCTTCACTCATGAATTTGAATCCTTGTTCCTGAAGGTTAAAAACGCGGAAATCACGATCACTCCAGGCGTGATCAGCTTGCTCCTTCGTTGCAACGATCAGATCAAGACCATCATTGATGGCTTGAAAGACGATCTTGCCGCAACCTTTGAACTCGAAGATCTTCTGGTGGAAGTGAGAAACGCCACAGCTGGAAAACTTTCTGAATCTCCGGCTGAAGCGGAAGTCCTGTCTCCGGAGGCGGTCGAAGAAGTGATGGCCGAAATCGAAGCGGCTCCTGTTGAAGAGGTGGAAGCGGAAGAACCGGTTGAAGAAGTTTTTGTTTCGGGCGAGCTTTCTGCTGAAGACCGTGCGCTACTTGAAACGTTCAACTCCGGACTTAGTGCCCCGGCTCCAGTGGCCGCCGCACCGGAAGCGCCAATTGCACCTGTTGTGCCCATCATGGCAGCAGCAGCTGAAAAGTCAAAAACCGAAGCCGCCAAGGCGAAGCCAGCTGCGGCAGCAGCAGCACCGGCAACATCGGGGGCATCAGAAGAATCCATTCGCGTGAGTCTTGCCCGCTTGGAAAAACTCATCAATTTTGTAGGAGAGATGTCGATTTTGCAGTCGGTTCTCCAGGAACAGGCTTTGTCTTCCGAATCCCAGCTTCTGATCAAAACTTCCGCTCAAATGGGAAAAGTCTGCAAAGAAGTGCAGGACATTTCCATGAGTCTCCGAATGGTTCCTGTGAAACAGACATTCCAGAAAATGCAGCGGATCGTTCGGGACACGAGTTCTATTCTCGGGAAAAAGGTTCAACTGATTCTCGAAGGGGAAGAGACGGAGCTCGACAAGACCGTACTCGAAGCCATCGGTGACCCGCTCGTTCACTTGGTGAGAAACTCCGTGGATCACGGAATTGAATCAGCTGAAAATCGTGAGAAGTCCGGGAAGTCGGAAATGGGAACCGTCTGGTTGAGAGCGTTCCACCAATCGGGAAAACTGGTACTGGAAGTAAAAGATGACGGTGGCGGAATCAACGGGCAAAAGCTTCTCGCAAAGGCGATCGAAAAGGGAGTGCTGAAACCCGGCACAACCTTGTCTGACAAAGACGCAGTCAATTTGATTTTCCATCCTGGGTTTTCTACAAAATCCGAAGTGAGCGAGGTTTCAGGTCGCGGGGTTGGGATGGATGTGGTGAAAACCAACATCGAACAACTTCAAGGCGAAGTGACCGTCGAAACTGAAATTGGAAAAGGCACCACCCTTCGAATCCAGTTGCCACTCACGCTTGCCATCATTGATGGAATGATCGTGGAGAACCGGGTCGGTACCAAAACCGAGCGTTTTGTGGTTCCACTTTCCCATGTTCATGAGTCCGTGAAACCAAAACCGGGCGAACTTCACCTGAAAACCGGAATCGGAGAGGTATTGCAGCTCCGCGGTGAAGTGATGCCGACATTCCGTTTGTCGAACCTGCTCGGTAAAGGGGGCAAGGGAGAAAACAAGGAACAGATCGCTCTGATTTTCAGAAATCAGGAGACTCCGTTTGCGGTGATGGTGGACGACATTTTAAGACAGCAGCAGGTAGTGGTGAAACAGCTCAGTATCGAGTTGAAAAGTACAAAAGGATTCAGCGGGAGTGCCATCCTCGGTGATGGCAAGCCTGCATTGATTTTGGAAATGCCTGAGCTGGTTGCAACAGGAAAAACACAAGGGAGAACAGCATGAAACTTTCAAACGATGGAACAATGGCCGATCGCTTTTTAACTTTTTCTCTGGGAAATGAGAGCTTCGCAATTCCACTGCTTCAGGTGAAGGAAGTCATCGCCCTGCCGGAAGTGACTCATGTGCCACAGACCCCGAACTATTTTCTGGGAATCATGAACCTGCGCGGACAGGTGATCACGGTTCTCGATCTCCGGGTGAAGCTTTCGATCAAGCCATCTGAAACACAGGAGACCGTGGTGATCATCTGTGATCTGGCACCTTACAGTGTCGGGATCGTGGTGGACTCGGTGAATAGCGTTCTCGCAGCCACTCCGGACCAGATCGCGCCCAAGCCTGAACTGACTCAGAGCAAAGTGGATTCGATCACCGGTGTCTATCAGGACAAGAACAACCTGATTCTCATGCTGGATATCGCTCACACCCTGAACCTGACGGATCACGCGGCAGTGAAAAAGATCCAGGTCGGTACAGCCGCTCCCAAAGCGGCATAGACCGGAGAACCATTTGAAAAATCGAAATCAAGCCTCATTAAAAACCAAGTTGATTGGTCTCAGCGTCGGGTTGCTCGTTCTAATGGGCACAAGTGCACTCCTGATGATGAACCACATCATCGGGTTACAGGAGAGCTCCCAGTCAGATGCGTTTGAAGCCTATGCGCAAAACCTGGGCAACGCTGTTTCAGCTCAGTTCTATGAGCGTTACGGGGATGTTCAAACTTTTGCGCTCAGCCCGGCCATTCGCTCAAGCGACAAAAAGCTGGCCGTTGAAGAGCTTGATTCTTACGCACTCGTGCACGGCATCTATGATCTCGTGATGGTCGTGGACAAGAACGGCCATCTCATGGCGGTGAATGACAAATCCACCGAAGGGAAGGATTTGAAGGTAGAAAAGCTCTATCTGGACAACTACAGCAATACCAATTGGTTCAAGGCTGCAATGGCTGGACAGTTTACCGATGACGAATCGGCAGGACTCACCGGAACCTATTTTGAAGACGTGCAGGCCGACCCTTATATCACTGCCATCTACGGTGTAAAAACACTAGGGACGGGATTTACGACGTCGATCAAGAACGAACAGGGAGAAGTGGTCGGAGTGATTTCAGTCCGGGCCTCATCCCATTGGTTCGGCGTTGCATTTGAAGAAGCTTACGACATGCTGAAAAAGCAGAATCTTCCTAATTCCAACCTGATGCTGCTCAGCAAGGACGGAACACTCATTTACGAGTACAACCGGAAAACCAGCGAAGCAGAATCGAAGTCGGAAGACTCCCATTATGACTGGACCCGGCTACTGGCCTTCAATCCGGCGAAAGATGGAAATGCGTCTGCGGCCAATGCCGTGGCTAAGAAGTCCGGATCCGCATTCCAGAAAAACTCACAATCAGGCGTGGTGGAAGTGACCGGATATACGCCGGTGAACTCTTCCAAGTTCATTACTTCAATCGGTTGGTCTGTTCTGGTGCGGGATAACGTCGATGAGGCTTTTGGAAAAATCTTTCAAGCGAAGAAAATCTTCTATCTGATCTTTTTCGCAATGCTTGCTTTTGGTCTCGTCGTGGCTTTCTGGTATTCGGGAACCATTTCAAAGCGCCTCTTGGCACTTGCGAAAACCCTGAGTTCAGGTGGGGACAGCGTTGCTACAGCAGCTGCTCAAATCTCCCAGTCGAGTGCCGTATTGTCCGAAGCTTCAGTCAAGCAGGCTTCCGCAGTTCAGGAGACGGCGGCTTCGATTGACGAAGTCAGTGCCATGGTGAAGAAAAACTCGGAGAACGCGGCTCAATCCCAGGTAACCTCTCAAGGGAGTCGCGAGGCGGCGGAAAAAGGGCAGGCGGCGATTCAAAAAATGATTCAATCCATTACTGAAATGAGCGAGAGCAATAATCTCGTGATGAATCAGGTAACGGAGGGGAATCAGAAAATTTCGGATATCGTGAAACTGATTACCGAAATTGGAAACAAAACGAAAGTCATCAATGACATCGTTTTTCAGACCAAACTTCTGTCTTTTAACGCCTCCGTGGAAGCCGCTCGCGCGGGAGAGCACGGTAAGGGCTTTGCGGTTGTCGCGGAAGAAGTCGGAAACCTCGCTCAAATGAGCGGAAATGCGGCGAAAGAAATTTCAGAATTACTGGACGGAAGTGTTCAAAAAGTGGAAGGCATCATCTCAGAGACCAAAAAAGGGGTGGAAAGCCTCGTGACCGCGGGAAGATCGAAGGTTGAGTCCGGAAAAGAGACCGCCCGTGAGTGTGGCGAGATTCTCAATGAAATCCTGTCGTCCGTACAGGACGTTGATGGAATGGTGAGCGAAATTTCTTCTGCGAGCAAGGAACAGTCCGAGGGTGTGGAAGAAATCGGCAAGGCAATGAATCAACTGGATCAGGCAATCCAGCAAAATTCTGCGGTTTCCCAATCGTCTGCTGCGTCGGCAAAGGAACTGAATCATCAGTCTGAGAACATGAGAAAACTGGTGGCAGAGTTGTCGTTTCTGGTAACCGGGCGGAGCGATTCGACCGGAGTTCAGACAACCCTCCCGACTAAAAAGAAGATTGTGGAAGCTGTGGGGCCGAAAGTACTGGCTTTTGATTCATCCAAGCGGAAGTCGAAATCGAAGCCCGTACCAGTTCCTGTTCAGGAAACGGAGCCAAAAATTACAGTTGGCGGCGGTTCCGTAATTCCACTTCATGATGATCCAAGATTTGAGGACGTATAAATGAGTGCACCTTTAGTGAAAGCAAAAACAAAATCCGACAGCTCCGATCCGGTGATTCAAGAGATCGCCAAAATTGCGAAGGATCTGACCGGAGTCCAGCTCACCGAGCGACATTCAGCAATGATCAGTTCCCGTTTGCAAAAGCGGCTGGGCCAGTTGAATCTCTCCAGTTTTCAGGAGTATCTTACTTATTTGAAAAAGAACTGGGATTCCGAGAGTACGGTACTGATTGGAACGCTCACCACTCATCATACTTATTTTTTTCGTGAGTTCTCACATTTCGAATATCTGACAGCAAAGGTTCTTCCTTTTCTGGTTCCACAGGTGCTGGCCCGCGCAGACAAAACCATGCGGATCTGGAGTGCTGCGAGCAGCCGTGGCCAGGAGGTTTACAGTCTGGCGATGGTGCTTCAAACCGCGCTGGCGAAACAATATCCGGAGGCGGTTGGAAAAATTAAAATCGATATTCTTGGAACCGACATTGACCCCGAGAGTGTGACCATTGGAAAGAACGGTGTCTATCCCTGGAACGAGGTAAAGGAAATCCCACTTCACTTCCTGAGTTCCAACTGGGTTCGTGGATCCGGAGACATTTCAAACTTTGCCAAGGCGAAAACCCATCTCCGTACGGTATGCCGCTTTGAACAGCAGAACTTGCTTGATCTGAAACTGAGAAACGAAAAGCCGTTTGATTTCATTTTCTGCCGAAATGTATTCATCTACTTCAATCCGGAGCAGATTCAGAAAATCACGCACGATCTGTTGAAAAACACGAGTCCGGAAGGGTTTGTGTTTCTCGGAATTTCAGAATCACTTCACGGGATGCCTCTGCCGGTAAAAACGGTCGGCCCTTCAATTTACGTGAAGGAGTCCCACCCATGGGTTGCAAAAACAACTACGACGAAAACAGCCACTGTTGAGACCAAAGTTCCTGTGATGGAAGTGGAAAGACCGATTCGGGTCCTCGTGGTGGACGATTCGCCCAGTATCCACACTTTGATGAAGCAGGTCTTTACGAAGGAGTTCGGATTTGAGATTGCGGGTCATGCCATGAACGGGGTAGAGGCCTCGGAGATCATGAAAAAGACTCCAGTCGATGCGCTGACTCTCGATATCCACATGCCCGTTCAAGACGGGGTCGAGTATCTCCGGACAAACTTCAACTCCAAGCACCCTCCCGTGGTGATGGTGAGTTCGGTTTCCCGGGAAGATTCCAGTCTTGCGGCTCAGGCGATCGAAATCGGAGCTGCCGATTACGTCGAAAAACCGGCTTTGAACAACTTGAAACAACGGGCGGATGAACTTCGGACAAAAATCCGGTGTGCGGTACGCTCGAACAGTTCCGGTAGCCGCGACATCAGTCTCGACAAATCCTTCCACGCCGCTCCGACGGCAGTCGATCCGGGCAGCAAGGCAAGAGTCATTATCATGCAGGGCGCGGATAGAAGCCGGGTTTCGCAGATTCTGAAGTCCATGGTGTCGCCCAACCAACCGCCGTGCATTTTGTTTTTCGATGCAGGCTTGCAGGGTGCTGAGTTGATTAAAAATCAGTTTGAAAAGGACCTGGGAATGCGTCTGAAGCCAGAGGAAGAGCTTGCAAAAGGACAGCCGGGGGCGGGGGAGATCCATGTTGCCTTCCATTCCGGAAGTATCGGGAACACACTGAAGAACCTCTATCTCACGAAAGACGTGGTAACACTCGTTTGCGGTGAGGTTTCGGAGAGCACCTCGACCCTCTTCCACGGGATCAAGAGCGGTTTGCCATCCACGAAGTCATGGAATTGTGTCGTCGAAGAACTGGGCGCACGAAACTCGAAACATGCCTTGGCTGACATTGCATCCGAGCTTTCACCTCTCACCGGGTTCGCCTATCTTTCAGGAAAATATTTCACCAAATCATGAACGTGCTGAAAGCCGGGCAGATTGTCCGGCAGAAAACCACATCGAGTCTTAACTTCTCCCTGCCGCCCGGACTCGTTCTGGTCTGGTGTTCGTTTGAGCACGAGGGGGTTGCCTGGGTGGTGGAGGCGAATCCTGAAAAGGTGCGCGAGTTGGTTAAAACCATTTCGAGCAACCTGACAGGGTTTCAGTTTTTAAAGTATGTGTTCTCCCGGGAAGGCGCCGAATCTGAAAAGAGTCTGGCTCTGGAAAAGGCTCTTGAGACCGAGCTGAAAGACAAAAAAATCAAAGTCGAAGGAAAGCTCATCCGCTCCGGTTCTCTTCAAGGGGTTCTGGATTTCGAAAACAAGAGACTCCGGGTGGAAAAGAAGATCAAGGTGATGATTGTCGACGATTCAAAGACAATCCGCGATCTGCTTTCGAGCATCTTTTCAAAGGATCCTGAGCTGGAAGTGGTCGCGACCGTCGATCATCCGGGTAAGGCACAAAAGCTCATCCGGGAGTTGAAGCCCGATGTGATCACTCTCGACATCCACATGCCTGACATGGACGGAGTGACATTGTTACGGAGTTATCTTCCTCTCCATCCGATTCCCACTGTGATGATCAGTTCCATCACCATGGAAGACGGACCACTCGTGTTGAACGCGCTGGAGTCCGGTGCAGTGGATTACATTCAGAAACCAAGTTTCAGCGAGCTTGCTCATCTTGCGCCCATCATGGTCGAGAAGATCAAGGAAGCAAGTCGTTCCAAAGTGAAGGTGGGAAAAACCTCCGAGAGAAAGAAAGCCGTCTATTCCGGAAAGGTGGATGAGCGTGCCCTTGTTGCCATTGGTTCTTCCACAGGCGGAACAGAAGCATTGAAGGAAGTGTTCCTCTCCATGCCGGCATCCATTCCTCCCGTGCTCGTGGTTCAACACATCCCTGCGGTCTTTTCAAAAGCCTTTGCAGATCGATTGAATCAAATCTGTGAGTTCGAGATCAAGGAAGCAGAAGATGGAGATCTGGTCAAAGCGAACCGGGTGCTGATCGCACCAGGCGGGCGCCAGATGGAAGTGGTCATGGAGAAGGGGATGTTGAAGGTGAAAATCACCGATGCTCCGCCGATGAACCGGCACAAGCCTTCCGTAGACTATCTGTTCAGTTCCCTGGTGACGTGCGCGAAGGAATTCAATCTGGTGACCGTGATGCTGACTGGCATGGGCGCTGACGGAGCGAAGGGTATGAAAGCGCTCCATGACGAAGGCGCAAAAACCATTGCTCAGGACGAAGCGACGAGTGTGGTGTTTGGAATGCCGAAAGAAGCCATTCGGACCGGAGCCGTTGAGTCGATTCTTCCCCTGAATGAAATCGGGGCGAAAATCATGTCACTCGTCAAAAACTCTTAAGCCGCTTTTTTGTGTGGTTCGGATTTTACTGTGGTTGCTGCCTGTTGAGCTGATTTCTGCCGGATCGACAGCATCTTTCTTCTCGTCAGCATTTTCGAAAAATGGAAGAGGTGATTGCTCACGCGTTCGGTGTAGAGAAATGGAAGAACGGCATGAATCATCAGGATTGCCGCATCCTTTACCAGCGTCAGGGCAAAACCGCTTGCGGTTCCAAGATGCTGAAAATAGGTTTCCCCGATTGCATGAGGGTGATCGTGGAAGCGGGAGGTCTTGTGGTTTGCCTGCAGGTGATTCGAGATTTCCCGGATCGTTTGTTCCACTTGTTTCGTGATGTCCGGGATCGCAGTACTTTCCCAGTGGTAAGCTTTGGCCGCAGGGCCGACCAACCAGAGCTTTTCAGCCGTTTCCGAAGTGTAACCAAAACCAAACTTGCATTTGGAGAGCCCGGAGCCCGCGACGGGTGAGTGGAGTGACTGATCGATTTTCGCATCTGCCGCCATTACAATCCAGTCGATCACGATTTTTTTGCTCGAGGATTCTCTCCGGGGTTTGAAAGTCACTTCAAGGTGGGATCCGTTCTTTTGAGTCTCAAGCACGCAGCCGGCAAACCTTTTCAAACGTTGTTCCTGAAGAGCTCGATTCATTTCCGTGGAGACGGATTGAGGAACGCGGTGGCGGATGATCTCCCAGTACGGTTTCAAATGCTGGATGAATTGTTTCTTTTCAACCGGAGTCCACCCGTTCCAGATGGAAGTTGCCTGAGTACGGATTTCCTGGACCAGGTGCAAGAGTTCGTTCTCTTTCACACGAAGGAATGATTTGAAGATCCTTAAAATTTGAAGAGGAGACAGACCTCCCAAAGGAGGAATTTTGATCTCACCGTGGGGATGGGCCGCAGGGTGTGGAATAGGGGAGAGGCCACGACGGGAAAGCATTTGAATTTCCTGTACGCCGTGCTGGTTCAGATGCAAAAACACATCGATTGCGGTCAGTCCCGTACCGATGACGAGAACCCGGTCGTTTTTTTGAATCTGGTTCAATTTTTCAAAGTCGTAAGCTTGAACGATCCGGGAGTTCACTTCCGGGTCTGTAGGCTTCAGCAAACCCGGGTCAACCGAGTTTTCATAGCCAGTGGCAATGATCACTGCGTCCGCCGTGAAGGATTGTCCTTCGGTAGTGATGACTTGCCATGTGCTGTTCCTGCGTTGAAAGGTTCGGACTTTCCCAACGTGATGGGTGAACCGGTCAGCGGGAATGCTTCCAAGACGGGTGCTCAGATAGTCTGCAAAGTATTTTCTGGGTACGTAAGGACCCTCTGCTCCGGGCAGAGAGGGTGAATGTGAATTCAACCACTCTACAAAGTCTTTGGACTTTTTCGGGAAAATGCTCATTCGATCGGAAGGAACATTCAGAAGGTGATGCGTTTCGGAAGTGGCATAAGCACGACCGATTCCCAGGGAAGAGCGGGGCTCGATGATGGTGAACCGGGTGTCGCCCGGAAGCATCTCAATAGCCCGGATGAGGGCAATGGCACCCGAGGCGCCACCGCCGACGATGACCACATGAGCGTTTTTCATGGATCATGCGGCCGATCTGTAGTGATCTGTTTGATCAGCACCCTGATGATTGGAAGCAGTTTGCTCTTGAACTTGTTTCGCCTGGCCATCTCTGGAACCAGTCACCACTTCCACGAGTTCGGATACGACGGAGGACAATAGTCCTGCCTCGTGGGTCAATTGTTGGGCGAAGCTGGCAGAGGTTTCAGAAACAGTGTTATTTTGTTGTGTGGCTTCATTCAACTGGGCGATCGCTTTCGAAACCTCGTTCACACCGGTTGATTGTTCCTGAGTCGCAGTGGAAATTTCGGCCACCAGGTTTCGCACTTCTTCTGTTTTGCTGACGATGACTTTAAATGCCTTGTCGCACCGTTGGGCAAGGTCCATTCCGAAAAGAACCTTGTCTTTTCCGGTCTTTACCAGAATTTCAACACGGGAAGTGGAGTTGGTGACAATTCCTTCGACTTTCGCGATCCCGCCGTCGAGCATTCCGCTGATTTCTTTCGCGGCATTTCCGCTCATTTGAGCGAGGTTGCCGACTTCTTCAGCGACTACAGCAAAACCCTTGCCGTGTTCACCGGCGCGGGCAGCTTCCACGGAAGCGTTGAAGGACAGAAGCTTGGTTTGGAAAACGATGTCATTGATGACTTGTGTTTTGGCACCGATCTCGGCGATTACTTTTACGATTTCCTTGATCTCGCGGTTGCTGTTATCGATCTCTGCATTGATTTTCGCATTGCTTTGATCGATCTCTTGAATCGCTTTCACCATTTGTTGCATCAGGTCCTGACCATCGGCAACGGTGGATTGGCTTTCTTCCGAGATCTGACGGGAACGGTTTGCGTTGTCAGAGGTCTTGGAGATCATTGAACTGATTTCTTCAATTGCGGAGGAAGTTTCCTGAATCGCAGCCGCTTGTTCAGCAACGCTGGAAGAAAGTTCGCCACTTGAAGTGGAAATTTCTGATGCCGCAGTAGCGACATGGTCCGCACCTTTTGAAAGATTCGATGTGATGCGGGTGAAGAGGCGGTGAAGGTGGATGATCATGTAAAGAGCAGACATCAAGCCGAATAGAATTCCGGCGGCAACAGCAATGGTCATTTCCCATTTTGCGTGAGCAACACCTTGTTCTGCGGCTTTAGCCCATTTTTCAGAGTCTTCGGCCTGGAAATCTTTTAATTTTTCAACCGGCGTTCTGACGTTCTTGCGAGCCAGATCGAAGTCTGTTTTCAACCATTTTTCACGAGCGGAGCGGACGGCTGCATCTTCCGAAGTCGCACTGGTTACAATCTTACGACTGATGTCGATCAGAGGTTTCCATTTGTCCTTGATTTCGTCCCAGGCTTCTTTTTCAGCCTTTTCCAGGGGAAATTGTTCAAATTTTGCTGCAGATTTTTCAAAGCGTGCGTTCGCATCATCGAGAGCTTTCAGTTGCTCAGTGACCACTGCTTCGGTGACATCAGCCCCGGAAGAGGAGCGTACCAGTACCACGATGTCTTTTTGGGTCATCCGGAACTCGCTTAACAGCCTTTCTTTTGGCACGTTGTCATCGAGGATGCGTTTGTAGTTCGAGGTGACTTCGCTGAGTGCGACGAAGCCGATCACAGCTAGAACAGAGATGAAAACGAGTTGTAACCCAAATGAAAACGAGAGTTTTAGATTCAGTGTAAGTTTTTTCATGCGCGACTCCAGGTAAACGATTGGTTGGTAACCACGATGACGCATCGGCAGATTATGTAAGAAAGTTTAGGAAATCCCAAGGCTCCCTTAAGAATCGTTAAAGGGAGAAGGATTCAAGCTCATCCGTTTGACCGTTGAAGATGGCCTTTTCGGAATTGTGCTGATAAAACTTGAGGTTGGCTTCGATGGATGCCATCTGGGTATTGAGAAGGAACTTCAAGGCATCTCTCAGGTCCACCAGTGAGCCCTGAAGGCTGAAGTAGCGGGATTTGGATCTTCCACCTCTTGAATCAACGACTGGATTTGCTTCTTCTCCGCATCAATTCGTTCGTTGTAGAGGATGTTGATCTTTTTGATTTCGTCGTTCTGGGCGATGAGTTCGTCTTCTTTTTGACTCAGTCCGGAGCGCGCCTGTTGAACTCTCGCCTGGGTGATCCCTCCCTCAAAGATCGGGAACTCCAGTCCCAGACCCAGAGAATAGTTTTCCTTCTTAATCAAGCGTGACTCGTCCATCAATCCGACGGACGCGAGCCCGACGATTTTTGGAGCATAATCCGCCTTAGCCAGCATGAGCTGGGATTCGGCGGAGAGTTTTTGGGATTCGATTCTGGAATAAGTTGGATTGAGTTTTGGACTCTCATTCACGGCAAGCGGAGTGAAGTGAATTTCTTTCAGGGCTGGGCAGTCTGCGCTTTCAGAAGAATCAAAAGTCACTTGATTCAAGTACTGGAGGCTGAATTTCAATTCGGTCTCAGCTGTTTGTCTTCTTCGTTGGTATTCATCCAGCTGGTTTTTGACCAGGTATTTATCGACGATGGAGCGTTGGCCCGTTTTTACGAATTTTACGACCTCGTTTGAAATCACCCGAGTCTGGTTTTCAATTTCAGTCCAGAACGCGAGGCTTGATTTTGCCTGAACACACGAGAAATAGGCGTGAACCGCTTCTCTTGCAATTTGTTCACGGAGCTCGATTGTCGCTGCTTTCTGGGAAGCCAGATCGCGTTTCGCTGTCTCGACACTCCAGGAGGTTCTACCGAAATCCCAGATATCCTGTTTCAAAACCGCAGCAGCGGTGATTCCTTCGCGAAAAGGCGAGGCCGTGATTCCGCTGGTTCCAAGGCCCGCGCTGGAGCCCGGAAATCCGGTGGTATCCACTGCTTCGAGTGTCAGTGAAGGAAGGTAAGCGGAGGAACGGATCCCGGTTTCGCTTTCCTTGTTTTGTTCCTTTGCCCGGGCAGCTCCCATGCGATGATCACCTGCTTGCGCAAGATGGATGGCTTCCTTTAAAGAAAGGACTTTTGCCGAACAGGGAGAGAGCGGGAAGAGAAGCAGGGGGAGAAGGAATTGATTAAGCCGCACTCAAAAATGATAACTAAAAAGAGAAGAGGGCGGAAGGATCTTTACGTGTTTCCCGGTTGTCAAGAAACTGGCAATTCAGGCGGAATCCCGATGTTCCGGACGGTAAAGAATTCGGTAGAGACAGGGAACCAGATAGAAATTGAGAAGCGTGGAGAGGATCTGTCCACCGATCACAGCCCGACCGAGAGGAATATTGGCTTCACTTCCTTGTCCCATTCCGAGAGCCATCGGGATGAGGGCCAGAATCGATGCAAGAGAGGTCATGAGGATCGGGCGAAGTCTTGCTTTTGCCCCTTCCAGGATCGCATCATCAATGGCACTTCCGTGTTTCCCGCGCTCGATCATGTACTCGAGTAAAAGGACCCCGTGGGAAACGGCAACTCCAATGACGAAGATACTGCCGATTGCGGCTTGAATGCTGAACCAGGTGGGCCAGATCGTCATGATTAAAATGATTCCCACCAGACCCATCGGAATGGTCGTCATGATGATTCCTGGAAGCAGGAAGGATCTGAACTGGGCGACCAGCACGAGATAGACGAGGACGGCTGCGAGTACAAAACCACCGAAGAGCGAGAAGATGGAATTCTTCATTTCGGAAACTTCACCCCGGATTTCAGCCTGGTAACCTGCAGGCAGGGATGTTGAATTGATGATGCTCTGAATGTCGTTTGCCACTCCGGAAATATCGCGGTCCTGCGCATCGAGTAGAATGTCGTTCACGCTCTCCAGGTTCTTGTGATTAATCTCATTGGGGCCGTAGGCAATCGTGGTGCTCGCCACCTTGCGGAGGGGAACACTTCGGTCCTGGTCGGGACTGGTGATCGTGATGTCGAGCAGGCTGTCTACTGTTTTAAAGGAGTTTTCAGGAAACTGAACACCGAACAGATAATCGATTCCGGTGTGGGGATCGACCCAGACTGCCGGGTTGTAAGAAGAGCTGTTCGAAACGGAAGCCACCAGGTTTTTCACAATCAAGTCAGCAGTGAGGCCGAGGTCACTTGCTTTCCGGCGGTCGATTTCAAGGTGAATTTCGGGAGCATCTAATTTCTGGTGGAGACGGACGTCGACTGCACTCCGGATTGCCTTGATTTCAGGGAGGAGTGATTCAGAAATTTCATGCACTTTGGCTTTATCCGGACCGCTGACCTGCACGTCGATCGGAGAGACCAGTCCTCCATTCAATGCTGAGGCAAGGAGTCCGCCGAGTTCGATTCCAAATTCAATTTGCGGAAATTCCTTCGGGAGTCTTTCGCGGATCACCCTGGCGTAATACTGGGAAGTGTGTTCCCGGTTTTCGGTAAGATCGACGTTCAAGAACAGGTCCTGAGGTCCGGAATTGGGCGTGAATGCAGCGGAATAGCCGTAATAAACGCCTGCATTCAGAATGATCATCTTCAGATCTTTTTCCGGAATCCACTCGCGAAGGCGGGCCTCGATTTTTTGTGCAAGTTCGGTGGTTCTTTCCAGTCGGGTTCCCGAAGGAGCATGAATGTTGATTCTGAAGCTGCCTGCATCTGATTTCGGGAAAAGTTCAGTACCCAGTCTCGGTCCGAGCAAAAGTCCGAGGATCAGAAGAATTGAAAATGAAGCGGGTAAAATCGTTTTACGACGGACGAGCACCCATTGAAGGGATTTTCCGTAAGCTTCGGTGAGCTGGTCGATCCATTTTTGCGAACGGGCGAAAAATCCATTCTGTCCCGTTTTGACACCGGTGAAGAATTTTGCCGTAAAAAGGGGGATCACCATCATTGCAGCAAAATAGGAGGCCACCATCGACGAAATCACGGCAAGTGAAAGTGCTGAAAAGAGGAGATGGGTTACCCCCTTCAGGAAAAGCACAGGGAGAAAGACGATCAGGGTCGACAGGGTGGATGCCAGAACGGGCATTGCCACTTCGTTTGCGCCTTCAATCGAAGCTTGTCGTGCAGGCATGCCGTTTGAAATTTTCCGGTTGATGATTTCGATGACGACAATGGCGTTGTCGACTAGCACTCCGACGGAGAGGGCGAGTCCTCCAAGGGTCATGACATTGAGTGTCTGTCCGAAAATTTTCAGACAAAGGAAGGCAGCTAAAATCGAAATGGGAAGCGAGAGCATCACGGCAATCGTGCCTTGCACGTTGCCCAGGAAAAAGAGCACCATGAGGGCGGCAAGTCCACCCCCGAGAAGTGCCTCGTGTGAAATCGCTTCAATCGCTTTTTTGATGTAAATGGTCTGATCGCTTACGACGGAGAGTTTTATCCCGTTCAACGTGGGTTCCAGCCTTTTCAGGCTCTCCCGAACGTGATCCATCACTTCGAGGGTGTTTGCCCCCGGCTGACGGTAGATTGGGATGTAGACTTCCGGTTTTCCATTGACCCGGACGACGTTCGTTTGAATCGCAGTTGAATCGGTTGCGGTACCAATCTGGTTCACTTCGAGTGAGATTCCGTTCATGGAGCGAAGGTAAAATTGATTGACCTCTTTCAGGTCCTTGAAGAGACCGTTACTGACGATCTGGTAGTCCGTATCTCCGATCGCGACGTTTCCTGCCGGGATGAAGGTGTTCATGGTGTTCAGTTTTTCAACCACCCGGTGAGGTGAGAGGTTGTACCGATGGAGCTTTTCGGGATTGAGGTAAACAATCGCCTGTCTGGTCTTTCCTCCCATTACAGTTGGCGCCATTGCGCCTGGGACACTTTGAATTGAATTCGTGACCTTGTATTGGGCAACGTCTTTCAATTCATCCTCGCTGCTGTGGTCTCCTCCGACGGTTGCAAAGGCAATCGGTGTGGAGGCCATCGGGTCAAACGGAAGAATGAGGGGAGGCTGGGTTCCTGGCGGAAGCTTTCTCAGGACCGACATCACCATTGATCCGGTTTGTGCCAGCGCATTGCTCAGGTCAATGTCAGGGTTGAAATAGTTTCGAATCACGCTCACGCCCATGAGAGAGCGGGAGTCCTGCGACTCAAGACCGATTGCGCGTCCGGTGTAACGCTCAAAAGGATAGGTGAGTTCTTCTTCCACGTGCGAGGCGGGCATGCCGTTGTAAAACGTCAGAATCTGAACGGCGGGCATGTTGGAGTTGGGTAACAGATCCTTGGGAAGCAAAAACAGGCTCAAGGCGCCCAGAATGGAAACCACGAGAAAAAGCACCATGGTAAAATGGGCATTGTTCACTGCAAATTCTGCAATTTTACCTTTTTTCCCCGGCTGAGACGTCGGCTCGGAAACATCTCTCGTCACTATTCCCATTCGTTACTTTTTCGGTGAACCCGTTTTGAAACTTGAGAATGCTTTTCGTCAAAAAAATATCCAGACGGATTGTTTGGTTTACCTGTTGTGAATTAGTCAGGGTCTGAGAGATGATCAGAATGTGAGCAATGATTTAAAAGACACGATTTATCTTCCGAACGGCGAACTCAATTCTCCCTTTGTGCTGGCGAACGCCAACATCCTTTTGAAAGAAAAAGAACTGAAACTGGCAGCGTCTCTTTTCCTGCTGATTGCAAAACAGGAAACCTATGCTTTTTGCGGGTACTACGGACTGGGACAATGTTTCACCGGAATGCAAAAACATGAAGCTGCGGTTGAATCGTTCCGGAAGGCATTTCAAATTTCAAAACGTTCCTGGATCGCAACTGCCTGGATCGACTGTCTGATGAGAACAGGGGACTTTCGGAGTGCGGAAAAAGTTGCGCTCGAATGTGCCATTGAATTCGTAAATCAACCGGAAGTGAGTGAAAAATTCCGGTTGTATTATCGTGATGCTGCGGAAGCTCAACTGCGCAGCGAAAAAACGTTGGATGAGGCGTGAATTTTTACAACCGGATGTTTGGAAAATCTTTGTTTTGCCGATGAGTGAATATGCCTGACCAAAAACTTGATGTGAACTTTTTCAAGCCTTTTATCGATGGAACCAGACACACCTTGAAGGTCCAGTGTGATCTGGACGTCGTTCATGACAAGCCCTTCATCAAGGGCACCCGCCCGCAGCCCGAATTTCAAATCGCAGGAATCATCGGAATCACGAGTACCGCATTTACGGGCACGATCACCATTTGCTTCCCGAAAGCAGTTTATCTGAAGATCATCGGCACCATGCTCGGAGAGGTTTACACTGAAATCACTCCGGATTTGCAAGATGGTGCATCTGAATTGATGAACATCATCTTTGGAAGTGCGAAAGTGGTTTTGAACCAGCAGGGGTATGCGATTGAAAAAGCGATCCCGACAGTCATCTGTGGTGATAATCTGGTGACTGCGCAAATAGGGCGTGGAACCGTGATGGTTTTGCCATTTCATACCCCGACGGGCGAGTTTCACATTGAAATCGTCACCGAAGGTCTGGCGATGGCCGGTTGAATTTTTTGAACTGTTTGTTATTTCAGCGAGGAGAGGGAAATGTTTGATCCGAAAACAAGAATTTTGATCGTAGACGACATGATGACCATGAGAAAAATGGTGGGGAAGGTTTGCAAGGAACTGGGATTTACGGATCTCACCGAAGCAGCCGATGGAGCGCTTGCCTGGGAGGCAGTAACTGGTGCCAGTCCTCCTTTCGGTTTGATCATTTCCGACTGGAACATGCCAAATTGCAGCGGCATTGATTTTTTGAGACGGGTCCGCGGTGACAAGCGTTTCGGAAAAACACCTTTCGTCCTGGTGACAGCCGAAGCAGAGCAACATCAGATTGTAGAAGCGATCAAGGCGGGTGTAAGCAATTACGTGATCAAGCCGTTTACCAAAGAATCCCTGATGGAAAAACTTGAAGCAGTACATAAGAAAATGATCGAGAGTGCTTGATAAAGAAAGAGTTTCCCCAACATGAGTAATCGTCCAAGGCTCCTGACAATCGGAATTGATTCCGATACACTGCTCCTTTTGAAGCAATCTCTGGAGAGCGCGGACGTTACTTCAATGGGACTTGATCTGGAGGCATTGCTGGAACCGATTGAGCCGGCCCCCGCGGTGATTCTCGCGGCGGCTGACACGACCCAGGCCTCGATTGAAGTGGCGCAAGTTCTCCGGGGAAGTTACCAGGACGCGCCCATTTTCCTCTGCTGCAAGGATGTGGAGCGCTTTGAGCGAAAAGACTTCATCAAAAACGGATTCACGGACGCTTTCCTGATGCCGGTGGATTTTGAACTCCTCAAAACAGGGCTCATTGAAGCGATTGCTTCGGCCGGAGCGGGAGTAAAGGTTTATCGTTCTGTTAAGATATTGGACCTGGCTGCGGGGGAAACGCTCGACTTTGATACGAATCTCTATCTTCCGGGCAATAAGAAATACATCAGGATTTCCAACGCCGGTGATGAAATCGATCAAGAGCGCCTGGAGAAAATCAAGAAAAACAAGATCAACAGCCTTCAAGTGCCTCTCGGGCAGATGAAAAGTTTTTATGAGTATTCGGGAAAAAAATTGAGACAACTCAGCTCAAGTACCGCGATGAGCGCCACCGAGCGAAGAGACAAGATGGG
>OUNO010002289.1_pt3 | contig 29632 bp, 28 predicted proteins | sample 1779811 | NCBI WGS metagenome assembly OUNO01 (sample SAMEA3914804, study PRJEB12502) | metagenome | biome: forest; material: soil | place: Canada | collected 2010-06-25 | depth 0.3 m
TCGAGTTCGCCGTGCTCGCGGGTCTATCGATTTTGGTCGTGGCAGCACTGGTCGCCTTGCCACTCGGCACGCTGGCTGCCAGCGGCCCGCGCAGCTTCGACACCGCGCTCCGCTTCGTGTGTGATCTGGTGAGCTGCCTGCCCACGGTCTTCGTCGCGACCGTGCTCTGGGCGTGGTCGAGCAGCACGCTCGGCTTCGTTTGCGCCATTGGCGCGCTGCGCGGCTTGGAACAAGCCTGGCTCCTGCGCTGCGAAATCATGCGCCTGGACGCCGAGGATCCCGATTCGGTCGAACGCGGCCTCGGCCGCACCCCGCTGCGCGTGTTTCTGCGGGAACACCTGCCGGCGGCGCTCGGTCCGCTGTTCGTCAGCGCGTCATTCAGCGTGGCCTGGCTGAGCGCCCTCGATGCCGCCCTGACCCAAGCAGGGCTGCGCCCGACGAACGCCGCCACACTCCCGACTTGGGGTCTGCCGCTCGGGGCGCCGCATGCGAGCCCGCTGCCTGCCCTGTTCGCAGCGGGCTCGGTGGTACTGATCACGGTCGCGCTGCACGCTCTGTTTCGGCCCCCCGCCGCGGCCGAGCTGGAGGGCCGAGCACCTTGACCCCGGCCGGCACGGGCGCCATAACGGGTGCCCACTTTCCCGAGACATCCGAACATGCCCCTGCCTACGGTCACCGAACGCAACTTCGAACAAGAGGTCCTGCTCAGCGAGCAGCCGGTGCTAGTCGAGTTCGGCGCCGAATGGTGCGGCCCGTGCAAGACCATGCTGCCCGACCTGATGGCCCTGGCCAAAGAGCTCGAGGGCAAAGCCAAGATCGTCACTGTCGACATCGACAAGTCGCCCATGATCGGCCGTCAGTTGGGCGTGCAGTCCGTGCCGACGTTCGTGGTGTTCCACCAAGGGCGCCCCGTCGGCGGTAAGGTCGGAGCCGTCCCGCGCCGCGAGCTGCGCGACATGCTGGATCCGTTCTTGCCCCGCGCCGAAGGCGCGATCAAACCGGAAGAGCTGGCGCAGCTGCTCAAGGCAGGCCGCGTGGTCGCCGTCGACACGCGCGAAGCGCCCGTGTTCGCACGCGCACACTTGCCGGGCGCCGTGAACATCCCCGCCGCCGAGATCGAAACCCGCTTGGCCGAGCTGCACATGTTGCCCGGTACTCCGGTGGTGTATTGCCGATCCGGCGATCAGACCAAGGAGCTGGCTGCCAAGCTCGCCGAGCAAGGCGTGCCCGTTGCATTCCTCGAGGGCGGCGTGCTGGGCTGGGAAGCCGCCGGCTTTCGCCTGGAACGTCCGAACTGAGCCGCGCTCAGCGCGCGTAGGCCGCCAGCGCGGCGGCGATCACTTCGCCCACGGAAACGCCGGCCGCGCGCGCGGCGTCGACGCAGGCGTCGAACTCGGGCTTCACACGGGCTGGTCCGTAGGGTCCCTCGCTCACTTTGAGCGGGATCAGCCCATATTCGGTGATCACGGTCACTTCGCGGCGCGGCCGCTCGGTGCGCGACACGGGCGTGTGGCGCACACCGATGGAATGCGTTTCGCGCAGCAGCGCCTCGGCGAGCCGGCCTTCGGCCTCGCGCGTCGCGATCAGCGCGATCGTCAATGCAGGACGGCCCTTCTTCATCACGATCGGCGTGGCCCAGGCGTCGAGCGCGCCCTGCTCGAGCAAGTTGCGCAGCGCGTGCGCCGCGAGCTCGCCACTCATGTCGTCGACGTTCGCTTCGAGCACCACGTGCGTCGCCACGGTCTCGCGGCTGGCGCTGGTTTCACCGAGCACGGCTCGCAGCGCGTTCAAGCGATCGGGCAGGGGACGCGTACCGAAGCCCCAGCCGATGCGCTCGGGGGCGAACGCGGGCCAAGCCACGAATTGGCGCGCCACGGTCGCAACGATTGCGGCGCCGGTGGGCGTCACCAGCTCGGCCTCGATGCCGGCGTCGACCGTGGGCACTCCGCGCAAGCAGGCGACGGTGGCCGGCGCGGGCAAGGGCAGTACGCCGTGCTGGCACAGCACGCTGCCCCGCCCCATCGGCAATGGCGAGGCCACGACGTGAGCACCCAGAAATTCGAAGCACGCAGCCGCGCCCACGATGTCGACGATCGCATCGACCGCGCCCACTTCGTGAAAGGCCACGCTGTCGAGCGTGCTGCGGTGCACCTCGGCCTCGGCCTCGGCCAGGCGCAGGAAGATGGCACGCGCCAAGGTCTTCACGCCCGGCGCCAAGCTCGAGGCGCCGAGCAAGTCGTCGATCGCGCGGTAGCGGCGATCGGGCTGGGCCGCGCTGACGTGCACGTCGAATTTCGTGCCACCGATGGCACCACCGCGCGCCGGCTTGAGCTCGAGCGCGAAGTTCTGAAGCCCGAGCAGCTCGACGTTGCTCTGCACGACCTCGAACGGCACCCCGAGGTCGATCAGCGCGGCAATCGACATGTCACCTGCGATGCCGCTGAAGGCGTCCAGGAACAGCGTTTTTCCGGCGCCGGCCCCGCGCGCCAGCGGCGTGCGGTGTGCCTGCGCGTCGCCCGAGAGCAGGACGGTTCCGAAGCCGTGGTCGTGCGTGTGACCGTGCTCGCCGTCACCGTGCTGGTGGTGATGCGAGTGATCATGGTCGTGGTCGTGGTCATGACCATGCCCAGAGGTCTTCGAAGCCGTCATGGCTTGCTGGCTGACGAGACGACGGGCTGAGTCGAAAGCAAACGACCGACGGCCATGGCGGCGCCGAAGCCGTTGTCGATGTTGACCACCGTTAGACCGGACGCGCAGCTCGTGAGCATGCCGAACAGCGCGGTGAAGCCGGAGAGCGCCGTGCCGTAGCCCACCGACGTCGGCACCGCGATCACGGGCGCGCCGATCAAGCCGCCGACGACACTGGGCAGCGCGCCCTCCATGCCCGCCACCACGATCGCAGCGGGCGCTGCGCTGAGCGCCTCGAGGTGGCTCAGCAAACGATGAATTCCGGCGACGCCGACGTCGTAATAGCGCTCGGCGGGGATGCCGAACATGCGCAGCGTTTCATACGCCTCTTCGGCGACCGGCAGATCACTGGTGCCTGCCGTTACGATCGCGACCGGCTTGCACACGCGCTCGGGGATCGGCTGCTGCACGAGCTTGGCGGTGCGTGCGAGTACCGAGTAGCTCACCTGTGGCACCGCTTGTTGCAGCAGCTCGGCCGAGCGGCCAACGAGGCGCGTCACGAACACGTTGTCGCCCACCTCGATGATGCGCTGCACGATGCCGACGACTTGCTCCGGCGTCTTGCCCTCGGCCAGCACGACCTCGGCGATGCCGTGGCGCAGCGCGCGATGATGATCGATGCGCGCGTAACCGAGGTCCGTGAACGGTAAGGTCTTCAGCTTACCGAGCGCCGACTCGATCTCGAGTGAGCCGCCTTTGACGGCTTCTAGGAGCTCCCGCAAACGCGCCGCATCCATTGCTCGGTCATCTAATCCAGGGTGCCCCGAACGTCGACCGATTCTTGCCGAAATTCCGCGAATTTGGCACGCCAGGCGCGGAAAACGTGGGAAGGTTGAACAAGTGCCTGCGCCGCTGACTCCCCTGCTGGGCTTTGCGCTCGGTGTCGCCTGCGCCTGGGCAGCAGTGGGCGATCTGGGCCGCTCGACCTCGGGCTTGGGGGGTCGCGCGCTGCTCGTCACCACGGCCTTCGCGCTCTTGGTGTTCGCGCCCATCGCCGGCTATTTCGTGGCGTTCGAGCCCGATTGGTCTTACGCCTACTTCGTGGATAGCGAACGCTTGCCGGCAATCGTGCCCATCGCGGTGGTCTTGCTGGCCGCGGTGTCCGTGCCGGCGGGGTTCTTGGCCGCGGTCGGTGACGCGCGTTCCCGACGGCTCGGCCGGGTGCTGCGCAAGGCCGCCGTGCCCACGTTCCTGGCCGCAGTGTTTCTGCTGGCCACGTTCTCGCGCCTGAGCGTGCACGCCAACTATGCCCAGTTTCATGGGGATTTTGGCACGCGCGGCGTCGCCGGTGGCCCGCTCGGCTACGCTTTGATTTGGATGTTGGCTGTGCTCACCGCAGCCACCGCCTGGACGTTACGAGCACTGCAACGAATGAGTCGCAAGAGCTGACGCTCGGCGACTCGGAACCGAGGAATGGCATGGAGCAGGACGATTCTCGAGAGCTTCTGAAGTTGGCAGCTGAGGTCGTGGAGCGCGCCAAACGCGCTGGCGCCGATGTCGCCGAGGCCAGCGCACGCGGCGGCTCCGAGCTCAGCACCCGCGTCCGCCTCGGTAAACCAGAGCTGGTCGAAGAGGCCGGGCATCACAGCATCTCGCTACGCGTGATTCGCGGCGATCGCGTGGCCCTCACCTCCACCAGCGATCTGAGCCCGAAGGGTATCGAACGCTGCGTCGCCGACGCATTGATGTTGGCCGAGCTCAGCGAGCCCGATCCCTTCGCGGCCCCGGCCGATCCCAGTTTGCTCGCCAAGCCGCCGTTCCCCGACTTGGATTTGTTCGACGCCGGTCTATTTCAGATCGATGCCGGCCGCGCCATCGAACAGGCCACGATCGCCGAGCAAGCAGCGCTCGATTTCGACAAGCGAATCACGAACAGCGAAGGCGCGACGTTCTCGCGCACGAATTCGACCAGCGCCATGGTGCTCTCGAGCGGCTTCGAGGCGGCGCTGCGCGGCTCTTACGCCGCCATCACCGTCGCGCCCGTCGTCGAAGACGAAGGCGGCAAGAAGCGGCGCGGTCATTACTGGTCCGCCAGTCGCCACCAGTCGGAGCTGGAAGCGCCGCTGTTCGTTGGCCAAGAAGCGGCGCGTCGTACCCTCGCCAAGCTCGGCCCGCGCAAAGTTCCCACCCAAGAAGCCGCAGTGATCTTCGATGCCGACGTGTCGCGTTCGCTGATCGGCGCGTTCATCGGCTGCATCCTGGGCGGCTCGGTGTGGCGGAAATCCAGCTACTTGATGGATCGCGAAGGCACCGAGGTCGCAAGCTCCGGTGTCACCTTGATCGACGACCCGCTGATTCCGCGCGCGCCCGGCTCGCGCCCCTTCGACGGCGAGGGACTGCCCGCGCGCAAGAACGTGGTGGTCGAAAACGGCGTGCTCAAGACGTTCCTGCTCGACTCGTACAGCGCACGCAAGCTCGGCCGCGCGTCAACCGGCTCGGCGGCGCGCAGCGGCGGCAGTGTCTCTGCCTCCACCACAAACCTCATCATGTCGCCCGGCAACATGACGCGCGAAGAGCTGATCGCCAGCACCCCGCGCGGCTTGTACGTCACGGAGATGATGGGCTTCGGCTTCAACGCCATGACCTCCGACTTCTCGCGCGGGGCAGCTGGCTTCTGGATCGAAGACGGCAAGCTCACCTTCCCGGTGAGCGAGATCACGATTTCGTCGACCTTGGACGCAATGCTCAAGGGCATCGACGGCATCGCTTCGGATTTGCGCCTGATTACCTCGATGGCGTCGCCGACGTTCCGCACGGCCAAGATGGTGATCTCGGGCAGTAACCCGAACGAGGGCTAGATCCAGCGCACTTTAGGGATCTTGCTGCGGCCCACGTGCGGGATGCGCGCTGGGCTCGGCGGTCAGCACGCGCACCTGATCGCCCCGGATTTCGAGCACGCTCGGCCTGCCGCCAAAAAAGCGCGACAAGCCGACGTCGATGCGCCAAACACGCTCGCTGCACGCACTATTGATGCCGTCCTTCTGCACCGTGTGCCCCACGACCAGGCGCTTGGCGGACAGCGCCGTGAGCACACGGCCGAGCTCGTCGCACTTGTCGGCTGGCGGTGGGCCGTCGGAATAGGCACGCGTCCAGATTGGCGCCTCCTGATCGAGCAGGCTGCGCGGTGCGGGCGAGTTGGGCGGCCCGGTCATCCACTCGCGCGCCTCTCGATTGATGCGCCCGAGGCCGTAGCGCACGTGGGCTTCGAGCAGACCACCGTGAACGAACAGGTTGTCGCCCACCTGAATCACGATCGGTTGTGTCGCGAGCCGACGTGCCATGTCGCCGCCAGGCAAGAAGGCCGTGGCACGCCCGCGCCGTTCGATGGGCAGCGCTTCCAACGAGTGCGCGACCGGCTCGCTCGCGTGACGATCGCTGAAGTCATGAAAGCCGTCTTCGGTCACGTAGCGAAAGTCGCCTTGCACGTTCATCACTTCGTGATTGCCGTCGAGCGCGTACAAGGCACCGCCGGCAGCCTTGGCCTCGCCCTTCAAGCGCGCGAACAAGTCGAGGATTTGCGGCTCGTCGTCACCACGGTCGAGCTGATCGCCGGTTTGCACCACGACCAGCGGGCCGCCCACCCATTTGCCCGAGTCGTCGATCGCGCCTCCGAGCTTCAGCGCGTTGCGCGCAGCTTTGACGTCACCGTGGATATCACCGATGGCGATGATGCGCTCCGCCGTCGGCATGCGAAACGAAGTATCCGCGATCGGCGGCGGCTCGACCGGCGCGGCGCTGGGCGCGGGCTGTGCTGCAGCGGAAGGCGGCGACGCGGATGGGGCACGCGGCCTGCTCGCATCGGGGCCGCTCGGCGGCTCGGTCTTGGCGCACGCAGCAAGCAGCACGAGGAGGCAAGGACCGGCAAGCGCGCGAAGCATCGCTCCGGTCCTATCAAGATCACTGTCCGCTGGCCAGCCGCGTCACGGGGTCTGCGCGGGGACCGCTGCGCCATTGGCACTGCCCGGTGTGGGCGCCCCGAGCACGAATGATTGCGGATCGTCGTCCGGTGCCTCGGGACGCACACGCGCGAGGCTCTGACCGGCCTTACCCGAAAGCGCAGGCAGTACCGAGCATTCCTGGCCCGAAGGGTCGATCAAGGCGAGGCGTTCGCCGCTGTTGGCCAGCCCCGACTTGCCCAGCGCTGGCACGCGCACGAGCTGGGTGCCGGGCGCAGGCGCGGGATCGCTGCCGTTCGGCTCGAAGTCGTCACGGACGAGGAGTGCGTAGGCTTTGGGTGCGAGGGTCGCGTGCGGCAACGGCGTGTGCCCGCCGTTGTCCTCGAGCGCGTATTGCAAGAGCTCGACCGCGAGCGTGCCCGCGTTGTACAGCTCGACCCATTCGGATTGCGGCTCAGGGCCCAGCGCGTCGGCCAATGCCTCGTTCAAGATCGGACGCGCGCGCGCCGCTGCGGTCGTGAGCACCAGATCGAACGCGAGCTCGCTGCCGCGTACGTCATGCGCGCTGCCCCAGACGTGCTCTTGGCTACTCGGCGTTAGGCCGGGCACGGTGAGCACGGCGCCGGCATGCGTGACCTGGACGAGCGCGCCATGGTCGGTGTGCACCGTCCAGAACAGCTCGGCCTCGGGGGTGCGCACGAGTAAGCGATCGTCTGCAGCACCCGCGCAGCCCGGCCCGACCGAGATCTCACCCGGCGCACAGGGCAACGGCGACACGGATTCTCCGGCAGCGGCGCCAAACAGCGCGGGCTCGAACGCGTACGATCCGAAGGCTGCTTGCGGCAGCGCGATTTCTTCGCTTTCCAGCGCCACTTCGGTGCCGAAGTGCAAGCAACGGTCCCCAAACGAGCCGGTAACATCCACACCCGCCGCCACGTCGACCGACAGCCCTTTCGGATCGAGCACGAGCGCAGGAGGGTCGGGGAGCACGAGCGCGCCCCCCGCTTCGACGCAGTACACCGCGAAGCGCGGGCTTCCGCGGCTCGCCGCGGGCGGCCAGACCCGCGAAAGTAGGGGCAGCGCGACGCTCACCTGGAATGAGGCGAGCAAGCCTTCGGCGCTGGCCAGCGAATACTCGCCGGCAGCGAGGGAACGCAAAGGCGCGGCCACGAGCTCTCCATTCGCGAGCCAGCTCAGGAGCGGGATCTGCCGATCGAGGAGCGCCTGCGGGAGGGGCTCGCTCTTGAGCTTGCCGAGGTAGTAGCTCGACAGAGTCCCTTGAAATAGCGCTAGCCCGTCGAATGACTGCGCCGTCGCGATGTGCAGGCGAACGACGTTGGCCACCGCCCCCGGCTGCGCCGCAGGCTCGAAGCGAACGTCGAGGGCAGCGTCGCCCTCGCCCGGCGCGGGCACGGGCGGTCCGCAACCGAGGCACCACAGCAACGCGAGCAAGGCCAACCGCGACAGCAGGGTGAGGCGGTACAGAGGAGCGTCCACCTTCCCTCATCGGGCAGCGCGGCTTTTCGGTTTCGCGCAAATGCGGGGCACTGCTAACGTCGTGCCGCGTGTCGCCCGAAGATCTGAAGCAATTGCGGAAAGAGCTGTCTTGCACGGCCAAAGAGCTGGCTCTCACCCTCGGCGTCGAGCCGAAGGAGCTGGCCGCCTGGGAGGCGGGCGAGTTGTTTCCGACCAAGCGCTACGTCGGCGAGCTAGAGGCCCTCCGCAAGAAGGGTCCCTCGAGTATCTTGCGCGCAGCGAAGGGCAAGGCCGCAGCCGTGAAAGTCGGCATGGCTCGCCTGGCCGACGCCAAGCTCTGGGAGCTGGTGCGGAAGCTCGCCGAGCATCCGCAACTGTTCGATCAAGTGAGCAAGCTGGCCGAAGCGTACGTCGATCCGGCGGCGCCGAAGACCGACACGCCGAAGTAACGGTCCTCGCAGGCTGAAGGGCTACTCGGGCTCCTTCTCCTCTTTCGTGTCGTCGTCGTCATCGTCATCGTCGTCGTCGTCGTCGTCGTCGTCATCGTCATCCGCGTCGTCGTCGTCATCCGCGTCATCGTCGTCATCGTCGTCGTCGTCGCCAGGCGTGGCTTCGGCCGCTTCCGCTTCAGCCTCTGCACCGGTTTCGTCGTCGCTGGCGGGCTCGCTGGGCGGCTCGGAGCCGCCCTCCGAGCCCTCTGTGGGCGCATCCAAACCAGCGTCGGCCGCCATGGCGTCCTCGAAGCTGATCGGCCCCTCGGGCGCTTCTTCGCCCAGTTGCTCTTCGAACGTCTTGCGCGACTCGTCGTTGAGCTCGGTGAACTCGCGCAGCGTCGGCAGATCGCGGAGCGATTTGAGGCTGAACACCTGCAGGAAGGTCTGCGTGGTGCCGTACAACATCGGGCGGCCCGGCTCGTCCTTCTTACCGATGATGCGCACCAGATCGCGCTCCAGCAAACCCTTGAGCACCGGGCCTGCATCGACACCGCGGATGTCGTCTACCTCGGGGCGCGTGATCGGCTGGCGGTAGGCAACGATCGACAGCGTCTCCAATTGCGCACGCGACAAGCGCACGGGGCGCAGCGACAAGTAGCCGCGCACGTACTCCGAGTAGGTCGGGTTGCTGCGGAACGCGTAGCCGTCACCCACCTCGTCCAAGCGCAGACCGCGGTGTTGGAAGTCCGCGCGGATCTCGAGCACCAGCTCTTCGGCGCGCTTCTTGTCGATCTTGGCAGCGCGCGCCAAGTCTTTGATCTCGAGCGGGTGATCGGACACGAACAGCAGCGCCTCGAGCAACCCTTTGAGGTAGGCACCGGTGTCGTCGACGCGGCTCTCATCGACCTCGGGCGGCCCCTCGCCCATCAGCTTCTTGGCGAAATCCTGGGCGTCCTCGCTCGCGTCACGGTCAGCGACGTCGGAATCTGGCCCTGAGGGCTCCGACTCGGACGCAGGCTCGGGCTCGTTTTCTGGCTCGTTTTCTGGCTCGAGCTCGGGTTCCGGTTCGGGTTCGGGTTCCGCCTCGGGAGCAGCCTGCGCAGCTTGGTCCTCGGCTTCTTCCCCCTCCACCCCGTTCACGGCTTCGACTTCGGCAACCGGTTTGGGTTGCGCGACCTTACGTTTCCTGGCTGCCATCACTCCCGCTCCGTATCGGGCGTCTCATCATCGTCACCCGCGTCGTCATCGTCGTCATCGTCGTCCGACTCGTCATCGTCATCGTCATCGTCATCGTCGTCCGACTCATCGGCCTCGTCGGAATGGGCACGTGGGGCAACGGGACTCGGATCCGCCTCGTGGACGGTGCTCTCGTAGGCCCGATCCAGGTCGTCCGTAGGGGAGACGCTCTCGCCGTCCTCGTTCACCGCCAGCTCGATGAAGATTGGCGCTAGCGGGCCGTCTTGTTCGACGCGCGTGAGACGCAAGCGTGTCATCTCCAAGATAGCGAGGAAGGTGACGATCAGGTCGGCCCGCCCGCGATGTTCCTCGAACAGCTGTTCGAATCGCACTTTCCCGCGGGATTTGAGCATTTCCGACAGCTCGTTGATGCGGTCGGTGATTGAGAAGCGCTCGAAATCGATCTGGTGATCGACCACGTTCTTGGCGCGCGACAGCACGCCTTGGAACGCGTCGAGCAGCTTGAACAGGCTGAGCCCGGCCAGCGGCGCCGCTCCCTCGACGCTCGGAGCCGGCACACCGCGCAAGAACACATCGCGCCCCAGCACCGGGTTACCGGCAAGCTGTTCGGCGGCGTGCTTGTATTTCTGGTACTCGAGCAAGCGGCGCACCAGCTCGGCGCGCGGATCCAGCTCGGCCTCGGCCTCGTCCTCCTGGTCGGTCGGAACCACGGGCAGCAGCATCTTGGACTTGATGTGAGTGAGGGTCGCCGCCATCACGAGGTATTCACTCGCGATGTCGATGTTCAAGTCCTCCATCAAGGTGATGTACTCGACGTACTTCGAAGCCACGAACGCGATGGGGATGTCCATCACGTCCAGCTCGTGCTCCTCGATCAGGTGCAGGAGTAGGTCGAGCGGCCCCTCGAAGGTGGGCAGCTTGACACTGTAGGCGCTGACGTTGGCGAGCGGGCGCTCCTCCACCACGGCCGGCACGGTAGCCGGTTCGGGCGGTGTCTCGGGAGGCGACTCGTCACTCATGGCGGGCGGAGCCTAGTTCACCGCCTGTGATGTTCCATCAACAATCGCTAACGCGATTGTGCGCTGCGCGCGCCAGACGCTGCACTAGCCTGTCTCGCGGGGGCTTCGCCCCGGAACCCCGAGTCTTTCGGGTGGCCTCCCGTGCTCGGCAATCAGCATGCTAGGCTGACGAGACCATGGGCGAGCCCCAGCGCCGCTGCTCGAGCTGTGGGGAGAGCTACGCCGAGGGCGTGATTTTCTGTCCACGCGACGGCAACGCATTGTCCACGCGCGGCAGCGACGGCGGCCCCGATCCGTACCTGGGTCGAACGCTCCACGGCGCGTTTCGTGTCGACGCCCTGATCGGCACGGGCGCGGTCGGTCGCGTGTACCGCGCCCTGCAGCTCGGCATCGAGCGCAACGTGGCGCTCAAGATCATGCACCGCGACCTGGCCGCGAATGAAGCGCTGCAAAGCCGCTTCCGACGCGAGGCGCGCATTGCAGGTTCCCTCGACCACCCCAACCTGGTCAATGTGTTGCTCCTGTCGGAGGTCGTCGAGGGCGCGCTGCCGGTACCGTTTTTGGTCCTGGAGTACTTGGATGGCCTGTCACTGCGCTCGGCCCTGCTCGCACGAGGGGCCCTGCCAGCGGCGCGCACCGTGCACGTTCTGCTGCAGATCGCGGATGCGGTCGGCGCTGCTCACCAGCGTGGTATCGTGCACCGCGACCTGAAGCCGGAAAATGTGATGTTGGTGCAACGCGGTGACGACTCGGATTTCGTGAAGGTGCTCGACTTCGGCGTCGCGCACGCCGAACCGAATGACCCCACAGGCGCGCCCACCGTCGCCACGCGCGCCGGCGCCATCTTCGGCAGTGCACGTTACGTCGCGCCCGAGTGCGCGGCAGGCGGCGCGTCGAGCCCCGCGAGCGACGTCTATGCGCTCGCCACGCTGGGCTACGAATGCCTGTGCGGTGCCACGCCGTTCGAGGGCGACAACGCGATCTCCGTACTCTTGCAGCAACAGAGCAAAGCCGTGCCTCCCCTGCGCGAGCGCGCCCCCGAGCGCGCCATCCCGAGCGCGCTCGCGCTGTTCTTGGAGCGCAACCTGGCAAAGGCTCCCGCGGAGCGCGCTCAAGACGCGCGCCTCTTCGCGCGCGAGCTGCTCGCGGTCGCGTCCGACTCCGGCGTCGATCCCGGCTGGTCTGCGCGCACGCGCCGCGGTCACGCCGTGAGCGTGCAGGAAGCCCCGAGCGCGCCACGCATCGCCCTCGAAACGCGGGGCGCTCTCCGCAGCGCGCCTGACGCGTCTGACGCGCCGTTCCTGCCGGCACGCTCCTTGGCGCCGCTCTCGCAGACGCAATCGAGCACGGCGCGCCGCGCGCTGTTCATGGTGGCGTGCTTCGTTTTGGGCGCGGGCGCCGCGCTGGGCATCGCTACGAAGCTCGGCGCGTTCGCGGAGAAAGCCTCGGCCCCCGCGAGCTCGAAGGCCACGCCGTGAGCCGCGTGCACACTCGGGTCAGCCTCGCGGCGTTCCTGGCCTGCGCCCTGTGCGCTTTGCCGAGCACGGCCCAAGAAGCGTCCGCGCCGTCGGATGCCGATCCGCGCTTGGCGCGCGGCTTCCAAAGCATTTCGCGCCCCACCGGCATCGCCGAGGTGGGTGTGGGCTGGCTCACCTTGCCCGGGGCGTCGGTGTGCGCCGAGCGCAGCTCGGGCAGCGGCTGCCGCAAGGGTGACACGAGCTTCGAGCTCGACGCTTGGCAGCTGTACCGCTGGAACAAGCGCTTCGCATTCGGCGCCGGGCTGTTGCTCGGTCTGATCCCGACCACGGACGCCCCGCGCAACGATCCCGAGGGCATCAAGCGCAACCACAGCCGCAGCTACCTCACGATCGAAGCCACTCTGCGCCACTACCCATACGTCGGCGAGAGCGTCGAGCTGTGGTGGGGCATCGCGGGCGGCGTGGCAGTCGTCAACGATCGCTTCGAGGTCAGCGACAAGAACTCCGATCTGGCGCTGGTCGGACAACGCGGCGTCGTCATCCGTACGGAAGGCGCGAGCATCGGCCTCGCGGCTGGCGCCGCGTTTTGGCTCGCTCCGCACTGGTCGCTCGGCACCACGTTTCGCTACGGAAATTGGTTCCTGCCCAAAACCGCCAAAAAAGATCCGCTGCTCGACGAAGCCTCGCTGACCGGACGTAGCACGATGTTCTCGCTCGGCATCTCGATCGCGTATCGCATTCCGCTCTGAGCGCTAGCCCGGCGCGTGCGCAGCAACGGTAGCGAGCAGGCTCGCCATGCGCTCGAAGAGCAACGCGAACGCGATCAGCAGCAACACCGAACGCAGCGGTGCCAGCAGTGCCACCACGTGAGCCGGTGTGGCCGAGCGCGCGATCAACGCGTTGGCGAGCTCGGCAATGATCGATACTGCGACCACGGGCGACGCGACCGCCAGCGCCAGCTCGATCGCGTGGGTCAAGCCGATCGCGACTTGCCACAGCACGCCGTTCGAGACGTCACCAGCGCCGGAGAGCGCGGAGGCCACGCGTGCCGCACCGCCGCCTTCGAGGAATACGAGCGCAACCAAGAGCGAGAGCAGCGCGCCGAGCGGTGATGTGTCCTCGTCGACGATCGGCAAGGCCTGGGTTTCGCGCGCGCCGCGCAGGTTGTCGGCCAGCCCACCCGCCATCCCGGCGGCCCACAGCGCTCCGGCTGCAGCGAGCGCTACCGGTAAGCCACGCGCGGCCTCCAGCAGCAGGGCGACGCCGAACGGCGCCGAGAGCTGCGCCGGGTGCAGGCTCGGGGCGATGCTCACGGCCAGGGCCAGGCCGAGGGCTGCCCGAGTCTGCGCGGGCAGCGCATTCAGCCCGAAGGCCGGCACGAGCGTGAGCGCAGGCGTCACGCGGGCCCACGCCAGCGCCCAGCCACGCAGATCGACACCCAGCGCCGTAAGCACCGGTTGCACGATTTCAGCTGGATCGAGATGAGGAGCGAGGCCGGGAAGCAATGGGGAGGCGCGCGGGTTGGGGCTTGGATTGACCGAGCGTAGGGGGCGCGATAACGGTGTCGCCCCAAACCGCCCATGAGCCTCGACCTTTCTACGATCGGTTTCAAGACCGAACCCCACGTCTTCAGTTACGACTGGAAGACCGCGGTGTTGTACGCCCTGGGCATCGGCGCCAAGCGCGCCGAGATCGACTACCTGTACGAGGGCCGCGGCCCGAAGGTGTTCCCGACGTTCGGCGTGCTCCCCTCGTACGGGCCGGTCAGCGAAATGTTCGTGAAGGCCGGCTGTGACATGACGCGCCTCGTGCACGGCGCGCAGAGCTTGCGCGTGTATCGGCCGCTTCCCCCTTCGGGCACGCTGCAGACCGTCGGCACCATTCGCGGCATCTACGACATGAAGAAGCTGGCGCAGGTCCTGTTTCAGACCTACACCACGCTGAACGGCGAGCCGTGCTTCGACACCGAGTGGCAACTGCTCATTCGCGACGCCGGCAACTTCGGCGGCGAGCGCCCACCGAAGAGCGAAGCCCCAAAAATTCCAGACGGTGCAACGCCCTCATTCGATCATACCGAGGTCACGTCGCCCGAACAGGCCTTGCTCTACCGCCTCTCGGGCGACTTGAACCCGCTGCATGCCGACCCCGCGTTCGCGAGCCTGGTGGGCTTCGATCAGGGGCCTATTTTGCACGGGTTGTGCACGTACGGCTTCGTGGCCCGCGCCGTGATTCAACACGCGTGCGACGGCGACGCGAGCCGTCTGAAAGGCCTACACGCGCAATTCAGGAAACCGGTTTGGCCCGGTGAAGCCATTCGCACCGTGGGCTATGCCCTCGGTGATGGCCGCATCGTGCTGCAGGCGTTCGCGGGGGATCGGCCGGACGCCGTGATCACCTCTGCCTTCGCTGAAGTCTAAACTTTCCCGACAACTCTCGGAGATGCCATGAGCGACGAACTTCCCAAGAAGGTTTTCTCGGTTCCCCCCCCGCCCACCGACGAGATCGACAGCGAGTGGGGCAGCAAAGGCGCGGATGAATCCGGCAAGACCGCGACGCAGGCCGCCGAAGAAGCCACCACGCCCGGGAAAGACACGGGCCCTGCTGGCGCCGACGCGCAACTGAAAGAAGAGCTCAAAGGCCAAGGCGAGACCGCGGCCGCTCCCAGCACGCCCCCGCCCCCCTCGCACGCCGAGGAAGAGGAAGAGGACGAAGAGGAGAGCGACGACGAAGACGACGAGGATGACGAAGAAGAGGAAGAAGAAGAGGCGCATCACGTCTCGCACGCCAGCCACGCGCCGGTGACCGGTAGCGCGCGCGCCCCGGGTAGCGACGACTGGTTGCCGGATTGGGCGCCCTGGGCGGTGCTCGCTGGATTGATCGTGCTCGGTGTGATTGGTGGCCTCGGCGCATTCAGCAAGCCACCCGCAGAAGGCGCAGACGAGAAGAGCGGCGCGCCCGCGGCAGCCGCGAACGCCGTCCCTACCTCGATCGAGGCGAGCCACTTCCTCGTCCAATACAAGGGCTCGATGCGAGCTCCGGAATCGATCACTCGCACCAAAGAGGAAGCCAAGAAGCGCGCCGAAGAAGGCCTCGCCAAGGCCAAAAAGGGCGGCGATTTCGCGAAAATCGTGGCCGAATATTCGGACGAGCCAGGCGCCGCCGCGCGCGGGGGTGCGCTCGGCGAGTTCCAGGCGACTCAGATGGTGAAGCCGTTCTCCGACGCTGCCTTCAAGCTCAAGGTGGGCCAAATGTCCGGCTTGGTCGAAACTGATTTCGGCTACCACGTGATCAAGCGCACCAAGTGACGAGCATTCGGATCTACGGCGCGCGCGCAGCGCGCCTCGCCAGCGTCGTGACGCTGCTCACGCTGCCCACGTTGGCAGCGGGCTGCGTCATGACCTCCTTCGAAGGCCCGGGCGAGCCGCCGCGCATCGCGCCCGCGCCCAGCCCGATCAGCACACGCGAGCGCAGCGAAGCGTCGGCGAGCGCTCCGGCACCGCTCAGCCCGACCGAGCTCGCCTCACAGCCCACGGAGATCTCCGCGCGTCACTTGCTCGTGGCTTACAAGGGTGGGTTGCGCGCGTCGCCAGGCATTGGCCGGAGCAAGGCCGAGGCCTATGCCCGCGCCGAGGAAGCCCAAAAGCGCGCCGCAATCGGCGAGGACTTCGTGAGCTTGGTCAAGGAGTACTCGGACGAGCCCGGCGCCGCGGAACGAGGCGGCGATTTGGGCAAATTCGACCGGCAATCGATGGTGCCGGCGTTCGCCAACGCCGCGTTCGCGCTCAAGGTCGGCCAAGTCTCGGGCGTGGTCGAGACGCAGTTCGGCTTTCACGTCATCCTGCGCACCGAATAGCGCGGCCCGCGTCAGCCGCGGATCAGGTGCTTGGCGATCACCATGCGCTGCACCTGGCTCGTGCCTTCGCCGATCTCGCACAGCTTCACGTCGCGCAGGTGGCGCTCGATGTCGAACTCACGCGTGTAACCGTAACCGCCATGGATCTGCATGGCGTTGTTGCACACGCGCGTCGCCGCTTCGCTCGCGAACAGCTTTGCCATCGACGCCTCCGCGGTGAAGCGCTGGCCGCGGTCAGCCAGGGTCGCTGCGCGGTGAATCAGTAGCTCGGCCGCGTCGAGCTCGGTCTTGCCATCCGCCAACAACCATTGGATGGCTTGGAACTCGACCAGATTCTTGCCGAACGCTTGGCGATCCTTGGCGTAGCTCACGCCCATGGCGAGCGCTCCGCGCCCGAGCCCGAGCGCCATGGCCGCGATCGAGACGCGCCCGCCGTCCAGGATGCGCATGGTGTCGAGGAACCCTTGATCCACCTCGCCCAGCCGCTGCGCGTCCGACACGCGCACGTTCTCGAAGCTGAGCTCGACCGTGTCGCTCGAGCGACAGCCGTACTTGTCGAGCTTCTTGCTGGCAGAGAAGCCCGGAGTGCCCTTGTCGACGATGAATGCCGTGATGCCATGCTGCGCCGGCACGTCTTTGTTCGTGCGCGCGAGCACGACGCAAAAGCCGCACACGGAGCCCTGCGTGATGAACATCTTGGTGCCGTTGATCAGCCAATCGTCGCCGTCGCGCAGCGCGCTGGTCTGAAGCCCCGCGCTATCGGAGCCCGAGCCGGGCTCGGTGAGCGCCCAAGCCGCGAGCCACTCACCCGAGCTGGCTTTGGTCAGGTACTTCCTTTTCTGCGCTTCGTTACCGAAACGCAGTACGTGACCCGTGCCGAGGCCGTTGTGGCTCGCCACCGTGAGCGCGAGCGAGCCGTCGACGCGCGCGCATTCCTCGACGCACACGGCGTAGGCCAGCATATCCATGCCCGAACCGCCGTACTCTTCCGGGATGCGAATGCCGAGCAGACCGAGCTCCGCCAAGCGGGGCACGATCTCGTGCGGGAAGCGCTGCTCTTCGTCCCATTTCTTGGCGTGAGGCTTGACCTCACGCTCGCAGAATTCACGCACCGTCGCGCGCAGGATTTGGTGATGTTCGGGGAGGTCGAAGTCCACGGGATTAGCGCTAGTGTAGCCCCGCGCGAGGCCGAGGCGTAGCGCCTGTCGAGCTCGGCCCGCGTCACTTCACGTCAGCAAGCATCGCCTTCACGCGCTCGAGCTTCTTTGGCTCGGGGATGCGCGCCGCCTGGCTGTCGGCTTTCCCGCGCAGAACGAAGACTTCATCACCTACACCCACCACCGCGCTGCCTTTTCGGCCGACGACCCAGCCGACCAAGGGCGACGACTCTTCGTCGCGCATCGAGAAGCTGATCGCGTCCACACCGGTGTCTTTCAGTGCCTTCGCGCCGTCCACTTTGCGTAAGGTCTTGAGCACGTCCTTCGCCGAATCTTCGTCGGCACGGCTCAAGGCGAAGGCTCGATAGCGCTCCGCGCCGTCGCGATAGAAGCCCACCGCTCCCGGACCAGTGCCAGCGATGCCGAGCACGTCCTTGGCGGCGTAGCTGATGCCCATCGGCAAGCGATTCGCGGTCGGCAGCAAGCTGACCGCTTTGGGCAAGTGCGCGTCGCCGGGCAAGGCATCGCCCATGGCTTTGGCGATCGGCGGCAACGCGCGGCCGGCGCTGGCCCTCAATTGGTCGGGGGGCTCGAGCTCGTTCGTGTAGCTGAGCTCGGCCACCATGTCTGCGCGCCACACGTAAGCGATGCCCGAACCGAGGGCACCGGCGCCACCCGCGTCGAGCGCGGCGGGCACGGTCTCGGCAGGGTCGGCATCGGCCACGACCCGTTTCGTGAAAAAGCCGTAAGCGCCTTCGGCCGACGCGAAGCGCGACAAGTTGACGTTCACGGCGCCGGGCGAGCCTTGGCCATCGATGTAGCGCAGCGTGACCACGCGCCGCAGACCGAAGCTCTTGTACACCTCGCACTCACCGTCGAAGAGCTCGGTGCACACGGCGTCCAAAGAGTTCGGCGCATTCTCGCCGAAGGCGCGCGCTTCACCATTCGGATCCAAGCAATAGCTAGCAGCTGTGCGTGGAAAGAACGCAGCGCTCAGGCTGTCCTTGACAGTGCCTCCGCCGCTGGCGCAGGCGCCCGGCTTCGAGCTCGCGATCGGCGGCGGCGGGGCACCGCGCTCCACGGGGCGGTCCTTGTTGCAAGAAGACACGCTGCCGAGCAGGGCAGCCAAGGTCAGGGCGCAGCCGGTGATTCGTGTGCGGGGCGTCATGGGCACCCGCGTTCTAGTACTACAGTGCGCCCGGTAAAGTGGTGCGCGCTCCAGCGCCATTTTGCGAGCGAGCGTCCTGGTTTGCAGCGCAGTTCCGGCCCGAAGGCCCGACAAATAAGCACATCCTCGTACCTCGCAATGGTTGCAGAGCGCTGCAATCCTTACCGCCCGACGCCGGACGACATGAGAAAATCCGCAATAAAACCGACCCGTTTGCTGCAGACCCGACGGCACAACCCTTGCTCAACGTGCTGCGGACCCGTGACTTCTCTGTCGTCAGCCCCCAAACGCCGCTCGGCCCACAGCCGTGGTTTCACGCTCGTCGAGCTGATGGTCGTGGTCGTGATCATCGGCATCGTAGCGGCCATCGCCATGCCGAACATCGTGGAGCGGCTGCGCGAGCGTCGCTCGGCCCAGGCCGCTGAAAACATCGCCCTGCTCTATCGGAACGCGCGGCTGCGCGCGCTCGGCCGCGGCTTCCCGGTGTTGGTCCGATACAGCGACGCCACCGGGTTCACCGCGCTCGAGGCGCAACCGGTCGCCGAAAACTGCGTCGCGCGCCTGCCTCCGACCTGTCTCAACGCTGCTTGGGCGACGGCTACGTCGGTGCGCCAGGTGGAGGTGTTCAATCCGACCCTCTCCGGAAGCACCGGCAACTACGCCAATGTGACGATGGGCGTGACCACGCAACCCAGCAATGCGACCGCAGCAGCCATCGAAATCTGTTACTCGCCGCATGGCAAAGTATACAGCCGCGTCGTTGCCGCCAATCCATTCGTGCCGATGACGGGCATCGTCGACGTCAACGTGAACCGCGGCACGAACACGCTGCAGCATCACGTCGCGGTGCTACCGAACGGCATGGCGAGGCTCGCGCTATGAGCAACGCACGACGCTCTCGTGGGTCGCGGCGCGGTTACACCGCGGTCGAGCTGATGATGGCCATCGCCATGTTCGGCATCGGCGTGGTGGGCGTGATCAGCCTGCAAAAGGTAACCGCGGTGTCCAACCAACACGCGAAGAACCTGGCCATAGCGACGCACATTGCCGAATCGTGGATGGACATGCTCAGCACCGACGCGGTGACCTGGAATCACCCCGGCCGCACCGGTGGCACGGTGCCGGACATCGGCAACACGGCCTGGCTGAGCAACGTGACCACCAACGCCAACGCCAAGACCAACTGGTTTTTCCCGGCATGGAGCGACACGCTCGCGTTCGGGCCCGCGTTCGACGCGCTCGGTAACCCCGTCAATCCCGCGACCAATGCCGCCGCAGTCGCGTTCTGTTCGCACTTGCGCTTGAGCTGGCTGTACCAACCGACCGCTTCGGGCAACGGCTTGATTCGCGCCGAAGTGCGCGTGTTCTGGCTGAAAGACGGGCAAGGCTTCGCACAGAACATGTGCTCGGCGGGCCAAGTGACGAACGTGGGCGGCGCCACGCAGACCTTTCATTTCGTGCAGAAGATCAGCGCCATTCGGGAGAACGATCAGTGACTCGCTCGGCTCGGATCAGCCCGCGAAGGCAGCACCGTTCACGGCGTGCAGGCCGCAACGCAGGCTTCACCCTCGTGGAGCTGATGGTCGCGTTGATGGGCGGCCTGTTCTTGTCGCTCGCGGTGTTCGCGTTGGCGCGTGACAGCGGGCGCTTCTATCAACGGGAAGCGCGCATCGCGAACGCCACCGTCGGTGGGCTGCTCGGCTTCGAGCGCTTGCGCCAAGACATCGCGCGCGCGGGCTTCTTGGTCTCGCCCAACGCCATGCGCGACGGGCGGCTGTGCGGCGCCCCCAACGCTTCCTGGCCCACCGCGCTCCGCGATTTGGCGAGCATCCGCGTGACCACGCCGGTCGGCTCGTTCCCGTCGCTCGCCGCCAATGGTCGGACGCCGCCCGCGATCGTGCTGGCAGGCTCCTACGGCTCGGCCGACGTGTTCGGCGCCACGTCCCTGAACAACGGCGCCACCATCGTCTTCAATCTCGGCAATTCGTTCCCGGGTCAGCCGCCGCAGCCGGCGTTGGCACGGCTGGGAAACAGCACCTGGCCAACGACCGACGCGCTGCAGGCGGTGTTTGCCGCCGGGCGCGCCGTGCGCATCGTGCAAAGCGGTCAGCAATACTACGCGCCGATCGTGACCGCGGTCGGTGGCGCCTCACCGACGGTGACGGTGAGCAACTCGCCCGCGTTGCCCGTGCCGGGCGGCCCGCTGCACTGTGGGCTCGACATCATCGGCTCGGCCGCGAACAAGCCGACGATCAACGTCGTCAACTTCATTCACTACCAACTCGGCACGCCGCAGACCGCGACCGGCCAATCCGATTACGCGCCGCTGTATGCTGCGAGCAACAGCGGCGACGCGGCGCCCGGTGAAGCAGGCCGTACGGAGCTCTTGCGCGTCGAGCAAGACATCAACGGCGCCGACATCAACGGCACCGAAGAAGTAGTGGCCGAGTACGCCGTCGACTTCGACCTGCAGCTGACGGTCGTGAGCTCCGTTACCGGCTGCTGTGATCCGACGCTGGCCGTCGTCACGCCCGGCACTGGCGATTTCGCGAGCTACACGGGCTCTGCGTTCACCACCGGGAGTCGCCCGGAGCTCATCCGCAGCGTGCGGGTGCGTCTCGGCGTGCGCTCACGCGAGGGTGACCGGCCCTCGACCGTGGCGAACCCGACCGGCAATGGCCTGTTTCGTTTCAACCTGGGCACGGGCACTTCCGAAGCCTACGCGCGCGTGCGCACCTTTCAGGCAGACGTGCTGCTGCACAATCAGGCGGACATTTTATGGTGAGCCAGCGACAAAATGCCTGCGCGTCCGCAGCACTGCGACGCCGAGCTGGGCGTCAAGCCGAGCGTGGCGCGGCCGTATTCATCGTGGTGATGGTGATGACGTTGCTCACTGCGCTCGGCATTTTCGCCGTGCGCTCGGCCAGCTTGGCGGACGTGGCAGCCGGTTACGACCGCGAAGGCGCACAGGCCTCGCTCGTCGCGCAATACGGCGTGACGGCGACCACCTCGTACATGGCCACCGAGATCGGCCCGACGATCTTGGACAAGCTCGAACAGTCGATCACCCAAGTGAACCCGCCCAGCTGCCAAGCCAACTTCTTGGCCGCGCCGATCGCCGCGCCGGGACCGCGGCCCGCTTGTTACACACTGGGCGTGCCGCAGCTCGAAACGAGCTTCATTGCGAACAGCAACGAGACCGTGTTCGCGCCCGCGAACCTGACGGGCGGGCCGACGGGCAGCACGTCCAGCTTGAACGCGAACGAGACCACGAACGCGACCTTCGTCGTCGAGCTGACCGAAGGCGCCAAGACCGGCATTCCAGCTCCGGGCAGCGGCGACTCGGTGATGGTGACCTTGACCGCGATCGCTCAAGTGCGACCAGCCGCAGCCTGTGCCGACACGAACACCTCCCCTGCTGCCGGGCAACAAGTGATGCGAGCCATGATCACCGCCCAAAAAGCACCTAAATGACCGAACCCAACAAGCAGTCGAATTCGCCCCGTCCGAGCCGGTCGCTCGTGAGCAGGCTGGGCAGCGCAGCGCTCTTGCTGTGTGCCGGCCTCGCCTACACCGCGCACGCCGGAGCGGCGAACGAGCCCGATCAGGACGTCGATCCGCAGATGCCGAACGTGCTGCTGCTCGTCGATACGTCGGGCTCGATGGAATACAAGACGTCGAGCAACTCATTCCCCATTTGCAAGTTCGACGCGACCGGCGTGGCCGCAGGCTCGCCCACCACTTCCGAGAAGAGCCGCTGGATCGACCTGGTCGAAGTGCTCACCGGCAGCATCAACGACTACCAATGCCAAACGCTCGATCGCGGCTCGGCGTCGTTCAAGAACGAATACAAGATCACCGGCTCGACGCTCACCAACTCGCCCTACGATTTCTTGTATGCCAACGCGTACCACCGCCCGTTGAGCGGCACGTGCGCTCCGGGCCCCGGCGCGATCTCGACCGTCAATCCGGCGCAATTTCTAACCAACGCGTTCAACTACCACGAGTACAACAACGTCAACGCGGCGTGCAATTTCAACCAGGCGCCGGACGGCATCTTGGACTCGTTCCAAGAAGGCATTCGCTTCGGCCTGATGACCTTCGACACCGACCCGAGCCCCGACGCGGGCGAGCTCGGTACGTATAGCTACGTGGTCGGCACTTCGCACGTGGGCAAGCCCATCGGCTGTACCGCGTTCAGCCCGATGGAAGTCGGCGCGCGCAACGCTTCGGCGCCGCCCTGGGAAGGCCGCCTGGTTCCGTTCGGCAACCCGAACCCCGGCAATACCGACTACCAGACCAAGAACGTGCAGATCCAACAGGTGCTGCGCGCGAGCCGTCCGTACGGCGCGACCCCGATCGCGGGCATGCTCTCCGACGCGCGCGATTTCCTGTGGAACGACAACACGTTCGACCCGGTAGACGCGACGCAATACTTCGGCCCCGCGCACGATCCCTATGCGTCGTGCCGCAAGACCGTCGTACTGATGTTGTCCGACGGTCAGCCGAACATGGATTTGCGCGGCCATTGCAGCGGCACCGACTGCCCGTTCCAGCTGCCGGAAGACATCGCCCACGATTTGTTGGTGCCCGGCGGGCACAAGCCGGTGAAGACCTACGTCGTCGGCTTCGCGCTCAACACGCTCACCGTCGGTAGCACTACCATCGACTGCGCTGCCCTACAGCCCGCGGACCTCGACTCCACGCCGACCGCGCTGTGCACGGCGCATCCGGAGAATCCGTCCCTTCAGGCGTGCTGCAACCTGGCGCGCATCGCGATCGCCGGTGATGATTCGGCCACTCGACACGCCTACTTCGCGAACAACCGCGACGAGCTGCGCAGCAGCATCTCGTCCATCCTGAGCCAAACGTTCCCGACCACCAGCCGCACTCAAGCGGCGTTCTCGAGCGTCGCGGGTACCAGCCAGAGCACGCTCGCGCCGGCCGCATCGTATCGCTTCTTCAGCGAGTTCTCGCCGGTCACGTTTCAGCCCTGGAGTGGCCAGGTCAAGCGCGAGCGCTGGGTCTGTGACGATTCGCACAATCCGCAGCGCGTCGAACCGAACGCGACCGCCGGCGACTTTTTCGCCGACAACATTAATTCGCGCCAGGGGCGCGCGCGTACCTTCTATTCGGTCCAGATCGCAGCGAGCGCCGACGGCAAGGTGCACTCGGATCGCTCGATCCGTCCGAACCTATCCGGCGTCGATCCAGATGGCGTGGGCACCGGCTTCGGCGCCGTGGTGAGCGGCAACGACGCCGGGTTCGTGGCCGCCACGACCCCGGAGTCGATGGGCCTGACGGGTACGTCTTGCGATACCGTCGTGAACGGTGCCACCGTTTCGATCACCGCGGCGGCCTGCCGCGACAAGTACCTGAAGTGGTTGGTCGGTGTGCCTGGCGGCAACGGCACGATCTACAATCGTTGCCCCAGCACCGGCTCGTGTAATCTTCTCGGCGACATCTACCACGCGACGCCGCGCATCGTGAACGCGCCCCGCGATCTCACGCGCGACGACAGCTACTCCGCCTTTCAGAGCTTGTACGCGACGCGACCGCTGATGCTCTATACCTCGAGCAACGATGGCATGCTGCACGCCTTCAAGGTCGCCAGCAACCTGAAGGACGACACGGAGCTGATCGACTCGAAGAAGAACAACGAGCTCTGGGCGTTCATCCCGCCCCAGGATTTGCCGCAAATCCCTGGCGAATACCCGTATAGCCACAAGGTACTTTTGGACGGGGTGTCGGTCGTGAAGGACGTGGTCGCGCGCAAGACTAGCGGCAGCTACCCGTACGTGTTCGAGCGCAGCGTGGCCGACGCACAAGCGGGCGCGAGCACGAACGTCACCTGGCGCACGATTTTGGTGCAAGGCTTCGGCGGCGGTTTCCCGGGCTACTTCGCGCTCGACGTCACCAACCCCGACGGCGACATGACCATCAACGGCGACGCCGGTGGCCCGAAGTTCTTGTGGCAGCTGACGCAGGACTCGGCGGGCACTCCGCTGTTTGGCCAGTACGGCGCGACGCCGACCATCACCACGTTACTGCTGGACGAAGACGGCAGCGGCGCCCGCGAAGTACCGGTGGCGATCCTCCCCGGCGGCGGCATTCAGGGCTCGGGCAGCGACGGAGGCACCTCGGGCTGCCTGCGAGCGTCGACGGCGTCGGACCTGTCGGCGACCAAATTCAGCGGCTACACGCCGCGCCCGCGCGTGCCTTGCTACACGGCAGATCCGGCGACGATTGGCGCGCGTTCGCTGACCATCGTGCGCCTCGACACGGGCAGGATCATCAAGACGTTCCGGCGCGCAGCGAGCGAGGTGCCGGCCGCGATCCAAGGCCGCGTGATCGTCGCGCCGCTCGATTCGCCGATGACCGGTGAGGCCGTGGCCTACCCGTCGGACGTGGGCTCGGTTGCCGATCGCATCTTCGTGGGCGACCAAGACGGCACGTTGTGGAAGGTCGACGTCGCCAACAAGTCGCCCGATCAATGGAAGATGAGTCTGTTCTGGGACGCCTACCCGGCGCAGGCAATCAACGGCAAGCCCGCGGCCGTCTGGAACAGTGGCCAGCCGATCTCCACGGCACCGGTGCTCTCGGTCGATTCGCTCAGCAACGTGACGCTCGCGGTGTCTACGGGCAGCCAAGGTTCGCCGGGTGCGGCGCCGGGTCAGCAGAACTTCGTCTGGTCCCTGCGCGACGTGGCCGACTCGAGCCACGTCTTCAGCGCCAACCTGGCCTGGGGCCTGCAGCTCTTGGACGGCGAGCGCGTGACCGGGCCGATTTCACTGTTCAACTCGTTCCTGTACTTCTCCACGGTGACGCCGCCCGCGGCCGGAGCGCAATGCACCTCGACCAACGGCGCACGCGTCTGGGGCATGCATTACCTGACCCCGCGCGATGGCGAAGGCACCTCGACGACCCCAGCAGTACGCGATCAGGGCGGCTTGGCCGCGCCGTTCCTCTTGGACACCTTCGCCACGAGCGCACAATTCGTGACCGATACTACGCTGCTCGGTAGCGGCGCCTCGAACAGCGCCGTGATCTTCGGCGTCACCGTGGCGCAGGTCCCGACCTGCTTCGCCGAAGACACCGTGATCGATCCGCTGACGGGCGCCAGCAGCTCGCGCATTTCCAACGCCAACCCGGGCAAATTCCAGCTTTTGATCCAAACCGGGTCGACGACCGTCGGTACGGGCGGCAAGGCCGAGATGGCAGCGACCTCCACGGGCGCCGGCGCTGCGGCCATCACGCTGCCGAAGCTCGCCACCCCGGCGCGCATCGAAGGCTGGGCGGCCTTGGTCGAATGATGCCGCGCACCTGCCAGCACCGCTCGCCAGGGCAGCTCGCGCTCGTCGCCTGCCTGCTCTGCGCCAGCTGCCACGACAAGTCGACCCCGAACGCAGCCCAAGGCGAGCCGGCGAGTAGCGCCGCAAAACCGGTGGATCGCTTGGCTCCGAGCGAGCTCGCCGCGGGCAATGCCGAGGTCTGGGGCTTCCCGGTCCCACGCGATATGCAGGTCGAGCATCGCTACGGCGAAGTGACGCACATCATCGGCCCCGTGAAACCGGACGCCCTCGCCAACTACGTGCGCGATCACGTGGTCGTGTCACATGTCGAGATCGGCGCTGCGCGCACCATCTTTCCGAACGCGCGCATCAAGGGAGGTGCGAGCGACCGGGTGTACGAGCTGGACGTGATCCCGGAGCCGGGTATCACCCGCTTGGTGATCCGCGATCTGACGCCCCCCAAGGTCGAGCCCGGTTTGAGTGACGAAGAGCGCTGGCGCCAAGCGGGCCTCACGCCCCAAGGCCGTCCGCTCGATCCCAAAGCCTTCGAATAGGCGAACGAGCAGCGGCTCAGCGGCGCGCTTCGTCTTCGAGCCGCATCGCTTCGATCAATAGCCCGCCGATCGTCTGACGTGCGCCGCTCTGCGCCACGGCTTGCATGCTGCGGAACGTGAAGCGGCCCTTCTTCCAACGCAACGTTTCGCGCAGCACGGTGGTCGGCTCTTCGCTCTTGTCATCGACGGTCGCACCGGCGAGCGCTCCTTCGTTCAGCTCCAAGACCACCGTGCGCCCCGTCTCGGAGCGCACCTTGAGCTGTCCGCTGCGGCGCTCGAGCTCGATCAAGGTGAGCACCGTGGCCACCGACATCTGCGCGATGTCACCGCTGAACGCGGCGCCGGGGCTCGAGATCGGACCCTCGGAGGTGAACGAATCACGCTGCTTACGCAAGCGGTTCGCCATGTCGATCAATGCGCCGACCTGCGCCACGACCTCCTCGTCGTGGAACGGGCGAGTCAGGTAGATGTCCGCGCCCACGTTCAGGCCCTGCAGGCGGGACTCGGTGTCCTCGGCGTTCGTCAGAAACAGGAACGGCGCCGTCGCCACCGGAGACGGTTCGGTGCGCACGCGGCGCGCCACCCAGAAGCCGTCGATATCCGGCAAATTCACGTCACACAGAATGCAGTCGGGTTGCAGCGCCCGAACCTGTTCGAAGCCGGCGCGGGCCTCGCTCGCGACGTGCACCTCGTAGCCGGCCTCACCGAGGAATTTGGCGAGCAGGGTCGACTCCCACTCGTCTTGCTCGATGATCAGAATCCGGCCTTTTGCCACGCGCGAAAGTTAGCATGACGGCGCCGAAACCCCGAAATTGACTCCACCTTTTCGGCTGGCGGCGGGCCGGCCGTGCTGCCCCACTAAAAACCGAGCCAATCGCTTGTCCCGCTGTCCGGGTCGGAGTACTCGGGGCGAGTGAGTGACGAGTTATTGAAGCGCACGCCACTGTTCGCCCAGCACCAGGCCCTCGGGGCGCGCTTGGTGCCCTTTGCGGGCTGGGAAATGCCCATTCAATACAAGGGCATCTCGGTCGAGCACCAGGCCGTGCGCGAGCGCGTGGGGCTGTTCGACGTCTCGCACATGGGCGAGCTCGAGCTGAAGGGCCCGCGCGCCCTCGAGCTCGTCAATTCGTTGATCACGAACGACATCGCGAGCGCCGCGGACGGCCAGGCCACTTACACCTGCTGTTGCAACGAGCAGGGCACGATCCTAGACGACTTGATCGTTTACCGCCGCAGCACGAGCGACGTGCTGGTGGTGTGCAATGCCTCGAATCGCGCCAAGATTTCCGCGCACTTCGCGCAGGCCGCACAGGGCGTGTGCGACTTTGCCGACGTCAGCGATCAGACGGCGTTGCTCGCTTTGCAGGGCCCGCTCGCGCTCGCCGTGCTCGGACGCGCAGGCGTGAGCCTCGATCTCGGCTCGTTGAAAACGTTCCGCTTTGCGCCGGGCACCGTGGCCGGCATCGCCTGTGTCATCGCGCGCACCGGCTACACGGGCGAAGACGGCGTCGAGCTGTTTTGCGCCTGGAACGACTCTCCGGCGCTCTGGAGCGCCTTGCTCAGCGCCGGCGCTGACTCGGGCATCGAGCCGATTGGCCTGGGCGCCCGCGACACCTTGCGCCTCGACGCGCGGCTATCGCTGTACGGCAACGAGATCGACGAGACCACCAATCCGCTCGAGGCAGGCCTGGGTTGGGTGACCAAGCTCGGCAAGCCGAGCTTCGTCGGTAAGGCCGCGCTGGAGGCGATCAAGGCCCGTGGCCTCAGCCGCACCTTGGTCGGTTTCGAGATGACCGGCCGAGGCATCGCGCGTCACGGTTACCCGCTGTGCGACGCCGAAGGCAACGAGCGTGGTGTGTGCACGTCGGGTGGGCCCTCGCCCACCCTGGGCAAGAGCATCGGCCTCGGCTATTTCCCCGTCGCGCAGAGCGCCGTCGGCACGGAAATACTGGTCGATTGCCGCGGCAAGAAAATCCCCGCAACGATCGTGAAGACTCCGTTCTACAAACGCAAGTGAACGGCCGCTGGCCCCTAGCCCGAGGAGACCATTGCCCCGATGTCGAGCCCGAAAGAAGTCAAAGACGACCGCAAGTACACCAAGGATCACGAGTGGGCGCTGAGCGAGGGCGCAGAGCTCCTGGTCGGCATCACGGCGTTCGCGGTCGACGCGCTGGGCGACATCACGCTCGTGACGTTGGACGTGAAGGTTGGTGACACGGTGCAGGCTGGCAAGGCCTTCGGCACGATCGAGAGCGTCAAGACGCTGAGCGATCTGTTCGCGCCGGTTGCCGGCAAGATCACGCGCATCAACCCGGCGCTGGAGAACAGCCCCGAGCTGATCAACGAAGATTGCTGGGGCAAGGGCTGGATGATCGCGATCACGCCCGAAGGCAGCACCGCTGAGCTCATGGACCCGAAAGCCTACGCGGACCATTTGTCGGCCTCGGATCACTGAATGCGCTACCTGCCACACACGCCCGAAGACATCACGGCGATGCTGGAGGCGATCGGGAAACCGAGCCTCGACGACCTGTTCCAGACGATTCCGGAAGCGGCCCGCTTCAACGGCGCGTTGGCCTTGGAGCCCGCGCTCGGCGAAGCCGCGCTGATGCGCCACTTGAAGGATTTGGCCCGCAAAAACAGCGGCGCCGAGCTGCTCTCGTTCCTCGGCGCGGGCATGTACACGCATCACATTCCGCCTGCCGTCGACCAGCTCCTGCTACGCAGCGAGTTCTACACCTCGTACACGCCGTACCAGCCAGAGGTCGCGCAAGGCACGCTGCAGGCGATCTGGGAATACCAGACCATCGTGAGCGAGCTGTACGGGCTGCCGCTGTCGAACGCGAGCTTGTACGACGGCGCGAGCGCGACCGCCGAAGCGGCGCTGATGGCCTGCCGCTTGACCAAGCGCGGCAAGGTCGTGCTGTGCCGCTCGGTGCACCCGGACTACCGCGCTGTGACCGTGACCTACTTCGCGGGCCGCGACGACATGTCGTGCACTGAGGTGGCCTTCGGGGCCGATGGCGCGCCCGACTTCGGCGCGCTCGGCGCGGCCATCGATGCCGATACCGCCGCCGTGATCGTGGGCTACCCGAGCTTCGTCGGCCCGCTCTCGGATCTGCGTGCTCTGGCCAAGACGGTCCACGATCGCGGGGCCTTGCTCGTGACTGCCACGAGCGAGCCGTACGCTCTGGCGCTTTCCGAATCGCCGGGCGCGCTCGGCGCCGACATCGCCGTGGGTGAGGGCCAGGCCATCGCCTGCCCGCCGCAATTCGGCGGCCCGGGCGTGGGCATGTTCGCGTGCCGCGACGATCGCCAGTTCTTGCAGCAAATGCCGGGCAGGATCTGCGGCGAGACGGTCGACAGCAACGGCGAGCGCGGCTTCGTGCTCACGCTGTCGACGCGCGAGCAGCACATCCG
>OUNO010000553.1_pt2 | contig 29398 bp, 25 predicted proteins | sample 1779811 | NCBI WGS metagenome assembly OUNO01 (sample SAMEA3914804, study PRJEB12502) | metagenome | biome: forest; material: soil | place: Canada | collected 2010-06-25 | depth 0.3 m
CTCGGCATCGACATCGGTGACGTCGACTTGGTCGTTCAGATCGGCGCCTCGCGTTCGATTGCAACCTTGCTGCAGCGCGTGGGCCGCGCAGGCCACGGCGTGCACCGAACGCCCAAGGGCCGCATCTTCCCGCTCACGTTGGACGAGCTGGTCGAATCGGCGGCCCTCATCGCCAGCATTCGCCAGGGCATGCTCGACCGCACGCCACAGCCCGGCCGGCCATTGGACATCCTGGCGCAGCAAATCGTGGCGGCGTGCGTGCCCGAAACTTGGGACGAAGAGGCCCTATTTCAGACCTTCAAGCGCGCTTGGCCGTATCGCGAGCTCGCGCGTAGCGAGTTCGACGACGTGGTGAACGTGCACCTCGCCGGGCGCTGGGCGCTCTTGCACCGCGACGGCGTCGGCAAGCGGTTGCGCGCCACGCGCCGTGCACGGCTCACCGCCATCACCTCCGGCGGCGCGATCGCCGACAATGCCGACTACCAGGTGATCCTCGATCCCGAGGGCACCCTCGTCGGCACGCTGAACGAAGATTTTGCGATCGAGTCGAACGGCGGGGACATTTTCCAGTTGGGCACCGCGTCCTGGCGCATCCTGCGCGTCAGTGGCGGCGTGGTGCGCGTTGCCGACGCGCACGGCTCGCCGCCCACGATCCCGTTCTGGCTGGGCGAGGCGCCGGCGCGCACTCGTGAGCTGTCCGAAGAAATCTCGCGCGTGCGCGAGCAAGCGTTCAGCAATGGCTCACTGCTCGCCGCCAGCATCGGTCAGGCGGCAGCGCTGCAGCTCTCCGAGTACACCCAGGCCGGGGCCCGTGCTCTCGGCGCTGTCCCCACCCAAAAGCGCGTGATTTTGGAGCGTTTCTTCGACGAGAGTGGCGGCATGCAGCTCGTGCTGCACGCGCCCTTCGGCGGGCGTATCAACCGCGCCTGGGGCTTGGCTTTGCGCAAGCGCTTCTGTCGCGGTTTCGGCTTCGAGCTGCAGGCGGCCGCCAACGAAGAGGCCATCGTGCTCTCGCTCGGGCCGCAGCACAGCTTCCCATTGGAAGAAGTGTTCGACTACTTGCATCCCGACACCGCTCAGGAGCTGCTCGTGCAGGCGCTCTTGCCCGCGCCCATGTTCAAGACGCGCTGGCGTTGGAACGTGTCTCGCGCGCTCTTGGTCGAGCGCATGCGCGGCGGCAAGCGCACTCCGCCACCGCTCGTGCGCATGCGCGCCGACGATCTCTTGGCGGCGAGCTTCCCTGCGGCCGTCGCCTGCGGCGAGACGCTACCGCCGGGCGACATCGAGGTGCCGATGGACCACCCGCTGGTGCGCCAAACCGTGTCCGACTGTTTGACCGAGGCGATGGACGTGGAGGGCTTCTTGGCGGTGCTGCGCGGGCTGCGTGACGGCAGCATCGAGCGCCTCGCGGTCGATTCGCCCGAGCCTTCGACGTTCGCGCACGGCATTTTGGCGGCTCAACCGTATTCGTTCCTGGACGACGCGCCGCTCGAAGAGCGCCGCACGCAAGCCGTGCTCACGCGCCGCACGCTCGACGTCAAATCCGCCGACGAGCTGGGCGCGCTGGACCCCGCCGCGATTGCACGCGTGCGCGAAGAGGCCTGGCCCGCCCCGATTTCGGCCGAGGAAGTGCACGAGGCGCTGCTTTGGATGGGCTACGTCACGCGCGCCGAAGCGCGGCCCTGGGCGGCGTGGCTCGCAGAGCTCGAGCACGCTGGACGCGTCCTGCTCGAAGGCGATCGCTACTTCGCCGTCGAAGCCTCACGCGATCCGAAGGAGATCTTGCGCGGTCGGCTAGAGGCGCTCGGGCCGATCGTGAGCGACGACCCGCTCTTGTTCTCGCTCGAAAGCGAAGGCTTCGTGCTGCGCGGTCGCTTCGAAGGGCGCGCGGGGTGGTGTAGCCGTCGCCTCTTGGCGCGCATTCACCGCTACACGTTGGAGGGCCTGCGCAAAGAGATCGAGCCCGTGTCGCCCTTGGAATTTTTGCGCTTCCTCGCGTCCTGGCAGCACCTCGACGCCGAGCGCCGGCTCGAGGGGCCGCGCGGCGTGTTGGAAGTGGTGCGTCAGTTGGCAGCGTTCGAAGTGCCGGCTCTGGCTTGGGAGGCGAGCGTGCTCCCGGCGCGGGTGCGCGACTACAAGCGCGAGTGGTTGGACGAGCTCACGCTCTCCGGCGAAGTCGTTTGGGCTCGAATTTGGGGCAGCGGAGCGACACCGATACGCTCCACGCCCGTGTGCCTCGTGCCGCGTGAGGAGCTCGACGCCTGGCTCGCGCTCGGCAGCGCGCCAGGCTTGTCCGAGCTCGGTCACGCGGCGGGCCAGCTGCACACGCTGCTCGCGGCACGCGGCGCGATGTTCGCGCAGGGCTTGCAGCGCGCTTCTGGCCTGCACCCTGACGAGCTCGACGAGGGCCTCGCCGAGCTGGTCGCGCGCGGGCTCGTGACGTGTGACTCGTTCAGTGGACTGCGTTCATTGCTGCTCAGCGTCTCGAAACGCCGCGCTGCCGCGAAGATGGCCGGGCGCTGGAGCCTCTTGCGCCATGAAGGGCTCGAAGCGCCAGCGCCCGAGCTGGTCGCCAAGCAGCTCTTGCGACGCACGGGCGTGGTGTTCCGAAAGACGGTCGCGCGCGAGAAGCAGCCGCTGCCGTGGCGTGATCTGCTGCGCACGCTGCGCACGTTGGAAGCGCGCGGCGAGGTGCGCGGCGGCCGCTTCGTGGCCGGCTTCGATGGCGAGCAGTACGCGTTGCCCGAAGCCGTGTCGATGCTGCGCGCCGTGCGCCGCCGCGGGCCGGGTGAGCCCGTGCATGCTTCCGCCGCCGATCCCCTGAATTTTCGCGGGATCCTGACGCCCGACGAACGCGTCTCACCCCTGTCGCGTCAGAAGGTGCTGGTCGCTTAGCGACTATTCGCCGGGTGCGCCGCCGACGCACGAGTCGCCCGGCGCGTCTTGGAACGTGATCAACCATGATGCTCGCGGAGTTGTACTCGGCGATCACTCGGCGGCGCCACTCGTCGGCGGCTTTCGCGACGGGAGTGTTCATGCGGCTAGGGATGCGTGGCCAAAAATTCGTTCACCGCGGTGGCGAACAGCGCGGGGGCGCCGAGCATGGCCATGTGCCGCTGCCCGGCGAGCTCGCGCAGCTCTGCGTGTGGTAGGCGCGCCGCGACGGCCTCGGAGCCGCTGCGCATGCGTCGTGGACTCTCGCCGCCCACCAGGACCAAGGTCGGGATACGGATCGCCGCGAGCTCGCTCGGATCCGCGCTGAACGAGTGCTGCACGCGAGCGTCGTAAACCACGGTGTGCGCCAGGTTTTTCAGGGTGCTCGCCCACATCGGGCCGGCTTTCATCGACATGAGCTCGTCCTCGGATTGCCTCGGACCTTCGCGCAGGAAGGTCTCGATTGCGGCTGCGCCTTGTCCGCTGGCCAACAGCGCATCGAGCCGCTCCGGCAAATCGGGCGCGATCAGATCGGGCTCGGCGAAAAACACGGGCGGCTCGTACACCGCCAAGCGCGCCAGGTTCGCCGGCAGGCGTGCCGCAACCTGAAGCGACAAGATGGCTCCCGAAGAATGGCCCAACAGATCGACCGGTCCGTCGTGCGCTGCCAGCACGGCGAGGATGTCCTCGACCTCGCGTTCTGGCGCGTACGGCGCTTGGTTGCCGCTCTGGCCGCGCCCACGGCGATCGAGGGCTTCCACACTGCGACCGTCTTGGAGCAGTGGCAGCACGCGCTTCCACATGTCGCTCGTGGACAGCGCGCCCGAGACGAGCAGCAAGGGCCGCCCCTCACCGGAGCTGTGGGAAACGATGTGCGTCCCATCCGCCGAGCGCGCGCTTCGCTGCGTCATTTCGGCCGGATGCTGCGACAGATCTCGGCGCCGAGCGACGAAATTCGACCCGCTACTCGTGCTCCTCCAGACATGCGTCGCGCGCCGCGGCTTTCAGTGTGCCCGACTTGATCTCAGCGAGGGCCGCCGCGCGTTCGTCTTGCGATTTGGCACCCTCCAGGCACGCGATTGCCAGGTCCAGTGAGCTCAAGTCGTCTTCCGAGAACAATGCCGTTTGATCGCGCTTGCGCACGTAGACACCGAGCATCTTGAGCTTCTTCACGTCGCGCTGCTCGATCGCGTCCACCGCTGTCTCGAGCGAAACCTTGTTCGCCGTGTAGCGCTCGAGCCCATCCATGGGCCGAATGCCCCGCTCATCCAGCTTGCGCTCGTGCCTCGAGCAAGCCGTCGACGCGGCAAGAGCGCCGCACCAGACGATGCAGCGAAGCCAACGGACCACGGCGAAACTCATCGGAATCATTGAGCACGGGTTGGCGTAGAAAGTCACGCCGGAGTTCCGAGTGCACGGAATATTTGCACTCAGCCCCCATCTCGCTACGCGCGCCTTCGCGCCGGCGCTGCACCCCGAGCTTCTCGCCGTTCAGTGCGCTCCACGCCCGCTACCCCCAACCAAAATCCAGCAACGGGCGCGCCGCTTGCGACACTGGCTCGAGCCCGCCACAAACTGTAAGCTTCAGTCACCGCGGCGAAGGGTGCTGCGAGAAGGAGGCCTTCATGACGCGATGGGTAATCGTTACGTCGCTGGCTGCGACATTGCTCGTGGGTTGTCAGAACGACGCGCAATGCGAACGCGAACGGCTCGACTTGAACAAGGCTTGGTCCGAGCTGCACACTGCGGCCACGCACCACAAATTGGAAGGCACCGACGTTCCGACGTGGAGCGAGATCGAGAACAAGGCCGAGCTGCTGGAAAGCTCGTTCATGACTCGCCAGGTCACCTGGACCAGCGCGGACAAGGCGAGTCAGGATCTCGCTTCCAAGCTGCCCGCGCTCGAATCGAGCGGTGACGTGCGCTTGGCCAGCTTCCGGGCCTCGACCGAGAGCGCGCTCAAACAACAGAACGCCTTCGAAAAGCAGTGTCGCTAGCGAGAACGCTGCGCGCGCTCGGTGCGTGACGGGATGACGAGCAGGAGCGGCTGGCGCTAAGATTCGGCGCATGAACGCTCCCTCGCTCCCTCCCGCGTTTGCACGAGGCAACGTCGCGGTGATCACTGGCGCCGCTAGCGGCATCGGGCTTGCCTCGGCGCTACGCTGCGCCGAGCTCGGCATGAAGTTGGTGCTCGTCGATTTGGGCGGTGACGCTCTGAACCGCGCTGCCGAACAGGTCGCTGCCATCGCCGACAGCGACGTGTTGGCGGCCGCCACGGACGTGGCGCAGTTGGATCAAGTGATGCGCTTGCGCGGCGAGGTCGAGCGAGCGTTCGGGCCTGTCTCGGTGTTGATGAACAACGCCGGCATCGGCAACAACCCCGGCTTGCCCTGGGAAAACGCCGCAGCGTGGAAGGCGCTCGTGGACGTGAATCTGTGGGGCGTCGTGCACGGCGTGCAAACCTTCGTACCGGCGATGATCGCGGCCGAGCGCCCGAGCATCGTGATCAATACCGGTTCGAAGCAGGGCATCACCAGCCCACCCGGCAACTACGCATACAACCTGTCCAAGGCCGCGCTTCGGAATTACACCGAATCGCTCTCGCACGCGCTGCGTGGGGCGACGGCCGGGCGCGTCTCGGCGCACCTCTTGATCCCGGGCTTCACGTTTACCGGCATGAGCGGAGTCAGCGAGAAGCCCGAAGCCGCGTGGAGCCCCGAGCAAGTCGTGAGCTTCATGTTGGAGCGCATCGGCGCGGGCGATTTTTATCTGCTCTGTCCGGACAATGCGGTGGATCGCGGCATGGACGAACGCCGCATGCGTTGGGCAATGGACGACATCATCCTCAACCGACCTGCGCTTTCGCGCTGGCACCCGGATTTCGAGCAGGAGTTCGCGCGCTACATGGCGCAGAAGTGACGGTGCCGCGTGCTCAGGGCGTCTCGGCGATCTGACCGTACGTCACGGCGCCCGTCTTGACCGTGGCTTTGACCTGCGTCGCCGACGAATCAGTCACGCCGAAGGGAAGCCCGCCGGGTCGGACCGCAGTGCCGACTGCGGTCGCGGCGAACGTCGTCGCGTAGCTGAGCGGTTTGGTGGCGAGTGTGGTGTCGAAGGTGATCGCACCCGCCGGGTCGAGGCGTAGCGTCCACATGTCGGCGTTGCCCTGAGTCCAATTCAGGGTCGCGCCTCCCAGCACGAAGCCGCCCGCGGGCACGTTACTGATCGCATTCGCGCGGTCACCCAGCGGCCCACCGTAGGCAAGCTGCGACTTGATCGCGCCGTTGTTGTCGATCAGGACGAGCCAAGCTTCGTTGAGCTCCTTCGCGTCGTTGAACAGACCCGCCATGGCGTAGCCATTGCTGGTCTTGGCCACCGAGAACAGGTGCTTGTCGGCCGTGTCGGTGTTGACCTGGTACACGAAGCGCGGCGTGCCTGCCGTGCGGTTGAACTCGCCGAAGAAGGCGTTGCTCGAGCCCTTCGCGTCCGTGCGCGTGCCGACGACCAAGTACGAATCTGCGACGGCGCCCGTGACGAATTGAGCCGCCGTCAGATCCTGGCTGTCGATGTAAGTGGTCGAGGCGAGCACGGCGCCTGCTTCCGAAATGAACGTCAGCATCAGCGCGTACGCCGGGGTCAACACTTGCGAGAGCACGACGTAGTTCTTGGTCGCGGGGTCTTGCAAGAGATCGACGGGTAGGGTGGGCAGGCAGGCCATGCCCTTGGAGTCTTTGGCGCAGAACTGCACGTCGAACACGGGTTTGCCCGTGGCATCGACCTTGGTCAGGTGACCCGCGGTGATCGACGGAATGCCTTGAGGGTTCGTCGGATCCAAGATGCCCAGGCAGAACGCGATGCCGCCGTCGAGCGTCGTGATCACCTCGCCGCCTTGCGCGAGCGCCGCGCCGCCGCCGGAATACTTGTACTCGAAGTCCCACTTCGCGTTGCGGTCGTACAGGTAGGGCTGCTTCACGCCGGCGTGCTGAGCCAGCGCAATCACGTTCTTTTGTGCGGCGTCCGTGGTCAAGCCGAGCGCCGAGAAGCTGGCCGTCCCCGCCGCATCGATGAACTCCAACGCTTGCGTGAGCTTGCCCGAATTGGCATCGAGATCGACCAGTGACAAGTTTTGAACCTTGGAGCCGACGGGCACCGTGACGCCCAGACCGACCACGGTGCCATCGGCCAGCGCGGTGACGTGGGTCATGCTCTCGTCGCCCTTCGTGCCCGTGCTCATCGCCCACAACCTGTAGAAGTTTGCGATGCAGTTCTTGGGCGCGGTGATGGCGCTGAGCGTCGCGGTCGTGCTCGTTCCGGTGCAATCCCCGCTCCAGCCAGTGAAGACCGCGTTCGCGCCGGCCTTGACGACGAACGTCGTCGAGCCACCGGAGTCGACCGTGCATTTTGCAGGATCACCGTTGCTGCACACGGGGTTGGCCGTGCCGGTGGCCGTGATCGTGCCCGAGCCCGAGGGCGACGTGACGGCCGTGGCAATCGGTCGGAACGTGGCCACGCACGCGGTATTGGTCGTGATGGTGACGGGATTCGGGCTGGCAGTGCCGCCGCCGCAATTCGCAGACCAGCCCGCAAACGACCAACCCGTGTTGGCGGCCGCGGTCACATTCACGAGCTGACCGTAGGGCACCGCGCCGCAGGCGTTCCCCGGGCAGGTGATGCCCACCGTGCCCGAGCCCGCGGGCGCAGCGCTGACCGATGCCGTGAACGTGTTGATCGCGAAGGCCGCGGCGCACGTGGCGTTCAGGCTCTTGAGCGAGAGGGGTGTCGAGCCGGTCGGCGCGCAACCAGCGCCCGCCCAGCCGTTGAAGTGGTAGTTCGCCGCAGGCGCTGCAGCGAGGCTCACGTTCACGCCGTAGTTGACGGTGCAGCTGTTGCCAGCGCACTGCTGGTTGGTGTCGCCGCGCGTCGCGCTGACGCTGCCGTTGGTCCCGGCCGTGGCAGCGATCGTGAATGTATCGAGCGCGAAGCTCGCCGTGCAGGTGGCGTTTACGTTGGCGAGCGTGAGCGGATTGCTGGCGGCTGGCGTGCAGCCCGCGCCGCTCCAGGTCACGAAATGATAGCCGTTCGCGGTGTCGGCAACGGCGCCGAGCGCGACGCCCGTGCCGGCGTCGACGGTGCAGCTATTGCCGCCGCAGGCCGTGGCGCCGTTCTTGGCGCTCACGGTGCCGCCCGCGCCGGCCAGGCTCGCGATCGTGAATTGCTGAACGTAGCTCGCCGCACATGATTTGCTGGTCGTGACGTTCGTGAGCGTGATTTGCGCCGTCCCGCCCGCGCAGCCCGCATCGCCGCTCCAACCGGTAAAGCGGTAGGTCGGGAGTAGAGTCGGGGCGGTCAGCGTCACGCTGTCGCCGGGGCTCACCTTGCTGCAGATGCCGGCGCTGCAGGTCGCCGTGGTGCTCGTCGAGGTCGCGTTGACGGTGCCGGTCGCGCCGACCACGGTTCCGCTGACGGACAACCCCGGCGTGTAGTTGGCGGTACACGTCACGTTCGCGTTGCTGGGTGTGACCGTGATGCCGCTTCCGCTTTGATTCGCGGCCAGACATCCAGCGCCGCTCCAGCTGGTGAGCGCGTAGCCCGCGATGGTGGGCGCTTTGAGCGTTGCCGTGGTGCCTGCGTCGAGCGTGCAGCTGTTGCCCAGGCAGGTGGCGTTCACATCGCCCGATGAGGCCTCGACTGCGCCGCCGAGCCCGCCGCCCACGACGCCCGTTGCGGTGAGCCGAGCGGCATAGTTGGCGACGCAGGCGATGTCACTCGCCACGCTGTCGATCAGCAACGGATTGACCGTGCCCGTACACAGCGTGTCGCCACTCCAGCCGGTGAAGCGGTAACCAGGCACGATGGGCGCGTGAAACGAGGCCATGGCGCCGGCCGCAGCGACGCACGACAACGCGTCGCACTTGCCCGTGGCCACGCCGACCGGCGCACTGGCACCGGCTGCGGACACCGAGACCGTGAACTGCTTGGCGAAGACCGCGTTGCACGCCAAGTCTTGAGTGATCTCGATGGTGATCGAGGCTTGGGTCTTGCCCTGGCATTCGGGGCTGCCCGTCCATTGCACGAAGCCGAACCCCGGATCGGCGGTGGCCGTCAGCGTCACGGTGCTGTGGTTGTCGACTTCGCCTTTGCAGCCATCGTCGTTGCAGCTCAGATCAGGCTTCGAAGTGACGCTGCCACCGCCAGCTGCGGAGACCGCGGCAGCGACGGCGCGCAGCGCCACGAACGTGGCCACGCAGTGCGTTGCGCCATTGACCGTGACCGAGGTGCCGAGCTTCGTGCCGGTGCAGTCGCCCGACCAACCCACGAAGCGAGAATCGGCGCCCGGCTTTGCTTGCAGCGCGAAGACCGTACCGGCGCTCGCGGGGTAGCTGCAGGGGCTCGTCAAACAAGCGGCAGCGTCCGTGACGGCGATCGTGCCGTTGCCGGCGATCTCGAGACTGAGCTCGCCGTCTCCAGCGCCGCTCTCGCCGGCTTGCGGCATGCCCGAGTCGGGCTCGTCAGGTGGTGCTCCGGCGTCGGGCTGGGCGTCCATCCCTGCGTCTTTCTCTGCGCCGGGTGCGCCGCCTTCGCCGATGCCGGATGCGCCTGCATCGAGATCGGGACCGCACTCGGAGGCGTCGCACATGAGCGCCTTCTTGTGGTTGCCCGAGCCGCAGGCCACGAGCCACGCACACACCCCTGCCGTCACCAACCAAGAAAAGCGCATCCTACGATTGTATGCGGGCGCCTCGCGGACGCAATTAGGCTTCTATTGTGTCACGCGCATTCGAGCGCATCGCGCGCGAGCCATGGTTATTTGCGGCGGCGACTGGGCGACGAATCGAGCTTCGGTGTGCGCGAGCGTGCCAGCGCGTGAGTGGTGGACTTTACTGAGCAATTGACCGAGAGGCGGCGCGCGAGTAGCTCATTTTTGCCGCAGTGAAGCCGAAGACCCAGAAACCCGAGCGCCCACTGCTCGAACGTCTCGGTGGGCGCTTCCTGCAAGCCGGCAATTTCGCGCCCGAGCAGGCCGACGATCCGATTCACGTGCTCAATCCGGTCGAACGTGCGGGTTTGATGCGCGTGACGCGTGGCGCCGTGCTGCGCGCGGCGATTGCCGGCGCTTTGAACGCCTCCGCGACCGGCGTCGGCGCATTGTTCGCCGCGCGACTGCTCGGTCAAAAGCCCGAGCATGCCACGCTGCTGCAAACGATCTCCTATTGGGGCTTGTTCGGCGTGCTGGCGTTGATCGCAGCAGTGCTCGAGATCGTGTACCTGTACTGGGACAGCTTGCGCGCGGTGCGCGAGCTCTCGCTCGTCGCGGGCCTGCAAATCGATTCGGCCGAGAACCTGGACGTGCGCTTCGCGCTGGCGCGCGCCGCGCTCGAGTTGCCGAACGCGCCAGATGCTACGTTCGGGGTCAATCCGCACCGTGAGGCGAGCCGTTTTCAGTTGGCCACTGCCTCGCTCGTGTACAAGCTCAAGGTCTCGCTGACGAACTTCTTGTTCAAGGCGCTGGTCGAGCGGGCCGTCGGGCGCTTGGCGACGCGCACGTTTTTGGCCTTCACCGCGATTCCGGTGAACGCGGCCTGGAATGCGCTCGTGTGTTGGTTCGTGCTGCGTGAAGCGCGCATCCGAGTGATGGGGCCTTCGGCCGCCAGCCAGATGCTCGATGTGGTGTTCAGCGTCGAGCCTACGCCGTCCGCCGCGCTGCTCACGACCGTGCATCAGGCGATGGGCGCGGCAATCGTGCGCACCAGCGAGCTGCACCCGAATCACCTGACCTTGATGCGTGAATTGCGGCAACGCTTCGGTGAGCCGCCCGCGGGCATCGAGGTAGACAGCAGCAGCGCGTTCCTGGGCTCGCTGCCCGTGCTCACGCCGAGCGAGCGACGCACGGCGTTGCGCGTGCTCGTGATCGCCGCCATCCTCGACGGTCGCCTGGTGAAGCGCGAGCGTCGCTTGCTCGTGGAAGCGTACGAGGCAGCGCAGCTTCCGTCGCAGCTCGAGCACGTCGAACGCTTGCGCAAGGCGTTCGTCGCCGGTGATCCAATCCCGGACGCGGAGCTGTGGGCAGCCGCCGAGTAGCGACCGAGTAGCGCACTCCGCTCTCAGTAGCCGATATTCGGAAAATCCTGCTGGGCCTTGCTGAATTCGGCATCGCGCGCCGCGGGCCAGCCGAACGCTTGCGTGGCCTGGGCTTTGAGGTTGGTGCCGGCGGCGCCGCTCATGAAATGCACGAACTCGCCGAAGGTCATGTCGCGGCTGAAGTCGTGGCCGTTCTTCGGGAAGCGGTCCTCGAGCAACTGGTAGTACTTCACCATCACTTCGACTCGGCCGTGATCCTTCCATAGCGGGTAGAACCAATCGCGGAACCAGTGCGTGCCGGCCTGTGGGAAGTCGTCCACCGTGTTCGTGAATTTGTCGTACACGCGCTTGGCCTCCGTCGGCATGCCCAAGCCGGTGTACAGATCATACTGGTAAAACTCGGCCCACTTGCTGTCGTGCCAGATGCCGAATGCAGGCGAGTTGTGCACGCCGCGCGAAGCGCCTTCGACGATGTGCGACACCTCGTGGCTCGAGATGTCGTAGTCGCCGTCGGGGAACGGGCCCGGACCGACGTCGGAGACGTTTCGGTAGTCGTGCGAGGCGTCGAAGTAGGTCGACGGATGCCCGCCGGAGTACTTGCCCTGGTGGTAGATCGCGAATAGTCGGCCATCGCGCTGGCCGTCCGTGAATTGGCCGTAGTGCGTGACGGTGTACTTCCAGACCTTGGTCATGAACGGCAGAATCCACGCCGTCTTGCTGCGATCCACGTCCGCGTCGAAGTACAGGACGACCCAATCGTTCTCGTCGACGAGTTGCAGCACTTGGTTGTGCTCGAACCAGTGCTCGGTCCACGTCGCAGGTGGCGCGCCGGCGACACCACCGGGAGATCCCGCGTCGCCGGCCGCGCCTGCCATACCGACGGCACCACCGCTGGTGCCAGCCGACCCACCGGCATTGGCACCCGCGTTGTTGCCTCCTTCTCCGCCGAACGCGCCGCCCATGCCGGCGCCCGCGGAGCCCGAGCTTCCTGAATTCTTCGAGCCGGCCGCGTTGCCCACGCTTCCGCCAGCCCCAGCGCCGGCTGTCGGAGTGCCCGCCTGAGCCGCACCTGCTTGCCCCGCGCTGCCGCCTGCCGAGGCGCCACCCGGGGGCGCGCCATCGTTCGAATCACTGCCTGCACAGCCGACGAGCCAAGTGCTCGCGAGCAGGAGCGCCGAGATGAACGAGCGTGCTCGTTGGGTGGCGGAATTCATCACTTCCCTGAATGAGCAAAGCCCGCGCGAACGGCTCACGATTTTTGAAGATTCACTCATCTGCGCTGCACTAGGTTCTTTTTTGGAGGCGGACGATGATGCGAGGGATTGCTGTATTTCAATTCGGGCTCACGGCGTTGATGTTCGGGCTTTCCGGGTGCGGCTCTGCTCCCGGGGCAGATGGCGCTGGGGGCGAGGAGCAGGTCGGCGCGGTGTCGCTCGAGTTGCAAGAGGGGCCGGCCGACGCCAGGTGTTTGCGCCTCACGGTCGACAATGCAGCGACCAAGCAGACGGTGGTTCGCTCGCTCGCGCTCACACCGGGGCAGCCCTCGAAGTTTGCGATCAGCGGCTTGCCCCTGGGCACGCTGGGCTTCCTCGGTGAAGCGTTCAATTTGGCCTGCGCCAGCGTCGTGGCGAGCACCTCGCTCACTTGGACGAGCGATCGCGTGCAAGTCACGCTGACGCCGGATGTGACGCCGCTGCTCACGTTGACTCTGCACAAGGCGGGCAAGGCCAACGTGGGCGTGGACTTTGCTACCGGAACACAGTTCGAAGAAGTGCCTGCGCCCAGCGCGACCTGGGACGTCGCTGCGGCGCCCGACGGCAGCGTCGTGTACACCGCGCCAGGCAGCAACGCCGTGTGGCGCGCTTCGAGCGGCGCCAGCGCGGTGCAAGTGGCCATTCTTCCGAGCGCACCGCGCTTGATTGCGACGGCCAGCAACGGTGCGATCGTGGTCACTACGGACGCCCTGCAGCTGATCGTGCTGACGGCGACCGGCACCATCAAATCCGCGACGCCGCTGGGCTTCGTCGCGTCGGACCTCGCGATCGACGGCGCACAGAATGCCTGGATTTCGAGCAGCAACCTGCCTCAGCTGCTGCGCATCCCGAACATCGGCACCGTGACTACGCCCGTGCCGGCCCCGCCCATCGGCCTAGCGGGCGGCGCCACCGGGATCGCCGTGGCGCCCGACGGCAGCATCCGCGCAGTCTCGGCCAATCCGCCGCGCTTGATCTCGGTGTCGCCGCTGGGCGTGATCACGTCCGATCTCGGCATTCCGCAGCCGCTTCGCGACGTGACGGTGACGCCCGATGGCAGCGCTTGGGGCTTCGCTACGTTGACTCACCAGCTGTTCCAGATCTCCCCATTTGGCGCGGTGCTGTCGCAATCGCCGGTACCCGGAGGCGGCTTCGATACGACGGGCATCATCAACACGCCCCGAGGCGTATTTCTTGCGCTCGGAGCTGGCCAGATTTTTCAGTACGTGGGCCCGTCGTTGGCGTCGATCTTCAGCTTGCCGAACACGGGAGGGATCTCCGGGCTCGCAGCCAGCAACGACGGGCGCATCTGGGCGACCGACCAAAGCTTCCCGCACATCGTCGTGGTGACGCTGCCTTGAGCTGCTCCTGATGCGAGTTACGTGCTCGGCGGTGATGGATCGTCGTCGGCGCCGGGCGTGTGCTCGAGGCGGGCGTGATCGGCAGCCCGTTCGAGCTGCTTTTTCTGCAGCACATCCCGTGCGCGTTCGGCTTTGGTGCGACCATGCAAGCGACGATTGGTGTCGGCTTGCTTGACGCGTTCCACCTTGGCCTTCTGCTTGCGGAACTTGTTCAGGTTGACGACGTTGCTCATCACGCGGCTGCGAGCAGGGGCGTGAACGGCGTTGCCGTGCGCCGCAAGCGCCGGAACGTGCCGGGCGCGACGCCATGCTGGCGCTTGAATGCTCGGCTGAACGCGAACTCCGACGTGTAGCCGACGTGCTCGGCCAGCTCTGCCAGCGACTCGTCGCTCGATTCGAGCCGGGCAGCGGCCAGCGCCAAGCGCAGCTCGGTCAAATAGCGGAGCGGCGCTCGGCCGGTGACGGCTGCGAAGCGACGCGCGAAGGCAGCGCGCGATAGCCCGACCGCGCGCGCCAAGCGCTCCACGGTCCAGCGTTTGGCCGGCTCGGTTTGCAGCAAGCCGAGCGCGCGCGCGACGTGGCGGTCGAGCGCATTGCCATTGGCAGCCGGTTTCAAGAGCAACGAGCCCGCCTCCACCCGCTCCGTCTTCTTCGAGCTGCGTACGGCGCAGGCGCCGCGCACCACCAAGAGCAGCGTGCCCGCGTCCGCCAGCAGCAGCTCGGTGCCCGCCGTGACGCGATGCACTTTGGGCGAGGGACCTCGGGGACGGCTTGCCGGGCGTTTCATCCCTGAAAGAGTGGCGCCCACGCGCCTCGCCGTCCAGCCCCGCGAGCGAAACGGCTACAACTTCGAGCGCCTCGGATATGGCCAATCGCAGCGCCGCGCCGCAGTTACGGGGGGATGAGCGAAGAGCAGCCATTGCCCAAAGCAGAAGAAGCCGGCGCACGCGCACGGGTCGCGAGCCGACTCTACGACGCCCGCACCGTGCTGGTGTTCGGCGAAATAACGATGGCCCTGGCCGAGCGCGTCTCGGCTCAGCTCTTGGCGCTCGCCAGCGAGAACCGAGAGCCGATTCGTGTGCTCGTCAATTCGCCGGGGGGCCACGTCGAGTCGGGCGACACGATTCACGACGTGCTGCGTTTCATCGAGCCCGAGATCACGATCATCGGTACGGGCTGGGTGGCCAGCGCGGGTGCGTTCATCTTCACCGCGGCGCCGCGCGAACGGCGTTTGACGCTGCCCAACACGCGCTTTCTGTTGCATCAACCGTCGGGCGGTGCCGGTGGGCCCGCGAGCGACATCGAGATCGAGGCGCAACAGATCTTGTCCGTGCGCTCGCGCTTGAATCGCGCTTTTGCGGACGCGACCGGACAGACTTTGGAGAAGGTGGCGCGGGATACGGACCGCAACCATTGGATGAATGCCGAAGAAGCCGTGGCTTACGGGCTCGTCGGGCGGATCGTGTCGCGCGTGCGCGACGTGTAGCGCTGGGCTTGGGGCGTGACCGAGCGGCGGACCGCGCCGCCGAAGGCTGAGACGGCCGAGCCTCGGCGCGTGACCATCAACCCTCTGCTTTCGGCTCGGGATCGGCGGCCAGGTAGCGCAGAACGAGATCGGTGATCTCGTCGACCAGGGTCTCGGAGTCGAGGCCCGGGGGGCGCTCGAGCAGGCAGGCGAGCATGCTGGCGCGCACGGCTTGGTAGACGACGAACGCAGCGGCATCCAGATTCTTGCGGCGGATGCGCACGTTGGCCAGCGTGAGGAAGCTGCGCACGACGGCGATGATGCGCATGTCGAAGGCTTGCACGCGTTCGGTCGGCGTGACGCGCAACCCTTCGACCACGAGTAAGCGGTGCAGAGTCGGTGCGGCGCCGTGCAGCTCGAGCAGCGCCATGATCACGGCGCGCGCGACCTCACGATCGGTCGCGTAGGCGCCGCGCGAAAGGATGCGGCTCATCATTTCACTCGCGCGATCGAATTCGCGGTCTTGAAGCGCGTCCAAAATTGCGTCGCGGTTGGCGAAGTATTGATAGAGCGTGCCCACGCTCACGCCAGCCACTTCGGCGATGCGCGAGGTGGTCGCAGCGTCTGAGCCTTCTTGTTCCAAAACCCGAACGGTAGCGTCCAAAATGGCAGTCACCGTGACCTTGGAGCGCTGCTGCTTTGGCCCTTTTCTAGCGGTATTGCTTTCGTGGCGCTTGCTCATGACGAAACCCGAAACCGATGCGAATGGCGGAGGGCAATCGACAACCTCATGATCAGGGCAGTCGACAGTGTCTTCGCGACCGCGAAGCTATCACGGGAACCTCGTCATGCAGCTACGATTCATCGCCGACCGTCGCACTCTGATTTGGGCCTTCGTCTTGTTCCCGGCGCTGCCTGCCTTGTCTTACGTGAGACCTGCGCTCGCGCCCTGGTTACTCCCGATTGCGCTGTACCTCGCGTATTGCTCCGGCGTGCTCGCGCACAATCACAACCACACGCCCGTGTTCCGCGGCAAGCGCGCGAGCTCCTTGTACTCGGCGTGGCTCTCGTTCTTCTACGGCTGCCCGCTGTTCGTGTGGATCCCGACGCACAACCAGAACCACCATCGATACCTCGATGGGCCGGGGGACGCGACGCGTACCGCGCTTCATGCGCCCAAAGACACGCGGCTCGCCGCGCTCGGCTATCCGACGCGCTCGGCGATCGCGCAGGCGCCCGCGATTTGGCGCTATGCACGCGCGGCGTATGCGACGCGGCGCACAAACCCCAGGAAATTGCGGCAGATCGTGCTGGAAACGGGGAGCGTGGTGATCGGCCACGCTGGCGCACTCGGGTTGGCGTTCGAGTCGTATGGCATACGCCGCGGAGCGGTCCTGTATCTCTTCGCCTTTGGTATCCCCGCCGGCTTTGCAGCGTGGTCGATGATGTTCACCAACTACGTACAGCACGTGGGCTGTGACTCGCGCTCAGCGGACGACCACTCGCGCAATTTCGTGAGCCGCTGGGCGAACTGGCTCGTGTTCGAAGCCGGCTATCACACCGTGCATCACGAGCATGCGGGCAGCCACTGGAGCACGTACCCGGCCTTGCACGCGGCCCGCGCAGCGCGCATTGCGCCACACCTTCAGCAACGCTCGGTGCTCAGTTACTGCCTCGAGCGCTACGTGCTCGGGCGAGCGAGCACGGCGTGCGGCGGTGCGCAGGGGCTCACTGAGACCGATTGCGACAGGGCGAGCCAAGCGGCGGAATAGCGAAATTACGGCGGAAATGCGGGCAACGTGGTTGGCCGCGCTTTTGCAATGGCGGCTTCCGTACACGGCGCCAGGAGCGCCCGACCACGGAGCAACCCATGTTTACCATCCTACTGATCGTGCTTCTTCTGGCCCTCGTCGGCGGTGGCTTGGGCCACGCCCGCTATGGTTACGCGGGCTGGTCCCCAGCCGGAATTCTGGTCGTGATCCTGCTCGTGATGCTGTTTACCGGGCATCGCATCTAACGGACGGCGCAGCGCGTCGGGATGAGCTGAGCGCGTGCCTCAACCGCGCGCGCGCTCTTCGCTCTCTTCTTCGTCGGGGTGCCATTCGCCGCCGTGACCCTCGAGCGATTCGATGTCTTGCGAGAACTGCGCCTCGAGCTGCGCGCGTCCTTGTTTGGCGAGTGACAAGCGCCGGCTCTCGTCACCGAACACGGGCAAGAGATCTTCGAGTGCCTGTACGTTGTGCAGGCGAAATCGATCGGCGCGCTCGCGCGCTTCATAGGGCGCGGTGCCCAAGTGCTCGAGGGCCCGGCGACCGACGCGCAGCGCCGACTCGAACGTCTCTCGCTCGATATGGCGGATCTTGAACTGGCGCAGCTTGATGTAGTGACTCACGTTGCGTGCACGAGCCACGATGCGCAGATGCGGGAAGTGCTCTTGCGCGAGCTCGGCCAACTTGATGCTGGCTTCGACGTCGTCGAGCGCAATGACCAGCAATTTCGCGTGCGCGGCCCCTGCCGACTGCAGGAGGTCGAGGCGTGTGGCATCGCCATAGAAGATACGGAACCCGAACTTACGCAAAATTTCGATTTGGTCCGGGTCATGATCGAGCACGGTCGCTTTCGTGCCGCTGGCGAACAGCAAGCGCCCCACGATTTGCCCGAAGCGTCCGAAGCCCGCGATGATCACGGGCGCGTTGTGGTGATCGATCTCGTCCGCGGGCCGATCTTCTTGCGAGCCTCGCGCGCTGAACCGCTCACTCATGATGAGGAGGAGTGGCGTGAGCGCCATCGACAGCGCGACCACCAGCGTCAGCATCTCGTCCCACTTGCCCGGCAGCAGGCGCGCCTTGCTGGCCACACCGAACACCACGAAGCCGAATTCACTGCCCTGCGCGAGCAGTGCGGAGAAGAGCCAGCGCTGATTGGTCGGTACTCCGAGGCGCGGCGCGATCACGGCCAGGCCTGCGCCCTTGAGCACCGTCAGCCCTGCCACCAAGGCGACGATCAAGAGCGGGTGCTCGGAGATGAGCCCGAAGTTGATCGACATGCCGACGGCAATGAAGAAGAGACCCATCAAGAGGCCCTTGAACGGCTCGATGTCGGTTTCGAGCGCGTGGCGGTACTCGGAGCCCGCCAGGACGACGCCGGCCAAGAACGCCCCGAGTGCCATGGACACGCCGACCGCGCTCATCAGCTGCGAGATCGCGATCACGAGCAACAAGGAGAAGCCCGTGAACACCTCTCGCAAGTTGGTGCGAGCCATGATGCGCAGCACGGGGCGAGTCAGGTAGCGCCCTGCGACGATCACGAACGCGATCGCGACCAAGACTTTGAGCACGGCGAAGAAGGCGTTGCCCTGGTGCTCGCCGCCACCAGCGAGCAGCGGCACCAAGGCGACGAGCGGGATGGCCGCAATGTCTTGGAAGAGTAGGACGGAGAAGCTGGCGCGGCCGAGCGGCGCTTCGAGCAAATTGCGCTCGCGCATGGTTTGCACGGCGATTGCGGTGGACGACAGCGAGAGCGCGAGCCCTGCGACGACCGCCGCTTGCCAGGGCAGACCCACTGCCCACGCGCCAACGGCGAGCAGCGCGCCGCAGACGCCGAGCTGGAGCGCGCCGCCGCCGAAGACGCGCCCGCGGATAGCCCAAAGCCGCTTTGGATCGAGCTCCAGCCCAATCAAGAACAGCATGAGCACGACGCCGAACTCTGCAAAATGCAGGATGGATTCCACGTCTTGCACGAGCTTCAGGCAGAAAGGGCCAATCACGCAGCCAGCGATCAGGTAGCCGAGCACCGAGCCGAGCTTGAAGCGCGCTGCGAGCGGCACGAACAGGACCGCCGCCGCGAGATAGACCATGGTGTCGAAGAGGAGCCCGTGCTCGCTCACGACGCGGCTCCTTCGATGAGCGTGCTCGGTGCGACCGGCGCGGCGAGAAACGTCGTCAGGCGATCACGGTAGGCGAGCGCGTGGACGCGCAGTTGCTCGTCGGTCGCGCGATGCGAGCCGTGCAGGATGAGCGGGGAGTGCCAGTGCATGCCGCAGAAGCGCGCGGTCTGCTCGGTAGGCGGAATGAATTTGTCGAACGTGTAGCCGTGCATGCCGCCCTCTCGATAGGCGTCGGTATCGCCACCCGTCGTGGGCACCCACAGGCACGACTTGCCGTGCAACGCAGCGCCGCCTTTGCCGTAGGCCCAGCCGCGAGCGAGCACTTTCTCGAACCATAAGCTGAGCAGCGGCGGCGGCCCGTACCAGTAAACTGGGTGCTGCCACACGATGAGCTCCGCCTCACCGAGCAGGTCCTGCTCTGCGCTCACATCGATCGAAAAGTCCGGGTATCTCTCATAAAGCGATCGAATCTTGACGTTTTCTAACGCGCTTACCGACGCCAACAGCGTCCGCCCAGCGCGCGACCGATTCGGATATGGATGCGCGTAAATGACGGCAATGCGAGCCATGCCCCCACCCTACACCCCGCGCCCCCGCCGCCGCGCGCCCGCCTCCGCTCGTCCTGCCTCGTCCCCGACCCGCCTCGTCCCCGACCCAGGGTGAGCTTCGATTCTGGACGCGAGGCTCTCGGGCCGGCCCCGCCCCTCTGGCCGAACCCCGATAAGGTGAAGCAGCGAACGCGAACGAGTGACAAGTCCGACCCCCGACCCACAAGTCCCGACCCCGAGTCCGCACGAGTCCGACCCAGGGTGAGGTTCGATTTCGTTGCCAGCGGCGGGGTAGGGGCTTGTTTCGGGTCGGTAACACAACGTCGTGTTGGGTTCGCGAGTGCATCGGCGTTCGAGCGAGCGCGTGGGACGCTCGGAGCGCACTGATGTCGCGCTCGTCTTCGATTATCGAAACGATGGTGTCGAATCGTGCTCCGCAGTTGGTCGCGGGGATCGTTGTCGGATACGACGGGGTGTTTGGAGAGGCCACGTACCTCTGAAACGCAAATGACTTCGCGCACCACGCTAGCGTGAGATTGCCTTTGTGCTCGGGCCGTACCGAGGGGGAGATGTGTCGAATGGTTGGGATTCTATCGTTGGACGTGGAAACCGATCGACCCGGCGAACGTCTCTCGGTTCATCGAGTACACCGCCTTCCTGGCGTCGAATTCTGGACGGTGCGTGATTCGATGCGCCACTGGCAAATGCATCACGACACGTTCACCGCCAGTTTGGTTGCCGGCCGCCCGTCCATGAATGCGACGTGGAGTTATCGTGGACGAAAGCAAGCCGTGTCGGCGGGGCACATGCAGTTGATGGAGCCCGGCGAGGCGCACAAGACCACGCGTGTGTCCGAACCGGCTTCTTTTTTCGTGATTTGGTGGCACCCGGACGTGCTGCTGCAAGCGTCCGAATCACTTGGTATGAGTGGGGCCGTACATCTCAAAGTTTCACAGACCGACCACCCCGTGCTGCGCGCTTCGTTTCGGGGGCTGCTGAGCGGAGTGCTCCAAGCCGATGATCCGTCGTTGGTGGAGGAGCAGTTTCTAGAAAGTACGCTCCAGTTGCTGGAGCTGTGCGGCGAACGCAGGCCCCCATCGCCCCCGCCCGGAGCTCATCCTGCGATTAGTAAGATCCGTGAGCGTTTGCACGGCGAATTCAGGGAGACGCTTTCACTCGAGAGTTTGGCCCGAGATGTGCGGTTGTCGAAGTTTCATGTTGCTCGCTGCTTCAAGGAAGCCACGGGTATCGCGCCACATCAGTACCAAAAGTTGCTCAGGCTGCAGTGCGCGCGGCGCCACATTGAGCGAGGCCTGTCCGTTCGCGAGGCTGCCGCTGCCTCGGGCTTCTGCGACGAGGCCCACCTCAGTCGCTCTTTCCGCGACTGGCTCGGCACCCCTCCCGGCGCCTGGCGCCGCTCCGCTTCTTGGTCCGACCCAGGGTGAGGCCGCGGAATGGCGGCGTCGAGCGCGGAGTAGTTTGCTCGTAGCCGAAAAACCGATCCTCCGAGCGTCACGCTCTTGCAGCGGGGCTGCGGACGGGCCGAGCCGCAGTGCCCGAACCCCGCTACGGGCGCAACTAGGCATCCGGAGCGGGTCCGCATCATGAATTGGAAATGGGGCGCGTCGATTTACGGAGGCTGCGCACAGGCAACACCCCCATAAATCCTCAGAGCGTAAGTACCCACGGGAAAAATGACATTGAGCATCCCATCGCGTCGTCGCAGCCAGGCGACACGGTAGTCATTGCGAAAGTCTATAATGCGCTGAAGTGCACGAATACGGAGCGTCTTGGACTTCGCGGCAACGCTCGGACTCAATGTGCCGGGGCGCAAGCGAGTCTTCGGTGTCGCGAAGTGCGACTCGCGGAGGATGGCGTTGCGCCCGAGGAACGACCCGCCACGTTGCTCGATGTCGCTCCGTGCGCGGCGCACGAGCACTAGGACCTCTTCTTGGAGCCGCTGATTCAATTCCGCGTCGCTCAGTCCACGGAATATGTCTGGGCGTGTGAACTCCAAACACGCCTCATCATCTAGTTCCCCGTCTGGATCGAAGAACACGTTCGGCATCGTCTCTTCGAAGCGTTCGCCGAGACGAAGGGTGATGACTCCCGGCCACAGATGCGGCGAATGAACCAGCCCAGCCGCAGTCGGGTTCGCGATCACGTAAGCGATCTTGCTGAGTACGTCGGACTCGGATTCGAGCACGACGTCACTGGTCTTATGGCAGGACCAAACGTTCTCTTGCCGGCCGAAAGCGGCGTTCTGCGACTTTGCAACGAACTGGTGAAAGCACTCGAGAAATTCGGGTAGCCGGCCTTCGGGGTCCGTCAATATGCCGTGCCAATGGTTCGACATGAAGCAAACCGCGTGGATGAGGACGCCTGTGCGCTCGGCGGCTACGGCGAGCGAAAAACGGATGTTTTGATTCGTCGAGTTCGACGGACGGAGCAAAAATTGTTGTTGGGTACAGCGTCGCGTAACGAAGTGGACCTGCCCAGGCAGGATCTGTCGAGGGAGCGTCACGCTCGCACATCGGTCATCGCCGCGCCCAGTTTCCCAGTCCCGCAAAATGCTCGCTCTTCTCGACAAACCCAGGGTGAGGTGATGGGACGGGGTATAACCGGGAAGATGCGGAAGACGGGTTGTGGCATTTGAGGTGCGGGCGCACAGTCCGCATCGCTATTGCTGCTGCGCAGATAGGGCGCACGGCGCAGGCACAGACGGTCACGCTTGACGAAAAGCAACCGAAGCAGGTCGACTCGCCGGTAGCGCGGACGTTGCCGAGTGAGACTCCGCAGGTCTCTCCGCGGCCGATCGTCCCACCGCGCGCCATCTCGACGCCCGCGGACTACCCTCCGGACACCCAGGGTGAGGGCTCCGTTGTGCTCGAGCTTACGGTCGGCGTGGACGGGCGCGTGGCGGCGGCGCGGGTACTCAGCGGTGAAACGCCTTTCGCCGAGAGAGCCCTTGCTGCAACGAAGGCATGGATTTTCGAGCCGGCGAAGCGCGGCAACGAATCCATTTCCGCCAAAATTCGTTTCGCGGTCCAATTCTCGCCCCCCGCCGGCCCGCCGTCTGCACCGTCACCAGAGCCAGCCCCGTCCGCGTCATCACCAAAGCCGCTCCCACAGCCCTCCGCGCCGCCCCGTGAGATCCTCGTCGTCGGCCAGCGTGAGCCTTTGAAGCTCACCCTGGGTCGTGCCGAAGTGCATGATATGCCGGGGGCTTTTGGCGATCCCTACCGAGCCATCGAAGGGCTACCCGGGGTCGTGCCGATCGTCAGTGGGCTGCCTTACTTCTATGTGCGGGGCGCGCCACCGGGCAACGTCGGATACTACTTCGACGGCATACCTGTCCCGTACCTGTATCACTTTGCGGCGGGGCCGAGCGTGTTGCAGCCGGCGTTCGTCGACCACGTCGACCTCTATCCCGGCGCGTATCCTGCGCGCTATGGGCGCTTTGCGGGAGCGATCGTCGCGGGCGAAATGGCACCACCGAGCTACCGTTTTCGCGGCGAAGCGAGCATCCGCTTGGTCGACAGTGGCGTGACCATCGAGGCGCCGTTTGCGGCGGGGCGAGGGTCGGCCATGCTCGGCGGGCGCTTCTCGTACACCGCAGCGGCGCTCTCGCTGATTCAGCCGGACGTGTCGCTCAGCTACTGGGACTACCAGGGTCGCATCCGCTACGACCTCGATCCGAAGAACAGCGTCGAGCTGCTCGCGTTCGGCGCGGGCGACTTTCTGTCCAATGAAGACACCGAATACAGGTCGACCTCGACTCCCGACGGCGGAACCATGTTCTCCACCGTTCGCCGCGAAAACACGATCGTCGACGTCAATTTCCACCGCCTCGATCTACGCTGGGACCATCGACTAGAACAGGGCAATTGGCGCAACGCGCTAATGCTCGGGCTCGATCGCACGGGCGGAGATCAGGGCAACGTAGCCGTCAAGAACCGCATGATCGGCGCGCGCTCCGAATTCCGTCGCGCGCTCGATCAGGGCCTGCTGCTGCGCGGTGGTGGCGATTTACTGTTCGAGTCCTTGTCGCAGCAAGTCGACGAAGGCTCGAATGGCGACGTATCCTCGATCGGCTCGAATCCCAACGACGACTCGCGTGACTTCGGCTTCAACGCCGCGCGCCGCGATCTCACGGGCGGCGTCTGGACCGATCTGGTTTGGACCCTCTCGCCGAAGCTCGAGGTCACGCCGGGGGTACGCGCCGATCTCTTCATTTCCGGCGGCGCCGTGGCACTCGCGGTCGACCCAAGAATCAGCGCGCGCTTCAGTCTGAGCAAGAAGCTCTCGCTGACGCACGGCTTCGCGCTCGTGCATCAAGCGCCGAGCTTCGTAGTGCCAGTTCCGGGCTTCAAACCGTCGTTGAAGGGCGGCTTACAGACCGCGCTGCAATCGAGCTCGACCGTCGCCTACACGCTGCCCGCCGGGTTCGAGTCGTCCGTCGGCGTTTTTCAAAACGCGTTCTTCAACATGACGGATCTGATTAGCTTGGCACAGCTGCAGAACACCACCGACACGAACGAGAAAGATTTTCGCGCCACTGGCCACGCCTACGGCCTCGAGCTGATGCTGCGACGTAGCCTGGCTCGTAACGTGGGCGGTTTCGTATCGTACACGCTGTCGCGTTCGACGCGCAGCGATGGCAATCTCGAAGGGCCGGCGACGACCGATCGCACCCACGTGCTGAACGTCGCCCTATCCGGTAATCTAGGCCGCAACTGGCGCTTGGGCGGCCGCTGGTTGTTCTACAGCGGCATCCCGGCACACGTCGCTTACATCCAAGCAGCGCAATCCCCGCCCCGCACGCCACCGTTCTGGCGCCTGGATTTCAAGCTGCAAAAGCGCTGGTACATCAAGCGCCCGGATGCTTGGTGGGGTGTGGTGTTCGAAGTGTTGAACACGACCTTGAACAAGGAGGTCTTGAACGGCAATTGCGACGCGTTCACGTGCAAATACGAAAGCATCGGCCCGGTCACCATTCCGAGCATCGGTGCCGAGGGCGCCTTCTAACGCCGTGCTCTGCCGGCGCTTCCGCTCGGAGCGCTTCAGAACGTCGGCCCCGTCGGTCCATAGTTCGAAAAATGCCCTCCGCACATGGCGAAGGCGTTCGTCTCCGGAGCGCACGGCGTTGCTGTTCGATACGCGCTACAAGCGAGCTCATCGGGCGGTGCGGCGCGCAAGCAAGCGAGCAACGCCTCGAATTCGGCGTCGCAGCCCAACGCGTCTCCGCCCAATTTCTGGCAGAAGAGGACGCAGCCCGCCGGATCCTCGGCCTGACACGGCAACTGCGGCGCGCCCACGTTGCACAGCTCGTCGCAGCGAGTCGGCGCAAGGGGATACCCGCCCTGACAACCGGCACACAATAGCAACGACGCGGCCCAGCGCGCGAACCTCAGCAAGCGAACGTCGAGTGTGCGGGCCACCCCGCCCAGTATCGGCGTTAGAACGCCGGGTGTCGATTGGTTTCCGGCACGCCGAAGGCGATCTCGAGCGCGTCGTCGGTTCGATCGGGCTTCGTGGCCGCGCCCAAGAAGTCGAGGTGGCCTGCGTCGGCGTAGAAGCGATTCGTGCCGGTGAGCACCGTTCCAGCCACGTCCCAGCGCACCGGCTCGCCCAGGAACTTCATGCGCTCCATGGCGAACATGATGTCGCCATATTCGACGTCTTGCTTGCCGACGAACGCAAAGAAACGATTGATTGGCGTCGCGGAAGGCAGGTCCAACCAAGAGGCGACTTCGCTGTCCATGCACGGCACGTCCCAGGGCGGCGTTGCGCGGCTGAAGTCGCCCTTGGCTTGGCCGGCCAGGCCACAGGTATTGTCACGCGGGCCCGAGCGCGACACCACGCGATACAGACGCACGGCCTTGCCGATCACCGGTGCAGTCGTCGCACCGTGCGACATGCCCGTGAACGCCACGTCCGACCAGCGGACGCTGCCATCGGCATTCAAGAAGTAACCCCAGTCTTCGGTCGGGAATTGCTCGGATAGCGCCTTCAAGCCGGCCTGCACATGTGCGGCGATGCTGTTGGCTTGCGTGACGGCGCTGTCTTTGCCGTGCGGCATGCCGTCGAACGTATTGAGACGGCAGTCGCCGTCGTGATCGCGCCCCTGAGCCCAATCGTTGATACCGCCGCACATCGGGAATTGCACGCCGACGGAGTGAAAGCCGCGCTTGCCGAGCCACTGTTGGTAGCCGCCGGACGTCACGCCCAAGTCGACGACCAATTTTCCGATTTGCGTGGCGCGCGTGTCGAGCCCAGCCGAGGTGAAGCCGGTCACCCCCGAATGGGTGATCTGCTTCATGCCGCCGACGGTGACGTTGAGCGGACGCGGCGCGGGCGTGTCGCCCGGATCGGCCCCGCCCGCTCCCGCCCCCTGCGTGCTACCCGCGGCGCCGCCGTTCGTGCTGCCCGCGCTGGCTCCGCCTGCACCGCCACCGGTCACGGGCGCGCCGCCTTGCGACGTGCCTGCGCCGCTCACGGGCGTGCCTGCAGCGCCACCGCTCGGATTCGCAGCACCTCCGGGATTCGCGCCGCCGCCCGGGTTTGCGCCGCCGCCCGGGTTTGCGCCGCCGCCCGCGCCTCCGGGCGTCTCGCCCGAGCCGTCGCTCGAGGAGCATGCGAGCACCACACTGCCGATTCCCAAGCCGAGGACTGCGAAGGTACGAGTCGAAGCGCGCATCGATGAAATCCCTTGTCCCGAGAGAGTTCGGGCTGAGCACTCTTCGTGTCCGGTCCCACCGCTCGCCGTGCCAAAAGCGCGTCACGCGAAAATTCCAGCGCGAGGCGCGCGCTCTCCGGGTGGATGGGGGCTGCCTCGCGAGTCGCACGCGTGCACCAGTGCGCCGCGTCCGACCTCTGCACGGACGGCAGCGCGTCCCTGAACGCACCTTGACCGTTGTTGTACGTGCGCGCGTTACGGTGCGGCGCTCGCGACGTTCACGCTGAGCGTGTGCAGCGCGTTCCCGGATACCCAGCCGACGCTGCCGGCGTTCGGGCCGCCAGCGAAGCGGAACAGCGGTGAGCTCGTGACGAACTCGACGCTGGTCTCGGCCTTGGCTGCGCCTACGGGCTTGAGCGTCAGGTCGACGAGCAACGAATACCAGTCGATCTTCTTGTTGGTGCGCTGTGCCGAATCCCACAGGCCGTAGGACACGAACAGTTTGTCGCCGAGCACTTCCAGTTTGGGCGTGGTGGCTTGCGTGGTGCCCATGTTGTTCGTGAGCCAGGCATCGGAGAGGGTGGCGCCCGTCGTGCCGTTCACGAGCACGATGTGCACGTCGCGCGCCGTGCGTGTTTGCGAGCTGGTGTGCACGACGACGAAGCGTCCGTCGCTGAGCTTGATGAACTGACCGGTCTCGGTGTCGGTCTTGTTGTCGCCTTCGTTGCCGGCGATCGTGAAATAGGACTGATCGATCGTGGTCGCGTTTTTCTTGCTGTAGCTGTCGAGCGTCCAGGCGCCGAAACCGAGCTGGCGCGCGTAAGCGTCGCCGTGCGCGAGCGTGTAAGCGATGCCGCCGTCGACCAGCAGCCGCTGATCGAAATTGTGCGAGTAGAACCAACCCGCGCCCGTGTTCAGGATGGCGTTCCCGCCGGGCGTCACCTGCTTGCCCGTCATCGCATCGAAGTAGCCCAAAAAGCCTGCCTGATGACGAGTGCCGTTGTCGGCCCCGTTGTCACCCCAAGCCATCTGGTGAGCTACGTAAGCGACCAGTTTTTGGTTCATGGCATCGAACCCGAGCACCCCCGAGCCCGCTGCGCCCGCGTTGCCCTTGGATTTGTCCTTACGATTGTCCTGATCGCCGAAGACCAGCGTGTCCCAAGCCTTGGTGCCGAAATCCGGACTGGCCGACTTGGCGATGCGCAACTCGTTGCCCTGCACGTTGTTCGGGTCGTCTTGCGCGTCGGTCTTGAACGGATGGTCTGCGTTGTACGCGAGGTAGAACGCGCCCGTCGGGTCCATCGTGAAGCCGAGCAAGCGATACGACTGGATGCCCGTGGCGACGGTGGTGCCCGTGCCCAATGCCGGATCGATGTGCGTGATGTAGATCATGCCCAGAGCAGACAGCGCCATCGGCTTGCCCTTGCCGTTGGAGTAGTCGAGCCAAGCGACGTCGAGGCTGCCGTCGGCATGCACCGAGGCGACGATTTGCGTCTGAAAACCGAAGTTCGCGAGCGGGCTCGGCGGAATGAAGCCGTCGTCGAAGAAGTCGTCCGCCACGTTGTAGGCTTTGCCCGCCGTCAGCGCGATCGGGTGCGGCGTAATAGCGACATTGCTCGTCGTGGCTGCGCCGCCCCTACCGGCGCCTGCCGTCTCCCCGCCCGCACTGCCGGCCGCGCCGGCCGCGCCGGCCGCGCCGGCCGTTACATTCGCGCCGCCGCTCGCGCTCGCCCCGCCCATCGCCGCTACACCACCGCTCGCGCTCGCGCCGCTGCCTGCGCTGCCGACAGCGCCGGCATTGCCCGCACTCACGCCGGTCGGGCCATCATCGGACTTACTCCCGCAGCCGCCGAGCAGCAGCGCGCCGAGCAGTAAACACAGGCCAGGCCCACTCGCGCTCTGATTCGAGCGGAGTTTTGAAGTGATGTTGTTCATGGGTGCGGGTACACGCGAAGGAACGAGCACTCCTCTGCTCATTCGCTGATGCGTGTCAGTACCCGCAGCGGGTCAGAAAAAGGCTCGCCGCGCGACTCTGGTCGCAGGCTGTACCGAAAGGTGAGCCCTCAGCCCGTCAAATCGGTCGCGCGTCGCCCCGGGTTGCGTCCCCCGAGCGATCTCACGGCCCGCGCGCGCCGCGCGATGTACGAGCGCTGACCCGCGCTCTCCGCATACAGCTCGCGCAACGCCTCGAGGGTCGTGATCTCCGAGTTGCGCGCAATCCCCGCATGCCCTCGGCATAGCAGTACCGTACGCTCGCCAAAGTTTACCTCGAGCAGCTCCCGCGCCGCACCGAGCTCGCCCTGCGGCCGAAACGACTCACATACCTCGCAGCGATGCTCCATGCCCCCATCGTCCCCGCACTCCTCCCCCCCGGCCAACTTTCCTAACCCAGGGTGAGGTCCGATCCGCGATCGGGTTCCGCCCTGCGACCCGACCCCGCGACCCGACCCAGGGTGAGGTCCGATTCGTGAGCGGGGGGAGGGCTAGGGGCGGGGTGTTGCGAAACGGCTGAGGAGGGCGATGAGCGCGCTGGTGCCGAGCACGAGGGTGAGGGCGCCGCGCAGTCCGAGCACTTCGGACGCGAAGCCGATACTGGGCGGTCCGGCCAGGAACCCGGCATAACCAAGGGTCGTAACCGCGGAGAGCGCATAAGCGGAGCTCACCCCGGGTAGACGCCCAGCAGCACTGAAGATCGTGGGAATCACCGCAGAAAAGCCAGCACCGACGCAGGCGAAGCCGAGCAGAGCGGGGGTCGGCGAATGGCTGGAGAGCACGATCAGTAGGCCCACGACGGCGAGGCCGCCGCTGAGGCGCAGCACGCGCACGGCGCCGAGACGTGCAGTGAGTGCGTCGCCGAACGCACGCGCGCCGGCCATCGCGAAACTGAACGCGGCATAGCCGCCCGCCGCGATGCCCGCCGTCGCGTGCAGCTCGCGATGCAAGAACACACCGCTCCAATCCGCGATCGCACCTTCACCGAGCATGCCGCACAGCGACAAGCCACCGAGCGCAACCAGCGCGCGGTTCGGCCAACGCCACGCGAGCCGCGGCGCGCGCATCGGGCGTTCGCCATCGCCCGGCAAGAGTCGCCACACGCAGGCGAGGGCAGAGAGCGCGAGCAGCGCAACCGCGGCCAAGTGCACCGCTGGCAGTGCGCCCGCGCCAGCCAGTACGCTGCCGAGCGCTGCGCCGC
>OUNO011323114.1_pt1 | contig 29337 bp, 24 predicted proteins | sample 1779811 | NCBI WGS metagenome assembly OUNO01 (sample SAMEA3914804, study PRJEB12502) | metagenome | biome: forest; material: soil | place: Canada | collected 2010-06-25 | depth 0.3 m
ACTGGTTCAGAATCTGAAAGCTCGCCGCTGTCTTCGAATAACACGAATATCGCATGATATTCCGGAACGGAGTGAGTGTACTATCGAAGAAGTCCCCGCTCGCGGCAACCGAAGTTCCCACTTTGTAATTCACGGATCTCACATTCAGGCCGGTGGCATTCGGTGCAATGGGAATGATGTTGAGGGTGACCGTGGTGCCATTCGCAATCTGGCTCCATACTCCGTAGGGAACCGTACATTTTGCGGAACCACTTTGAACATCCGTCGCTACAATCGGAATCCGCTTGGTCCGCTGATAAGGCACGGACGTCGACCCCGTGGTGGAGGTTTCATACCAGTCCAGTTCGCAGGCACAGGGATTATTCGTTCCCCCGCAGAAATTGGTCAGGGATTGATAACTGGGTTGGCTCGTGTCGAGTGGAAGAGACAACTGATAGTCGGCATTTCCAGAAGCACCGCTTGCAGCAAGCGCCACAATCGAAACGTTGTTCGTGATCAAATGAGTGTAAGAAGTCGGGTTGTTCCCGAGAAAGGTAACGCTGCCCGGGTTAAGGCTGTTAAGACTGCCCTTCGAGGTCACGTTCGTGCAACCCGCGAGTAATAACATCAGGAAAATGCTTCTTCTGCCGTTCATCCTTGTTTTCCTAATCATAAAATTGGAGGACGCAAAGTGGGAATACGTCCGCTCCTGTCTGACTTGCGTCACTCACCGAGTTCACCACGTTCTGCCAGAGGAACCCCCCGGAACAACCCGAGTTGGTAGGCCCCACGCAATCACCGTATGCGCGGTAAGTAACCGGTGTGTACTGGGACAACTGACTTCCGCTGCCCCCTTTCATCCCATTGTCATCCACTGCTGGATCAGTGACAACGAAAAGCTGATCCGTGTAAGGAACGTTATCAGTCTGGAGAGATGTGATCGTCAACTGGTTCTGGAAATCCTGTGGGGTTTGATGCTGAGTGATCTGGTAATTCCATGGCCAGTTGCAGGATGCACTGCTGATTTGCCAGACGTAGCCGTCACCCGATACATCTCCGCATGAAATGGTATTTGAAGGCGTAAGCTGCTCATACACGTTCCACGGAAACTGCTGCATCTGTGAAAAAGTTACCGGTTGTCCTGGCGGAGCAATGTTCGCAGCGAATCGATTCGGACTTGCCTCCCACTTTTCGCTGACCGTGCCTCCGGAGCTGGTCCAGGTTGCCTGATCGATGTTGTAACACGCAGAATAAGAGCTATCCCCTACCGTGGAAGCCAGAAGCCCAACCCGTCCCGCTAAATTGCCTGCTGAAATAGTCAGCAAGTCAATCCCGAATGGAGCACCGTGCCCCGGAGGCGGAACATAGCAAGATGGGAATGCCCCACTGGAGTTGCAGGCAATCACGGAAGATCTCTGCGACTGAGTATCGGTGACGATTTGAGGACTGGTAATGTTACTCGCGCGGAAGTTCCAGAGCTTCACCCAGGTTGATTTCGGCGGAAGTGGAATGGAAGGACAGGAAGACGTTCCGTTTGAACCCTGAATCGGTTTCGCCGCGTATCCGATTCCAGAATAAGTGGAGTGCACGTAATCACTCGGTGCCGTTGCCGCAACCAACGGAATCTGGAACACGCCATAAGGTTTTGAAGCAAGCGAGAAGGAGCTTCTCCGTTTTCCGCTTGCAGACGGATTGGAGGATGGAACGCGTCCACCGGTAAGGGAATCCGACGGATAGATCAATTGTGCATCCCCCGAACAGAAAGCATCACTGCAGGGAACCTGAGAGAAGACATTCGGGTTCGCCCACCACTGGACCTTGCTTGCCTGAGTGGCTCCACCTGGAGTCGGTGTCGGAAGCACCCCGCCCGTCAGTGTGCAATCCCAGCTCTGATCGGCTGCCTGTTGCATTCTCAGGAGACTGTCGCCCACATTGGTGGTGTAGAAGTTGAACGGATAAATCACGCGTGGGTCCTGGGACTGGAACGGATCGATAATATTGCCGTCGAGCGGGTTCTTGATAAAATCGCGTTTGCGACACTGGAAGCGCTGGACCGGGACGTAAGAACTCGCGTTGGTCAGATCGATAAAGGTGGTGGACGCCGCGAACGCGCCGTTTGCGAGATTCACAGTGAGAGAATTTGAATAGTAATTGGTTCCGAGTCCGCTGGTGGTTGATCCGGACGGAGTGGGAGTCGGGCTCGACGAGTTCGGAAGTGGAACCACGATGAGACGGACATTGAAGGTATTGATTCCGCTTGGAACTGAATTCACCGGACAACGAACCATGTTCGCTTCCTGGTAGGAAACTGCAACATCCACAGTCTGCTGACCCACGTTGCTCTGAGTGTAAGTGTATTCGCAATCACAAGTTCCGAGAGAACCGCCACAATAAGTGTCGAATTCACCGTTCTGCCCGATCAGAACATACTGGGTTCCCGGATTGTTCGGATCTGGATTCACTTCATTGAGGTAGAAGGCACCGTTGGCATTTCCGCCCGTGGACGGATCACTGAGAAGAACGGTTGAAGTGGAGCCGGCTCCGAATTTGGAGCCCATGTTGGTGCAAGCGGTGGCGAGGAGAAGGCAAGACAAAGCCATCATTCCGTTTATGAAACGAAATGCATGGAATTGCGCCATCTTCTGCACTGAGAGTGAAATTACCCTCTTCACACTTACCCCCAAAACCCTGTCTTATGATGTGCAAGATCCATTCTTGCAACGGGTCTTATATTTATTCGGTTTTTTTAAATTAAAACTGAAGAAAATTTGGACAGCGTCAATTCCCTGGACACTGGCAATGAAAAGGCTTTAGTTACCGCGATTTCCGAGACGGTAAAGATCGATCTGATAGAGCTGGAAAGAACCCCTCACCCGCTCAAGCCGGACCCGGTCGATGAGCGCATTTTGAGAGAGCGGAAGGTAGATCTGTTCGGTTCTGAGCGACGCAAACGGATCACGGAGAGTCGCGATGTTCTTCGCATAGGTCACGAGGGTTGAGTCCCCGAAATCGGCTGTGGCCGAAGGCTGGCGGCCTGCCAGAAGAATGGAGAGTCCTCTTCCCGTTCCCACCAGATTCACGTCCATGATGGTTTCATCATTCAGCCCTTGAACTCCAGGCCAGGAGGCATTCGCGTTGAGCGCCTGATAAGTGACGGTCATGAGCAGATCTTCCGAAGTACCGAGCTGAGTCCGGTCGAGGTCGATGTTCACACCACCCACATAAGACTTTGTCGTCGCTTCGTTCGGACTCACTACAGGACCTTGTCCCGAACACCAGTCATCCCGAACCTGATAATAACCCGAGCCATAATAAGGGGCACTGTTTGGAAAAAGCGGAACCTCGACCCGGCGGATGGTGTTGTTCGCCGTATCCGCGACAACGAGATTTCCCGTCACTCCAAGAGCAATCCCCTGGGGAGAATTAAAAGAAGCAGTCGTTCCGACTGCATCGGCTGAACCATTAATCCCGGAAGTTCCTGCGAGTGGAATCATCGCCCCACTCGTCACTTCGCGAATCATGTAATTGTCACGGTCAGCAACATAAACATTTTGAAGATAATCCACGGCAACCGACGTCGGGTGATTGAGCTGTCCGATCGCGACACTTCCATTTGCATTTCCGGAACTCGCAAGAAGGCCTGCCCAAGTCGTGACAATTCCGGCCTGAGTGACCTTCCGGATGGCGGAGTTGCCGGTATCGGCGACATAAATGTTTCCAAGATAATCCACGGCCACACCGCTCGGAGTGTTGAAACGGGCGCTGGACCCGGTTGCATCGACCGCTCCGCTTGCAAGCGGAAAACCTGCAATCGTAGTGACGTTCTCACTCGTGTCGATTTTTCGAATGGTGTGGTTTCCGGTATCAGCCACATAGATGTTTCCGGTCGCATCGATTGCGAGTCCGGTAGGCTGATTGAAACGAGCCGCGCCGGCATTTCCATCTGCACTCCCGGAAGCACCCGCGGTTCCCGCCCAGACCCCGACCGCAGTCGCGTTGTAACTTCCATCCAGATTATAGGTGATTACAAATCTCCGGATCGTGTTGTTATTCGTATCTGCAATGTACAGATAAACCTGATATCCAGTCGGAGCAGCAGCGTTTGGAATGTTCCGGACTACAATTCCCGAAGGATGATTGAGACGAGTCGTGTTTCCCGGCCCAAGGTTGCCGTTTGCATTTCCAGGTGAACCGGCTCCGGCTCCCGCAACGGTGGTGACATTGCCTGCGGGTGAAATTCTCCGGACGGCATTGTTCCCGGCATCAGCCACGTAAATCCATCCATATTCATCGACCGTCACTCCGATCGGCGAAATGAAACGAGCGAGGGTGCCGGTGTCATCGGTCAAAGCCGGAGTTCCCGCGGGCAAGCCTGCAATCGTAGTCACTGTTCCAATGGCCGCCGAATTCTCGGCGGAAGTGGAAGTCAGAAAATTTCCATAAGGGGACGGTGCGGGCGCAGGCCACGAATCAAAATCAGCGCACGGTGACGGCGGAACACTTCCCGCCAGTTGCCGGTAAGAACAGGCATCCGACTGCATGGTGCTGTTTGCGCTCAAGGGATAGTAAGTATTCGTCATGTCGACCGAGACGTTTTTGATAAACGCCGGATGGGCGGTCGTGACCAGAACATCAGGGGTCACCGGATCCGGAAACAGCGTCGGTGCTCCGGTATAATCATCACCATTCACTTTGTAAGTGCGAAGAAGACTTCCGAGACACTGATACTGGGTCTGCTTCTGGGTGAGATAGTCCGAAAGCCGGGTGAAGTTGTTTTCACTGAAAATGAAACGGGCACCCTCTTCCAGAGCGCCGGGATAGTTCTGAAGCTGCGCATTCGGATTATTGGCATTGCCGAGGTCGTATTCCTTTCCGCAAGCCGTGAGAAGAATCAGAAGTGGCAGCCAGTTGAGATGTCTCATGGTTCCCCTCCTCATCAGATCCTTGTGATCGTGATGGATTTCACGACGAGACCCAGACAAAGCGGAGAATCAGCAGAGGCACAGAAGTTGGCAACGTAATTGGATCCGGAATTCACCCGTCCCTTGATCCGGGAAATCTGAATCACGGAAAGCGTCGGATAAGCGGAAAGCGGAATCATGATCTGTTTCACGGTCACCGGAGCGCCCGTGTAAGGATTCGTGGTCGCCGCCGGACAAGCCCCCGGTGCGCCCGTGGTTCCCGATCCACCGGGAAGACAGGATGCATAGTTCGGTGGAACAAAAACAGAGAAAGGTTTCGGCATGCTCGTCGCCGCAAGAGAAGTGTTCCAGAACACCTTCCAGAGCTGATCGAGGTTGTCCTCAGGATTGGTGCTGCTTCCATCCGAATTCAAACGGATGGCAGAAGCCTGATATTCAATTTGAACCAGAAGGTTTTCACCGGTTCCCAGCACACTCGCGTCGCGGTTGAGAACAATCCGGATGAAGACCGGATCGAAGTTCCCGCCGGTTCCGGAAGAAGGTTTGGATACGTTTGCACAGTTCGCTTCACTCACGCGGTAGAAACCGGAGGAATCATACTGACCACTTCCACCGAAAGTCGCGCATTCACTCGACGGCGAATTCCCGGTCATTCCAAGCTGGACGTCGTCAAGCCAGGTCGGCTTGGTGATCACGGTCACTCCGTCTGAATCATAAAACTGGGTGGCTGCCACGCCTGGGATGTAAGTGCTGACACCGTCCGAACCCGGGAAACCCGCAGGCACCGGTGTTGGCGCGATCGGAGCGGTATTCGTACCTGAAATAAAAGTTGAAAAACTCCCCACCGGAGTTGTCGTCGTGGAATTGCTGGTGATGATCTTCACCACTTTGGTTCCACCCGCAAAAGTAGCTGCCGCCGTGGAATTCAATCCAGGCGTTGAAGTCGATTGCGACGTGCTGGTCACCTTGCAGGCACTCGTCACGGCCATCAAAAACAAGATGTTGAAATAAAAGGAACAGCTCTTCACTCTTACTGTTTCGGCGCGTGACGAAAAGACCTTGAATTTAGATTTAAACCGATTCACCTGAACCCCCACCCTACCCAAGTACTGGAGATGCAAGATTTATTCTCCCTGCTGACCTGCGACAAAATTGAGGTTTTTGGCTTAAAAAGCGTGGAAAAATGACGAAAAAACAGACACCGTCAAAACTCTGATCATTTCGGCGGATTTTCAATTAAATCGATGATCTCGTGAACGCACTCGTTTTCATCCGAAATCCGGAGCTTGAAATCGGCGGCCCGCGGCCCGTTTCTGCTGCGAAGATATCGCCCGATCGCGCGGAACGGACCGTAGATCCGGTTCGACCAGATGACCCCGAAAACGAAAGCACAGATCAGAAGAATGAAGGTGAAGAGTGCAAAGCAAACCAGCACTTCGCGAAGTTCGAACGGAATCTGGTTCGACTGGAGATAAGCCAGAAACAGCATGAAATTCCCGAGAGAAACCGCTGTCATGATCAAGAGCAGGATCGCCACAATCTTGCCCTGCGAACGCGGATAAACGAAAAATTTGTTCCTGAGATTTTCCTTCGGCCAGATTTTCTCAGGCGACTTCCAGATCAGAACCAGAATGCCCAGCACCGCGATCCAGAGTTCGATGTCTGCGACGTTCAAAATGAGCGGTGGATTAAAAACACTCACGCGAATAAAGTCCCGAACCGCTCCCAGGCGGATCTTGTCGATCCCGTTCCCCACGAGACCCGCCTCGAGGAAAGTCAGTGCCACACTCATCCCGGGAAGACTCTTCCAGGTCAGGAACTGAACGAGCAGCACCAGGAAACAACTGATCACGAGGATGGCGATCGTGCAAAACACCCGGAAAAACGCGGAACTTTGGGAAAAAGCGCCGAGAAAAAAACCGCTATTTAAAATCGGCTCTGAAATCAAGCCCTTGGAAAACTGATCCAACGCCACCAACCCGCCAAAAAGGAGGATTAGCTTAAGTAATCTCGAGGTTTTTCCGACAGGAGAGGGAGAGCCCATATGAACTTTATTAAATCATACAAATGTCAGTTGAGCACCAGGGTTCCAGTGAGGATGAACGCATGATCCACTTCTTGAAAAACCGGAAATATCCAATCGGAGTCACCCTCACGCTGATTGCCATTTTCTTCATCTTTCAAAACGGAACCTGTTCGCAGCAGGCGACTCTGAACACCCAGGGCGCTTACCAGGGAAACAACATCGTCAACCCAACTTCACTCACCCTGACCGGCAGTGCGAGTTCAGTTCCTCCAGGCACAAGCCTTACCTTCACCGCAAGCGGCGGAACGCCTCCCTACTACTACACCACAATGAGTGGTGGCGGAACCTTCACCAGTCCTTCAACCGGAGCGTTTACCGCCCCTGCTTATAATTCAACCTGCGTTGTGCAGGTTCAGGATTCGGCTAACTCACCGGTTGCCACAGCAAAACTGATTGTGGACTCGAGTCTCACCAGTGCTCAAACCGGGCTCTCTCTCACTCCTTTGGCACCGACTGTGGGATTGAATTCGAGCACGCAGTTCACAGCGGCAGGCGGAACTCCGCCCTATACTTTCACTGTGATCGGAAGTCTTGGCTACTTCTCTTCTTCAGGTCTCTTCGTCGCAGGTTCTCAATCGGGAAGCATGCAAATTCAAGTCACCGATTCATCGGGCTTAAGCCAAGTCACCAACGTTTCTGTCGGTAATGCAGGAACTGTCGGTAGCGCCTACAAATTTGTTTCCGCCACTGCAAGCAGTAACAACAGCAACAGCTTGTGGGCGGCAAGCCATCTGATTGATGGAAACAACTCTACTTGTTATAGCAGCGGATCTTTCGGGGGTGCGAGTGTCGGTTCAGGCGTGTACGTGCGCTTGCAACTCGGCGACGCCAGCACTGGCGCTACGGGATCGGTCTACAAGATGGATCACCTGAATATCACCGCACGCATGAAAGGCACCACCAAACTCGCCTTCCCGCTTGCTTATACGATCCAGTTTTTGGACAGCGACAACAGCTGGCAGACCTTGGGCACGTTCAACACCCAACCGGGTGCAGATGGAATGGCATACTTGTTCTTTTCACCGGTATATACTTCCGAGATTTCAATTATTGCAACTTATCTGACCGTGGACGACTACAACACTTACTACTTCCAGATGTGTGAAGTCAGTCACTGAACATCGACCTTGAAAATAAACGAAAAAGGCCCTTCACTGATCAAACAGCGAAGGGCCTTTTCAATATCAGATCTGTTTTATTCAGGCGAGATAGTCGCGAATCAGTTCGAGACCGAAACGAACACCGAAACCGGTGGTTTCTGTCGGCACGAGCCCGAGTCCACCTTTGTTTCCGCAGGCCGCGAGGTCAATGTGGATCCATGGAATGTTCTTGCCCACGAACTTGCTCAAGAAGGTCGCAGCATAGATGTGGTCCGCTGAAGCAGCAGTCGCACACTGACGAACATCCGCGTATTCGGATTTGATCGCTTCATTGTAATCGCCACCGATCGGGAAGTGCCAGACGCGCTCACCGCAACGTTCCCCTGATTCCACTGCAAGAGCGGAAAGCTTGGAGACGTTGGAATAAGCACCGCAACGGCGGGTGTCGAGGGAGCGGATCACGCTTCCGGTCAAGGTTGCGAAATCGATGATGAGATCAGGCTTTTGCTCGGATGCGATTGCGAGTGTATCAGAGAGACACATGCGGCCTTCCGCGTCTGTGTTGTCCACTTCGATGGAAACACCGTTGCAGGCAACGACAACATCGTTCGGGCGATAAGCATCAAATGCGATCAGGTTTTCAGCCAGTGCAAGGTACGCGTGAACTTCGTAGTCCACTTTCATTTCAACCAATACCTGGAACAGGGAAAGTGCCACTGCGGAACCCGTCATGTCCTGGTGCATGCCATTCATGAAGCTTCCGACTTTAATGTTGTATCCGCCGGTATCAAAGCAAAGACCTTTACCGACGATCGCGATTTTCTTCTTCCCCTTCTTGCCGCCACGATAAGTGAGGTGCGCGATGCCGGCACGTTCATGATGATCACCTTGAACCACCGCGAGGAATGCTCCTGCGCCTTTTTTGGTGAGTTCTTTTTTACCGAGGAACTCGAAATCAACTTTCAGTTCTTTTGCAACCGACTCTGCACGTTCACGATAGGACTTCGGATGAAGAACATTGCTTGGAAGTTCTGCAAGATGTCTTACATGGTTGTTCGCGAGTCCGAGAAGAGTTCCCTCTTCAATGATGGAGTCTGCAAGTTTCTTGTTGAGACTGCTGTCCACGTAGATAGTGGTCTTGCCGTACTTTTTGCGGTCATCGGCTTTCTTGCCGTATACTTCCGGACGGTAACGAGCAATCACTGCAAGAGAAGCGACCCAGTTCAAATAAGTTTTTGCGTGAGACTCTTTCAATCCGCGAAGGTTGATCTGGATGTCCTTGTGCTCTTCGTTTGAAGGAGTGAGTGCTGCGAGGAAAGCTTTTCTCAATGCAGTTTGAAGGAAGTAAGCGCCCGCGTCGCCCATGTGAACAACTGCAGAAAGCCCACCCTTCCCTTCGAAGGAAATCTTGATCGTTTTCGGATCATGGTTCTCTTCGTCTTTTTTCAATTTTTTAAGCTCTTCGGAGAGAGCGCTCTTTGCCTGAGTTCTGTTCTTGAGGTTGTCCATCAAGCTCATGCGGGATCCGTAGTCCGCGACCGCGAGTTGCTCAGCGATGTCAGGGTTGTTGCCTAATTTAAACTCGATATTTTTCCATTCTTGATTCATGCCCAATAGACTAACAAATAGTGACACAAGTCTCTACAAAAAGGTGGTCCCCTACTTTTGGTAGCGCACAGGCGTCACGAGTGACGCGAGGACGCTACTAAAAGTAGGGGACCACCTTTTTAGCGTCTTCGACCTTTGGCTTCAGGTTTGGCCGTCAAAGGATCCTCTGGCCAGGCGTGTTTAGGATAACGAGCCTTCAATTCCTTTTTGATTTCGAAATAGGTCCCCGCCCAAAAGCTTTTCAAATCACGGGTTAACTGCATGGCCTTAAAGCCAGGAGAAAGGAGTTCCATCAGGATCGGGACTCTTCCGTTCAGAAGTTTCGGGCTTTCGAGCCATCCGAAAACCTCCTGCAAACGGACCGAGAGCCTGGGTGGATCGGAGTCATATTCGAGACGGATGAAGCTTCCGCTCGGCACTTCAAGCTTTGCCGGAACCTCATCCTCAAAGCGCTGCAATTGATCGCGGGGGAGCAAACCTTCGATGATTTCCACCAGAGGCTGATTCACCACCTCTTCAAGCCGGGTCTTGCCCGGAATGAGCACCTCGGCGATATCTTCCCACGGGAGAACAAACGGCTCTTCCGGCATGTGCTTGTTCCAGAACTGCACGCGTTTCCACCAGGCTTCAAAGGTTTCATTTTTGAGCAGCCACGCTTCCGGGTTCTTCAGGAAGAGCGTGCGAAGGGCACTCCCCGCTTCTTCCTTTGAAACCGGAGACTCGGTCAGATTCCCGAGTTCCAGATCCTCGAAGAACATTCCCTCGAGTGCCCGAACCCGTTTCGCGTCCTCATCCCAGAATACGCGACGTCTCTTCTCGCCGTAGCTTTCAAGTTTTTTGTATTCGATCGGAACCCAGGAAAGCGCCTGAATATCACCCCGCTCGAATGCAGAAAGAACGATGGCCGCCTTGGGAAGTTTTCCTTCCTTTGCCACGGTCTTTCTTCTCCCGACCATTTTTTCATTGATCACGATGCGGGCGCGGTTGCTTTCAATCAAAATCTCTTCGTACTTCGACCAGTCCTGCGAATGGACTTCTTGAAGCTCACGACTCCCGAGAATCTGCTCTGCACTTCTCTGTTCAACCGGCATCAAGCGATTGAGACGTCGCAGGAGTTGCTCTTCGTCGCGTATGTTTTCGCGGGAAGCTCCGTTTTCGAGGAAGGCACAGAACCGTGCCCCGAAGTGTGGTTGCCCGTATTTTCGGGACGCGAGTACAATGGCTGCAAATCTCGGTTCAAGCGGAAGTTTAAGCGCCATTTCACCGAGCTCAGTTCGTTTCCCTGCCTTGAAGAAGCGAAGCTCCTCCAACTCGCGAAGCGCGTAATCGAGCATTGAAGATTTTGGTTTTTCAAACCAGTCAAAGGTTCCGAAGTTACTGACTCCGAATTCGGAAAGAGTGAGAAGCGCACGGGAAAGATTCACGCGGTGAATTTCAGGTGTTTCAAAATGTCTGAGCGATTGATGTTCACCCTCACTCCAGAGACGAATGCAGAGACCACTACTCACCCTTCCTGCCCGACCCGCGCGCTGCTCGCTTGAAGCACGGCTGATTCGAAGGGTCTCAAGCTTGTCGATCCCCATCTGTGGATCCATCCGCATCACTTTGGAAAGACCCGAATCAATCACCACTTTTACATTGGGAAGCGTGAGTGAAGTTTCGGCGATGTTGGTTGAGCAAATAATCTTTTGTCTTTTGGTCTGCTGGAATACGGCTTTTTGTTTTTCTTCCGGGAGTGTGGCGTAGAGAGGATAAACATCAAAATGATCATTCCGCGTTTTTCTCAACTCCTCACGAATGTCTCCGCAAGCCCGTTCGATTTCAAACGAGCCCGGCAGGAAGACCAGAATGTCTCCATCGGTATCGACCGAATCCCTTATTGCTTCGAGCAGATTTTCTGATTTGAGATAACGCTTTTCTACGGGAAAAGTGCGCCCTGGAATCTGGAAAGTTTCCGAATCAGGAAGAAACTTTTGAAGCGGAGCCGGATCGAGAGTTGCCGACATGACCAGGATCTTGAGATCCGGGCGAAAAGAACTTTGAATTTCTTTTAAAAGAGCCAATGACAAATCGAGATCCAGACTTCGTTCATGAAACTCATCGAGCACGATTCCGGCATAACCTTCGAGCTCCGGACTCTCCATTAAACGACGAAGCAATATTCCTTCTGTCATCAGAAGCACTCGCGTATTCCTTGACGCCTTGGATTCAAATCGAACCTGATACCCGACTTCTTCGCCGAGCTTCCAGCCGTTTTCTTCTGCAATGCGAGTCGCAGTGAGTCTCGCAGCCCAACGACGGGGTTGAAGTACAATCCACTTCGATCCATTCACATTCGAGAGTGCAACCGGCACACGCGTGGTCTTCCCCGCACCCGGTTCCGCCACGAGGATGACACTCGCGTGATCGTTCATCGCGCGAGTGATTTCAGGCAGGAAAGAATCAATGGGAAGGGTTTGCTTACTCATGGCTTTTATCGTTAAATCTACACTATATGAACCCGCGCCAATTGGCCCGCGTCTTTTCGCTTTTTGCGTTTCTCGTGATCAGCGCTGGTCTTGCGGTGGCTCAAACGGCTGCGCCCTCACCCACCCCTGTTCCAAAAAAGAATCAACGCGTGATTCGCAAGGGACCTCAGAAAAGAAATCCTTCTCCGACTCCGTCGCCCGTTCCCTACGCCCAGCTTGAACCGGTAGCGTTGGCCACTCCGGCTCCCCTGCCACTCAGGATCTCCTACTTCGGCGAGTACATCGGTCCGCGCTTCAGCAACTTCGATCTCGCTCATACCCAGGCTCCCGGTTCAAAAAATGAACAGTGGGCGTACTTCAATCACTACGGAAAAATTGGTTACCTGGTTTCAAAAGACGTGTTCCTTGGATTCCAGTTCCGGGCTGTGAGTTCGTTTGATCCGGATCCGGAAAACCATTTCTACTGGGAAGACATCCGGATCATGGCGTCTTGGGCACGCATGATCAGCACCGATCAACTCGACATGACCGGCATCATCAAATTGGAGCTCCCGACCACGGATTATACGCGGGCCTTCACAGAAATTTTCTCGGTGAAAATTGAACAGAACTGGATCCTGAAGACGCCGCTCCGCAACTGGCATTTTTCCGCAATCACCTTCATCCAGCCCTATTTTTACCGCGACCCGGTGAATAAAGGGAAAGGTAGGGAAGATCTGGAGTTCGGGATTGAGCCGTATATTACAACGGACCTCATTCCTAACATGCAGCTTCTTTTCCAGGGCTATTTTCAAGCGATCCACAATTACGTCGATGCACCATTTACCTATCGCTCAGGCGACACTGACACAATGAACATTGGCCCTCTTTTTACGATCAACCGCCACCTGAATGCCAACATTGCAATTCGCTTTTATCCTGATAACCTTTCCTTTAATGATACGTCCCTTTATCTCAGCACCACTGCGGTTTTCTAAGTCATGATTCAAATCAAAAAGGGATCGATTCTCATCTACCGCGCATTCGACATCGCCGAGGAAGTGAATCTCTCCAAAGTGGAAGAACTCATTCAATCGGAAGGCGATCGCTCGCGCTTGAAGTTCGCACGCACGCCGAGACAAGCCGTCATCATGAGGAACGCGCCGGTGACTTTAAGTCTCGGGGAAACCGACCTCACTCTTCACGATCAGAACTTGAAAGTGGAAGTCTTCGCCAAGGTCTGGGACTACGGTGTTCTCACCGTTCTTTTCCAGGTTCCGATTGCTCCCCATACTTCCTGGGACACGCTCATCGACATCAGCGCAAAACTCGAACAAGACACCCTGATCGACGAAGCTGCCCGCTATCGAGCGCGCGAACTCGTCAGCGTGATGAAGCCCGCACTCCGGGACTCGCACGACTGGCATGAATTCGAAGATTATGTGATTTTCTTTTTTGAAGAGATCGACGGGATCAAAAACTGCGCCGAGCTGATCGAGCAAGTCGACATTCCCCGCCTCCTTCTCGCCGAAAACCAAGTCACGCTTTCCGAACGTTCGAAGCGCGCAGTTCTCGAAGGTGGAACCTTCCAGTACTCGGAAACCGATCTCACCATCATCGATTGGAACAGTGCTTTGGTGGTGGAACCCTCAGGCCGCAAGGAAGTTCCCGAAGTCATCGAGTTCGCCCTCACCCACATGATGGAAATGCGTTACTACGACACCCTTCTCGATCAACGCCTGACCACCCTCTACGATTCAATCGAAGAGTCCCGGGCAAGATATTTCAGTAACCGCTTCACCGCTCTTTCAAGAGAGGCGTCCGCACGATTCATCGAGTTCTCTGAATTCATCGAGCGGGTCGACAACTCGTTCAAGGTGGTCGGGGATTTCTATCTCGCGAAGATCTTCCGCGCAGCTGGTGAAAAATTCCGGATTCCGGAATGGGAAGTCAACATCAGCCGCAAGATTCACCTGTTCTCGAATCTCTCCGAACTTCTGCAGGGTGAGATCAACGTGAACCGGAGTTTGTGGCTTGAAATCACGATCGTCATTCTGATTCTATTTGAGCTTGCGACGACGTTTCTGAAGTTCGCGCACAGCTAAAAGCCGAACAACTAGTCTTTCACTACCAGACGATCAGACCCAACCTTCTTGTGGGTGTGTCCCGCAGAAATGATGGTCTTGATATTTCCGCGAACTTGGAAGTCCGCGATGACTTTCATTTCCCATGGATCGAGAAGGTCTACGAGTTCGTCCATGATCTTGTTCGTCACGTCTTCGTGATAAATTCCCTGATCACGGAATTTGTTGATGTAAAGTTTCAAACTCTTCAGCTCCACACACCAGTCCTTCGGAACATAACGGATGGTCAGGGTCGCGAAATCAGGAAACCCGGACACAGGACACATGCAGGTGAACTCCGGGGAGACCATGTCGATCACATAACGGCGATGGGTCGTCCGGTTTTTGAAACGGAGGAGCTTCGCTTCCACGATTTGCTTGCGGCCATCGGCACGTTGCGTAGAAAGAACGAGATTATGAGAGTCTTTTTTCATGCCATTTATTTATCTTGATTGAGGAAGCTTTGCAAGGAGGGCTATACTGAAATGGAGGCCAACCAGGGAAATTTATGAGCGGATCACACGGTAAAATCGAATCTTACGATAGTGAGACCTCCAGACGACTCCGCTTTGGAGCGATTCTGGCCGCCCTGATTGGCGGAATCGCCATTCTCGTCATCAAACTCTACGCTGCCAAGGTCGCAAACTCTGCCGCTCTCCGTTCCGACGCCTTGGAAGGGACCGTAAACGTACTGGCCGCAGCCTTTGGTCTGGGGTCCATTTTATTCGCGGAGAAGCCCGCGGATCAGGACCACCCCTACGGACATGGCAAAATCGAATATTTCGCCCAGGCCTTCGAAGGCGGGCTGATCTCACTTGCGGGCTTTTTGATTGTGATCGACACTCTCTCCCGTCTCCACCATCCGGTGGAAATGGCCAATCTGGGATTCGGTTTGCAATTGAACGTGGCTGCCGGTCTCTTGAACGGGCTCATGGGGCTCGTGATCTACTCGATTGGAAAGCGCCATCACTCGAAGACCCTGACTGCGGATGGAATCCACCTGCTCTCGGATGTCATCACGACCGGCGCCCTTGCGGTCGGTCTCCTCATCACCTTGAAAACCGGATTCACCTGGATTGATCCAGTTCTCGCTTTCGGAGTCGCACTCTTCCTGCTTAAAACCGGAATCAGCCTCGTCCGCGAATCATCAAATGCACTTCTTGATGCCGAGAATCCGGAACTGACTGAAAAGATCGTCGAGTATCTGAACGAGATCCCGCGCCACCACGTGATCACTGCTCACGAAATGCGCTCGCAGGAATTCGGTCGCGACAAGCACATCGACATCCACCTCGTCGTCCCCGAGTTCTGGAGCATCAAACAGGCTCACGAAGTCATCGACCAGTATGTCGAAAAACTTCAGACCAAACTCGGTCACGGTTCCGTTGTTCACTCTCATGTCGATCCTTGCGAGAGGGAATATTGCCGGGAGTGCGCGATCCAGGATTGCCCTGTCAGAAGACATCCTTTTGAAAAGATCACTCCTTTTACGCGCGAGAGCATCACCCAGGTGGGTAAAAACTAGAATCCTTTTCATGCCTGGGAAAACTTAACACCCGTTCGCTGGACGCCTTCTTCTTTCAGGACAAAGCTCAAGGGTGATGTGGACCCTTCGCCTCCTCCTCATTCTACTGCTCTTCAACAGCGCCTGCTTCCTGCAAACCAACAACAATCTTCCGAATCAGGAAGACATCTCGCTATCCGGAAACATTGCAGGTGTGATCGGGGGAGCGTACAACGGAAGCAATTCAAACGGCACACAGGCGCTTGCTCTTCCCGAGCGAAAATCCCCCTTCGAGATTCTCACTCACATTCTTCCCTTGGCTCGGGCAGACATGCCGCCGCCATTCTGCCCACCCTTCAACTCCGTCTTCTACTCAGCCTGCATCACGGGAGCCGATAATATCGAAAGCAACCAGACCCTTGTCTACAATGGTTGCGGATTCGGCGGATCGGACGCCACTTGGAACGGAAGCATTCTCTTCTTCTGTACAGGCACATTCTCCACTCCCGTTATTCAAAGACAGATCGCAAACGGAACGACCCGCACGAACCATTTCGGAACCACGGTTCAGATCAACACCTCAAATGTTCCGACCTTCGATCACACCGACATTCTTGGAATTGGAACCACTTTCTCGCCCCCCACTCTCACGATCAACGGAATCGAGTTAACCGGCACCCGAAACGGGGGAACCCTCTTCAATCAAACCATCGTCAGCACCACCCTCACCCTGGTGGGACGGAATCTCACCGGACAGGTGATCAGCTTCGACAATCAAAACCAGGTGACTGCGAATTCAATCGTAAACATTAACTTCGCTCCCGGCTGCTGCACACCCACGAGTGGAACGATCAACACCACCTTTAATACCGTGAGCGGCTACACGCCCGGCAAGGGCTACTCCAATGGAATTACCGAGAGCCTGTCCTTTAATGGATGCGGGTCCGCCACCTATTCAGGCCCCCAACCCTACTCAGGGACGGTGGCCATCGCGAACTGCTTTTAGGGTGTCTGAACTTTCGACAGTGACCATTCTCTCTACACACGATTCTTTAAACGGATTTCGTTACATTTCCCGCTAAATAGCTGTTTTCCTGCGCCTGCCCGGCATGGCACGACCCGTGCTTTATATTCAGGTAAGAGAGTAAAGAGGGAGTAAGAAAATGAAAAATTTAAATACAGTGTCCGCGATCCTGGCCGTAGTTGCCCTGACCGCTTGTGGTTCCCAGACATCCCGTTCCGTTCTTTCAAACGGCGCGCAATCGGCAAGCACCAGCGTTGTTTCCACCACCGGTTCTGAAGATACTTCCGGCAACACAAACAACCTGCAAGCAGCTCCAGAACAAATCATCACTGTCAGCGGAAACTCCGGTCCATACCCGACCACTTCTTTCCGCGTGAGCACTGACCGCACCCTTAAAATCAAAATCACTCCACAATCCGCTCCGAACATGACCATCCCAGGCTACACCAACTGGGTGTTCCCTTACGGTTGCGTACAACTCACTGTTTCAGTAAACGGAATGACTCAGACCACTCAGACCCTCAGAGTCGGAAGCGTTCAACAAGGCGGCACTTCTGCCTGCGCAAACGCTCCAACCGAGCAAACTCTTGATTTCACGAACGCGATGACTGGTAGCGGATCGGCACTTGTTTCGATCAGCAACCCACAATACGACAACTGTCGCGCTCAATGGCCTTTGAACTACGGCTGCGGCATGAGCGCAGTATGGTCGAACCACCTTGTCCGTGCAAACATCACCACTCAGGTTGATGGCACTTACATGCAATAATTCCGAACTTCACAACAACTGTCTCTTCACTCCCTCAACTCTTCTTCACCAGGCTGTTTGGAGCATGTCGCTTCAAACAGCCTTTTGTGTTTCAAGGGGTCTGTTTTTCACTTTTTGACAATTGCCCGATCACTTCTTTCAAGTCTTCTTCATGAGGCCGCTTGAAGTCTGTTCCCTTCAAACGAGACAGGATCTGAAGAAAACTGCGAACATCTTCATGTGTTTTTTGAAACAACTCCATGAACCCGTGATCGCCCGGATCATAGGTCTTGTACTGAATCAGAGTCGCATTATTGATGGGTCTTCTGAAACGGGTCTCCGTCTGAAGCGTGTCCAGATAGGCCTTCTTCTTTGAAACCTTCTCCTCACCCGGAAGTTCAGAGTCGTAAATTTTCTTCAAATCCGAATAAGCATCCGCCATCCGTCTCTGAACTTTGTCATAATGAGACTTGCTCTCGAGATAGGATTTCCATACCGGTGTTTCCAGCAGGTGATGATCCCTGAAATAACGTTCCGTCAGGATGTCCGCGAGAAAGTACGCCAGACTCTCGTTAAAATAAGACTGGTTGTTGATGTAAAGTGTGGCGTGAACCGACTCGTGAATCACAACATTTACCAGATCAGGATAAGCAAGCGGACTCACCTTTCCCGCCTCTTCGGTCGGAATCATCGTCGAAAGCAGAGGATCATTGAACCAGCCGAGAGTTGAGTACGCAGAAGCACCCCTCAGATCGACATCAAGCCCCTTCTCGGAATACTGCTTTCCAAATTCTTTTGCATCGTCCCGGTTAAACCAGCCGATGTAATTGAAACTTCCGACAATTGGAAACTTGAAATAAGTAGGCTTGAATTCAAGCGGCTCCGAAACCGTCACGACATAAACCACTGCGTCCTGATCCAGCTTCACATACTCGCGATAGTTTTTCGTGGGCTTGAGCCCCGAGTCTTCGCCGTATTTTTTGATCTCTGGAATCTTTTTCAGAAGATCGGCCAGATCCGGATTGGTCGTCGGATCCGCAATCACTTCCTCAATCGGACGCGCCCGGTTCAGAATACGGAGCTGCCCTTTTGCCGCCTGGTAAAGGTAGTGGAATGTACTGCAGCCACTCAAGGAGAAAATCGCCATCAGACCTGCCACCCACTTAGAAATAGAAAGATCCCCCAACGTTGAACGTCACGTTATCCTGCCAGGTTGAAATCGACCCACCGACCAGATAGGTCGTAAACTCGGATTTAATCGCGAGTCTGCTCGTGAGTTTCCACTTCACTCCCGCTCCGCCGATTACGGTCACTTCATCCAGCCTTCCCGGAGGATTGAATCCGCCTTCGTAAACGCCGGTTGCGTCGCGGTTCAACTGTCCGACCCCGATCCGGAAGTAAGGCTTGAAACTGGCCTGATCGTCACCAAAGTGATAGAGGAAGTTCAGACTGTAGACTTTGTCTTCGAAGTGGAGATCATTGATGCCCGGATCGAACTGGGCACTGCTCGTATCCTGATAACTGAATTCGACTTCGCTCTCTTCCGAGAGGTAATAGCCAAGGCTTGTCGCCCAGCTTTTGGTGTAAGTATAGCTGCCGCCGTTATAGGCGCTGTGTGCGTAGGAGTAGGATCCACCGACCTCGAAAACTCCCGCGATCGCGCTGGTGCAGAAAAACAAAGATGCCAATGCCAATGTGTAAAACTTCATTCGATCCCTCCTTGGTATCAAATACGAATCTTCTTATTCAGCCTGATCTGGATTCAAACGATCGATTTCCTTTTCGATGCGTTTGGTCTCCTGTTTCAACTTCTGTTCTTGTCTCGTCTTCTCAGTGTCTGAAATTTTTTGTTTCTGGCCGACGGATGCAGGCGCACGACTCGGGCCTGTCGGCTCGTCTTCGCCGTAAAGGTGCGCCTTCAGCATGTCGTTTACGAAATCAGCCTCTTTCACATCAATCGGTGAATGAACCTTCTTTGCGGGAACGGATGCGGGAGCACGATTCTGTTCCTTTTGCTCGTCCAGATGATCCCACTCTGTCACTTCACTCACGAGTGATTTGGAACGGTCGTCATAAACGCGTTTCACGATTGAAACCAGCTCGTCAGTATCTTCTTTTGGAAGACCAAGCATTTTCACCGTGGAGGCAACGGATTCAGGTGCCATCACCACTGGCTGACTCGGAAGAACCTGTTCCGCAGTGATGGAGAGCTTGCTCATCTCACCTGCTGAAACGGTCTGCTTTGCATCGCCATTGAATTTGTTTTTGAACTCGAACGTACGGTTAAAACAGGCAACAGTACTTTTCCTGCCGGTGGCATCGTACTGGATCCACGCCACTCCGCCCTTGAATTCGCTTTCGGAATTCGGAGTCGACCAGGTTTGAGTCGATATGCCCGGAGGCGCTGAAACCAGAAGCTCTCCACGATAGAGGTGCCAGAGGCTTGATTTGAATTTTGGAACTTCGACAAAGCTGTGAGGCGCGATCTTCACCAGTGTCAGGTCGGAACCCTTGATCCAGAACGGCTCTTCATGAGTGATGACCATGGATCCACAGGCAACTGCAGCGTTATCCGGAAAATGAACCTGAACTTTACCTTGTGGCGGAATCACCTGACTGCCCTTTCCGGACTTCACGACCACCGCGCACGGTGATTCATCCGGAGTGGCTTGGGCAAACGCAATGCCGAGTGCAATTGGCAAGGCGATCAGAATGGATTTTGGAAACCGCTTCATCATTCTGATTTTCCTCCGGCAGGGGCACGACGGGTGTTGATCCAGGTCGCTTCCTGGGAATGCGGGTAAATTTCAATGAACTTGAGAAGCTTGGCCTGAGTTTCGCGACCCTTGCCTTCAGCCTTCACGATCATCGCATCCCAGAGGAATGCAGAACGATGAACGGCTTGATCGACCTTGGAAGTCTTGAGCGCCTGATCGACCTGCGCGTGAGCTTCCTTGTAATTTTTCAAATGGAACCAGGAGATTCCGCTCATGAGGTGGTTTTCAGAAGTCTGGAACTGGGCATCGTCTTTCAAGCTGAGAAGATGATTGAAGAGAACCACGGATTTCGAGTATTCCTGCTTGCGGAAATAGCCAAGCGCAAGCGCATGAAGCCCCGTGCTTGAAACACGGCTTGGAACCTTGTATTCGATCGACTCGAGTACGACTGCGGTCTCAGATCCCGTTTTTTCCCGGACCGTCTCTTCTGTTTTCTCATTCACAGAAGCAAGCTCGCGCTCCGTCTTGCCGGAGTCGAGAAGAACGTTCTCTTTTTCAAGTTCAGCCACCTTTTGAGTGAGGGCTTCGTTCTGCTCTTCCAGTCCCACCAGGTGATCGAAACGATCAGCGAAGGAGAAAAAATGTTTGTGATAGGTTCCCAATACTCCGTATTCCTTGAATTCCTTCATCGCGAAAGAAGTCTGGAACTCGCGGTAAACCGGAGTGCCTGCGGTCCACACCGCATAAGCAATCACACTGCACGCAAAGCCTGCGAGCGAGTAACGGAAACCACTGGATTTTAAAAAGGAGGGTACCTTCACATTCCCCCTTTCGGCCTGTTTTGATCAGAACTTGAGCTGGAGATGAGAGCGTCAAAAGGTCGTCCCCTACTTTTGGCAGCGCATTTGCGTTATTTCACAGGAAATGGCGATTACTCAAAAGGTATCCGATTACTTATGGAGGTGCGCTGCGACACTTGTGCACGCGGTGCACCTCCATAAGTAATCGGATACCTTTTGTTTTTAAGCGACTTTTTTGTCTTTGGCAGCGGCCGGAAGCTGGTAGGCCTTGGAATCGAGGAAGAGCTTGAAGAGGATGGCGTCAAGCTTACCCTGCTTCACTTCGTCTTCGAGGATGGAGAGCGCCTTATCGACCGGGATGGCTGCCTTGTACGGGCGATCCTTCGCGGTGAGGGCGTCGTAGATGTCACAAATGGTGAGCATGCGGCTCTGAATCGGGATCTCTTCCGCTTTCACATGCTGAGGGTATCCGGTTCCGTCGAGCTTTTCATGATGGCGATGGGCAATGACCGGAACGTTTTCGAGTCCCCGGCCCCATGGAACCATTTTCAAAATTTCGTAAGTGAATGAAACGTGTTTCTCGATCTCAGTACGCTCTTCAGTACTGAGAGATCCGCGTGGAATGCGGAGACGCTCGCTCTCTTCCTTGTGAAGGGCGCAGCACCACTCCTGTTTGTCGGAGTCGATCACGACTTTGAGCTTGGTCAGCTCGAGAATCGTCTGGGACACTTCGGTCGGAAGGAAAGTCGGTTCGTTTGCAGCCCGGATCAGCATCAGGGCCTGATCGAGCTCCTTGGTTTTTCTCACGAGTTCAAGCTTGTTTTGATCCCCGGTCAGCTCCTGTTTGAGCGCCATTCTCATGAGCTTGAAGCGCATCTCGATCTGCTCAAGTTCCCACGGATAAAGTTTTTTCTCTTTTTGAAGCACGTTCTCACGGACGGAAATTTTTCCGATATCGTGAAGCATGGCCGCATAACGGAGCTCGCGCATCTGAACGTGATTGAAATTAATGAAGGCCAACGGGCCAATTGGAGTCTGATTCACCACTCCCGCAAGATTAACTGCGAGATCGCAAACGCGCTGGGAGTGACCGGCAGTCACCGGATCCCGGGCCTCGATCGCTGTTACGCAGGCGTTGACGAAACCATCCAGAATTTTTTCCTGCTCCACGAGGAGCGTACTGTTCTCGATCGCAAGCGCCGCCTGCGAGGAAACGATCCCGCAAAGGCGTTCATCCTTCAGATCGAAGTCTGCCTGGGTTTCCCCTTCGGCCGGAATCTTGTTCACGAGCTGAACCACACCCACCAGGTCTCCGCGAGGAGTCAGGAGTGGAGCGGAAAGCACGTTGTGAGTTTGAAATTTTGGAACGACTTCCATTTTATACTCTTCTTCAACGAGTCGGTTCTCTTTGAAGGTCTTCTGATGAAATCCGGTCTTTCCAACCAGGCTTTCCTCATCGAGTGTAAAAACGGCGCTTTTGAGCTCATCCGGCACGGCACGGATCCCCAGACTTCGGGTGATCATGGCCTTGAAGACGAGAACCTTTTCACCGCTCTCGTTCTTTTCGAGGGTGTAGATCGACCCGCCATCGCAACCAATCAGGTCTAGATAGGAGTTCAGGATCGAATGCAAATCTCTCGAAAGGTTCTCAACAGACATAGTCTCCATTGCATCTCGGCAACCTTGAGGGATTTACTTAACCTCTTTTCTGCTGTCCAGACTTTTGACACCTGCTCAAACCGGGGGCGACCGGCTGGTTTCCCCTCTTTTAATTTATTAAATTAATCTTGTTTAATACCCTGAAACCAAAGGCGTTTTCCCGGAAGATTTCACAATGTCTCAAGACCCGAAAATGGCCCGCTCCTTGCTTTAATAAGGTTCGAGAGAGTAAAATATTTATGAAACAAAGACAAAGATGGTTTTCAAGCAGCATTCGTTCCGGCCTTCTTCTCAGTCTTCTGGCACTCGGTGCCTGCGGGCCCCAGGCCTTTGCACCGAACACCGTGAGTTCGGCACAGGACGCAGCCGGTAACATGGACCTTCCACCAAAAGTGGATATCGTAGTCGGTGTCGGCATGAGCGGAACCATGCTCAATATCATCAACGGACTCGGTAGCGATTTCGCTGCATTCCAGGACAGCCTCCAGAAGAGCGGTTGGGACTATCGCTTCGTGGTGATTCCACTCAGCGAATACATGCCGGTCACCAGCACTTCCCTCGCAGGAACCGTATCCGTCTCCCATTACGATACCAATTATCCGCTCGGAACCTGGCTTGCTCCTTATCCAGGCGCTGACCACAGCGATTCGACCCTTGGGATCAACCCATCCCTTTTCAATCAGAACATCACCTTTCCAACCATCCCGTCCGGACTTCCAAACGACGGACACGAAACCGGTGTGGGAAGCGAAGCAACCTTCCTCGCCCGTTCTGATGTAAGAAACCAGTTTCTCCGCCCGGATGCAACTCTCGCTGTCATCACTATTTCCAACGGCGACGACCGTTCCGGACCATGGCCAACTGATGCAACAAAACAATGGACTCCAACTCAGTCGTACTACAACTCCTATCTGAGCGAGATGAAAGCAGCCTCTCCAGAGCTGAAGTACTACTCCGTGGTCGCTGCCCCTTCCACCAGCTGCCGCAGCGGTGGAAACTGGTACGGAAAATACTATGCTCAATTCACTCAGATGGTGAATGGCGGAAACGATTGTTTCGCGGACGGAACCTGTGTTGACCTCTGCGTGAACCCGGTCAAGACCGCACTGACCAACATCCAGAAGAACCTTGCGACTAAAATCCAGCCTTTCCACAAGAGATACCTCGTGGTCAAATCCGAGCCACAACCGGGCTCAATCCACGTGACCCGCCACACCAGCAGCGGATCGTTCGACATCCTTCAGGATGCATCAAACGGTTGGACTTATGTCGGTGCAGTGCCAGCAGGCGGTGTCTATGCGATCGACTATCCGATTCCGATGGACCTGGTGACCAGCGGTTACTTGATCGAGCTCCATGGTTCAGCTAAACTGACTAACGGAGACACTGCAACCGTTACTTACATGAACTCTGGAACCGTGATCTCCAACTAAGAGATTCCATGAAACGCAAAAAACTGAAACGCTGGGTGGTGAAAGCCGGCAGCAACATGATCTGCAGCGGAGGCCCTCTGTTGATCCGCGCCTGGATGCAACAAGTGGCGCGCCTGGAACGCGAACACAATATCGAAGTGGTCTGGGTTTCCTCAGGCGCGATCGCAACCGCAGTGGAACGCACCCTCTTCTCAAAAAAGAAGAGAAGCCTTCATGAGAAACAGGCGCTCTCCGCAATCGGCCAGCCCATGGTGATGGACCTTTACAACATCGCTCTCAACTCCCAGGGACTGATGGGCGCGCAAGTCCTCCTCACCTACGACGATCTTGCGAACGTTCCCCGGAGAAAAAACTTCCAGAACACGATCGAGCAGTTACTCGCGTGGGGAATCACTCCCATTCTGAACGAAAACGACGCGGTTGCGACCGAAGAGATTCGTTTTGGTGACAACGATTCACTCTCCGCAAAAATCGCTAAAAGCGTCAAAGCCGAACGTCTCGTGATTCTGACCGATGTGAACGGTTTGTATGATTCCGATCCAAGACGCAATCCGGCGGCAAAACTGATTCCGGAACTCAAAGGCGTTTCGACCTCACTGATTAAAAAAATCAAACAGGAAAGCGGTTCCACGGGCGGCTCAAGCCATGGAACCGGTGGTATGCTTTCCAAGCTGACAGCGGCGAGACTTGCGACCCAGGCGAAAATTGAAACCTGGCTTGTAAAAGGAGATGAACCGAACATCCTCCTGAATGTTGCAAAAAATCTGGAAGTTGGAACAAGGATCCGGAAATGAATTTGGACGAAACTCTCAAAAAAGGAAAGGCTGCTTCAAAACTCCTTCGCATCAGCTCCGTCGATCAGCGGAATCAGACCCTCCTTTCTCTCGCTCAAAAACTCACTTCTCAAAAATCCGAAATTTTCGCTGCAAACCAGACTGACCTGAAGGACCTGCGGCCGGACGCGAACGCCGCTTTTCGGGATCGCCTTCTCCTCACCGAAGCCCGCCTTCAAGGCATGCAGGAAAGCCTGAAACAGGTGGCAAGCCTTTCAGACCCAATTGGCGAAGTCGTCGAGGAAAGAAAACTTTCAAACGGAGTCCAGACCCGCCGGGTTCGCTCCCCTCTCGGACTCATCTTCCTGATTTTCGAATCCCGTCCGAACGTCGCGATCGAAGCCTTCTCACTTGCACTCAAATCCGGCAACGGAATCATCCTTCGCGGTGGCAAGGAATCCATGCATTCAACCGGGATCTTCTACCGCCTGATGCGGGAAGCGCTTCAGGAAAGCGGTCTCTCGCCTGATTCCGTCATTGGCATCATCGATCCGGATCACGCACTCGTCGAGAAACTCCTGCACGCGAAAAAATACATCGACGTTGTCGTTCCCCGCGGAGGCGAACGCCTGATTGAATTCGTAGTCGAAAACTCAAAGATTCCGATCATCAAGAACGATCGCGGCCTCTGCCACATTTACGTGGATCAGGACGCGGATCTGGAACCAGCCGAACTCATTGTCGAGAACGCAAAGAAACAACGCCCGGGCGTGTGCAATGCAATGGAAACATTGCTTGTTCACGAGAAGATCGCTTCCGAATTTCTACCCAAACTCTTCCAACGCCTGTCGGGCGCAGTGAACCCCGTCACCTGGCATGTGTGTGAAAAAACAAAAGCCCTGCTTCCGGAATCCGATTTCGTAAAGAGCGCGAGCAGCACTAGTTTTGATACGGAATACCTTGATCTTGAAATGAGCTGCAAAATCGTCTCCTCACTTGAGGAAGCAATCGAGCACATCGAGGAACACGGATCAAAGCACAGCGAAGCCATTTTAACCCGCAACGAAAAAGCCGCGCGCCGGTTCCAGTCCGAAATCGACGCCGCAGCCGTTTACTGGAACGCCTCCACCCGCTTCACGGATGGATTCGAACTGGGTCTGGGTGGAGAACTCGGCATCAGCACGCAGAAACTTCACGTACGCGGTCCCGTGGGGCTCCGCGAGTTGACCAGCGTCCGCTGGATCATGGACGGAACTGGACAAATCCGGAAATAGGAATCAGACTCCCGATCGCTTCGAAGCGCGAATGGTTCTTCTCTGCTCAAGCATGAACCGAAGTTCGCTTTCCAACGAGAAAACCAGATCGCCTCTTCCCTGTGAAGTCAGATACTCCTTCACATCGGCAAAATGATAGAGAATGAGATTCAGGCTGCGCCCGAAATGCCGCTTCGTCTGACACTGGCGAATTGCGGAAACGCTCATTTCGAGCACTCGTTCCATTTCAAAAGGTTTTTGAAGAGCGCCGAAAGCGCCTTCGTCGAGTGACTCGAGAAGATTCGGAGTGTCGAGATGTCCGCTAATGATTACCACTGGAACGTCGACACTGACTTTCTTCACAGCTTGCAGGATGTTGATCCCGTCAATTCCATCCATCCGCATGTCCGTGATCACGAGATCCGGAGTTCTGCGGTGAAAAGCTTCCAGCATCTTCCTCGGGCTGGTGAATCCAACCACGGTGATACCCGCCCCTTCCAGAGTCTGGACTAGAATATCCAGAATCTCTGGTTCATCATCGACGATGTACACCAGACCCGTTTCCCCGATCTCAAGACTCCTGTCCGAGAGCGGCGAGGCCATTTTATCAAATTCTGAAGTGGCATCTTCAGAGAAACTTATTTCCAGATCTTTACTCTTACAGTTCAGCACAATATGTAAATTCTAACAAACGAGTTGAATCCCTCCATAGAAAAGTGGAGCTTGACAAACTCTTAAACAATTTGTGTGTAAACCCGATCAGAACAGCTCTACAGGGAACCGGAGCCCGTCAACTTGACAAACTCTTCACAACTTACGAGTTGAACTTCATCTCTGGAACGTCTGTGGGAATAATCAGGGCCGCTTCCGTTGATTTAACGATCTCATCCACAGAGACTCCCGGTGCGCGCTCTAGAAGAACAAGGCCCTTCGAGGTCACGTCGATCACCGCAAGTTCAGAGACAATGCGATTCACGCACTTCTCGCCCGTCAGAGGAAGGGAGCATTTCTTCAGAATCTTGCTCTTCCCGTCCTTGGACACGTGTTGCATGGCAACCACCACACGCTTGGCGCCCGCAACGAGGTCCATCGCCCCACCCATCCCTTTTACGAGCTTCTTCGGGATCATCCAGTTTGCGAGGTTTCCGTTCTCATCGACTTCCATCGCACCGAGAACGGTCAGGTCGATCTTTCCTGCGCGAATCATCGCGAAGGAATCAGCGCTGTTGAAGAAGGCTGCACCCGGAATCACGGTGACGGTCTCTTTACCTGCATTGATGAGGTCCGCGTCCACCTGAGCTTCGGTCGGGTACGGTCCAAGACCGAGAATTCCGTTTTCACTTTGAAGAACGACTTCGATGTCGGTTGGAATGTAGTTTGCCACCAGAGTCGGAATCCCGATTCCGAGGTTCACATAAAATCCATCCCGAAGTTCTTTTGAAATCCGCTGAGCGATCTGTTCACGTGTGAGACTCATGCTGCACCTCCATTGCCCAATACTTTTCTTTCGATGCGTTTTTCGTACTTCTCACCCTTGAATAGGCGGTGAACATAAACGCCCGGGAGATGAACCTGGTCCGGATCAATGGAGCCCACTGGAACAATCTCTTCCACTTCAACGATCGTGATCTTTCCAGCCATCGCACAAAGCGGATTGAAGTTGCGGGAGGTTTTCCGGAACACGAGGTTCCCCATCGCATCGCCCTTCCATGCCTTCACGATTCCGAAGTCACCGATGATTCCTTTTTCAAGAATGTATTTGCGTCCGTCGAACTCACGGGTTTCTTTTCCTTCGGCGATCAGGGTTCCCACTCCGGTCGGGGTATAAAACGCTGGAATTCCGGATCCACCGGCGCGCAGGCGTTCCGCCAGCGTTCCTTGTGGCGCGAACTCAAGCTCAAGTTCGCCCGAGAGAACGAGTTGTTCAAACAACTTGTTCTCGCCGACATAACTCGAAATCATTTTCTTCACCTGCTTCTTCTCAAGCATGAGCCCGATTCCGAAGCCGTCCACGCCTGCGTTGTTGGAAACGCAGGTGAGGTTTTTCGCTCCAAGACGGACTAGTGCCGCGATGGAGTTTTCAGGGATTCCGCAAAGACCGAATCCGCCCAGGGTTAAAGTCGCACCATCAAAGATGTCCTTCACGGCTTCATCAGGACCGGAAACGAGCTTGCTCATCCCTTTTTTCATAGAATCTCCACAGTCATTGCAGTCGCTTCACCGCCGCCGATGCAGATACCTGCGAGACCTTTTTTCAGGCCTTTGTCTCTCAGTGCGGAAACAAGAGTAATGATGATGCGGGCACCGGAAGCACCGATCGGGTGACCAAGGCTGATCGCCCCACCCCATGCGTTCAACTTCTCGTGTGGAATTTCAAGATCCTTCTGTGCAGCCATCGCAACGACACCGAATGCTTCGTTCACTTCGAAGAGGTCGATGTCACTCATTTTCCAGCCTGCTTTTTCAACTGCTTTTTTCATCGCAGGAATCGGAGCGGTGGTGAACCATTCCGGCGCGTGGGAGAAGGTTGCGGAAGAAACGATTTTCGCGATCGGTTTGATTCCCATGGCCTTCGCCTTGTCAGCACTCATGAGTACAACCGCAGCCGCACCATCATTGAGGGTGGACGCGTTTGCCGCAGTGATGGTTCCCGCCTTGTCGAACACTGGCTTCAAAGTCGGGATTTTATCGAATTTAACTTTGGAAGGACCTTCGTCCTGTGCAACTACAACACTCTCGCCTTTTCCAGACGGGAGGGTGATCGGAGCGATCTCGGTTGAGAACTTGTTCTCCGCCTGAGCTTTCTGAGCGCGTTTGAAACTTTCAATCGCGTAAGCATCCTGAGCTTCACGAGTGAAGCCTTTCTCTTTCGCGCAGAGCTCTCCGCAGTTACCCATGTGCTGGTTGTTGTACGGATCCCAGAGGCCGTCATTGATCATGGAGTCAACCGCCTGAGCGTTCCCCATGCGGAAACCGCCGCGCGCTGTTGGAAGAAGATAAGGCGCATTAGTCATGCTTTCCTGTCCGCCTGCAACCACGATGTCGCTGTCACCGGTAAGAATGGATTGAACTCCGAGCATGATCGCTTTCATGCCGCTGCCGCAAACCTTGTTCACGGTGAGTGCAGGAGTTGAATTGGGAATGCCGGCGAAGATCGCCGC